>JAEEGF012306346.1_pt1 | contig 19095 bp, 7 predicted proteins | sample 9134171 | NCBI WGS metagenome assembly JAEEGF01 (sample SAMN16246542, study PRJNA631951) | gut metagenome | biome: gut microbiome; feature: rumen; material: AP-attached | host: Bos | place: Iran: Karaj | collected 2018-10
CTTCACCACCCAGCTTGGGAGTGCAGGAGCGTCTGGCTTTGCAAAGAGCTGTGTCTTGTGATCTGGAGCAGGACCGAGGTCGATGAGTCCGTTGTCATCGCCATACTTGCCTGGAATGGTCTCGAAGCCATGATAAAGTGGCTGCCACCACTGGAGCTGACCGCCCCAAAGTCCACCAAAGTAGGTGTAGATGGTGCCATCATCATCCTTGAACACGCATGGGTCGATGGAGAATGAACCACGAATGGCGAACTGACGTGGTTTGAATGGACCTTCTGGCTTGTCTGCCACAGCCACACCAAGACGGAACACGCCGTCATATCCCTTAGCAGAGAATACATAGTAGTACTTGCCATCCTTCTCAACCACGTCGCTGTCCCACAACTGCTTTTCTGCCCATGGCACCTGCTCCACACTGAAAATAACACCGTGGTCAGTAGCCTTGCCGTTCTCCAAGTCATCGAAAGAGAGTGCGTGGTAGTCCTTCATCTGGAAATGACCGCCATCATCGTCTTCTTCAGCACCAGCCTCCCAGTCGTGAGAGGGATAGATGAACAATTTACCATTGAATACATGCGCAGCAGGATCTGCCATGTAGTCTTCCGGGAAAAGATATTTCTTTCCTTCCATAGTTTTTAGGTTTTATGGGTTTTAAATGATTAAATAGATTAGTTATTATTTCTTCGAACGAGCCTCAATCTCCCTGTTCATCTCGTCAAGTCTCTCATCTGTGAGAGGATACTTGTAGATAAGGCATCCTACTACGACAAGGAGAATGGCGGGAATGATACAGGTAAATACCAGGATGGCATTCTGTGCGATGGCAGAATAGTTGGCCAATTTGGTGTAGTATGCATTTACCGGCGCGCTGATGAAAGATGCCAGGAATACTACGACGAAGATGCTTAATACCAGCTGCAGGCACTTGTTGGCCTTAAATTCCTGCCACATCTCGCCGAAGGTCACGGGCTTCTCTGGTGTTGTGGTGATATTCTCCTTGCTACCCATGAAGCAAAGCATCAGTAGTACAAAGCCTACAAGGGCGAATACGCAGGTGACAATAAACCAGGCGCTGGGAGCAACAGGCAGAGCTGATTCTTCGCTGGCAAAGTTGAATCCAATCCAGCCCATGACCAGAGGTGTGATCCAACCGGCGATAGAGAAGCCGGCCTTGAATGCCACACCGGCCAGTGCGTTCACCGTGGCAGCGGGTCTGTTGCCTGTGCGGTATTCTGCCTCGGTGATAACCTCAGGTACCATTGCCCACATCAGTGAACCGACCAGCAGTCCTACACCCGTCATCACCTTGGCAATCTGAACCAGAGTGTTGAGCTCTTCAACATCAAAGAACTTACCGATGGTGAACAAGATGGTGAAGCCGACGAAACCGACCGAGAGGAGCAGATAATAAAGACCTTTCTTACCAAACCACCGCTTCAATATGGGCAGAGAAGGCAGAATGATGAAGGCAGGAATCGTGCCAATGGCCATAAATGTTGCCTGATTCCAGTCGATGGCAGTATGCACAACCATAGCAAGTCCGATGGGGAAGCCTGCCTGAACAACAATCTGACCGATGTTGGCACAAACCATTCGCGTGGAAGTAAGGATGAGCACTTCGTCGTTGTCACGGGTCATGCTGGCCATGATAGAGCCATAGGGTATGTTCACCACTGAATAAATCATGCTCAGCAAGGTGTAGCTAACTGTGGCATAGACCAACTTCATGCCCATAGACCAAGTAGCAGCCTGAGGAAGCATCAACAAGCAAGCTGCAACGGTAAGAGGAATACCGCCGTAGAGAAGATAAGTACGATACTTGCCTAACTTGGGATTGCGGTTATCGATGTAACGCCCTACCACAGGACTCCAGAAGCAGTCGAGGAGTCGAACAGAGAGAATCAGTCCGCTTACGAAGGCAGGATTGATTTTTAACACTGTTGTAAGGTAGAGCATCAAATAGCATGCTACCGTTTGGAAAATCAGATTCTGTGCCAAATCGCCCGATCCAAAGCCTATGCGCTGGAGCCACGACAAACGATAGAAACCAGATGTGTTGTTTGTTTCGTTCATAATATTTATTTAATGTTTAACAGGTTAACAGTTAACAGTTAACAGTTTATTTTCTTTCCCACGGGAAAGCCAGAGAGGGGTTTCACTTCCTTCCGCTTTCCTCACCAAAGAGATACTGAGGTTGGTAGCCTCCGTAGTCGATGACCATCTTCTCGAAGACAATGCCAGGAGTCAAGGGATGCAGGTCGAGCACATGGGTTCCACCTCCCTCGACAGGGAAAGTTACTGTATTCTCCACCACGCGACGGGCAATGGTGGGATAAAACACGCGATAGATGTTCTGAGGAGCCTCGTTGAGTTGACTATTAAAGTTTACTCGCTCGGTCTTGCCGTTGTCAATGCTTACCTCATATTCATGTCCACCACGATTCAGGAAATCGAGTGTTGACTTTACTATAATATGTACGCGCACCTGCGAAACCTCTTCGGGAAGCTCGAAACGATAGGTAAGCCGTGCATCACCCGTCTCCTTCGTGTAGGGAGTGAGAGCCACAGCACTGCCTGTGCGTCCCATACCCGGATAAATGGTCCACTGCGTGCCTTCCGAAGCCTTCGACGAAGCAAAATGCTGTGCATCGATAGACAGATAACCGCGATGCAGTTCGTCGAAGAAGGTGTTGGACGGATTCTTACCAGCTTCCACAATCTTTAATGGGGGCAGATGATCGGCAGGGAAGTTATCGTTCCACGATGTGTATCCGATGTGTTTCTGTATCATCATACCACGCCATTTCCCATTGGCAATGTGGTTGTTGTATTCGTCACAGAGCAACGAATCACGACGGAAACGCTGTTGTGCACGTTCTGCCCACACGTTGGCTTCAGGGTCACCGATAGCAGCAAGGGCATAGTTCATGGCCACCGCACGATACATCTCATACAAGTTGGCCATAGCCTGGATGGGGAAGAGTATCAGTTCGTGGTAAGCCGTCTGTTGTTCTGGTTCCAGTTCGCGATACAACTGCAAGGCATCTGCCTCAAGACGTGCAAAATCGCCACAGACTCGATCCCACTCGCCAGTCTTCAGGTTATAAGTGCGAGCATCCAGCATCTCGGCTGTAACACGACTATTGTAGCGAGCACTCAAATCCAGCAAGCGTGCGGCCTCAGCAGCTTTTTCTGCACCCACAAGCGTCTCACAGAAGGGTTGGGTGTGACAGGAAACCAAGTCTTGTCCATTGAACTGGTTGGGATTCCACGCCATATCCATGAAGAGCTGTATCTGATATTCCATCGGCTTCAAGTCGCCAACGTTCAACACCCATAGACGATCGAGACCAAAGTCTGCAGCCAGACGAAGTTGTTCCCACATGCCTTGCGACTGTGTCACATTGATCCATTTCGTGTTTCGTGGAGCACCTACATAATCAACGTGATAGTACAAGCCCCATCCACCAGGGTGTTTCCTTTCCTCAGCTGTTGGCACTCGACGTACGTTACCCCAATTATCGTCACAAAGCAGGATGGTAACATCGTCAGGCACACGCATTCCTTTGTCATAATAGTCCAAGACTTCCTTATACAAAGCCCAGACCTGGGGCGTTTCCTTAGCAGGCTTTCCCGTGACTTCCTTGATAATGCGACGTTGGTTCTCTACGACGCGTTCCAGCAGTCGGGTGTCGGCCTCCTCTGACATAGCCTCATCGCCATCGCCACGCATACCAATGGTCACAATGTCTTCTGTGCCTTTCATGCGTTCGATGCCTTCACGGAAGAAGCGATCCAGATTCTCTTGGTTGGTCTGATAGTTCCATGCTCCCCATTGCCTACGATTACGAGCATATTCTTGATGATTGCGAGCCATAGGTTCGTGATGACTCGTACCTATAATAATGCCCATTTCATCGGCCAATTTCGAATTTTCAGGGTCGTCGGCATAAAAAGCCCAAGCCCACATAGCCGGCCAAAGGAAATTGCCTCGCAAACGCAGTATCAGTTCAAATACGCGTTCGTAGAAACGATGGTCGCCATAGTCGGTTCCATAGGTATTCTTAACCCATTGCATGAGGCAAGGACCTTCGTCGTTGAGGAATATGCCTCGCCAACGAACTAGAGGTTCTCCTGCAGAGTATTCTCCAGTCTTCACAAAGAGGCTATCGTGCTGTTGAACAGCCACATCTGCCCACCATGTCCAGGGCGAAACTCCTGCCTGACGCGACAATTCATACAAACCATATATCGTGCCACGACGATCACTTCCTGCAATAACAAGTTGATGGCCAACCGAAGTAATCAAGAACTGTTCGCGATGACCTTTTATGGAGTTTTTCTGTTGTTTTTCCAACAGTTTATCTATGGCTTTGCAATAGCCTAACGTTCCAACCACCACTTGAGCATCTTCGACGGAAGGTGTCAGCTTGACCTCTGCCTGACACACAGACTTCAAGTCAGACATTACCGTCTCCGTTGCACGTCGAACCCCAGGTTGGTCGGACGAATCAATATAGACATTAATTTGTCCATCGGCATTCAAAAGCCAATTGTCGGATTGTTGAGAAAATTCAACAAAGCGCGGCTGGTCCTGCGCAAATGCCGTCAAGGAAGCGAAAAGAATAAGAAAAAGAAGCTTACACCTCATCTGTTCTGCATGGTTTGTGTTACAAATATACAATGAAAAGTGCATAGTGAAAAACACTCTTTATAGTTTTTTAAGGCGATGAAACATAAAATAAACGTTTTTGAGACAATTTGGGAAAAACATTTTATAAAAAAATCGCTATCTTTGCCTGCAAAATAAGGCTATACACATGAAAAAAGCACAAATTCGTATCCTTGCAATCGGAATCTTAATGCTGTTCATGGGAATTAATCCCACAGTGGCTATTCGTTTGCCCAGAATCTTTAGTAACGGAGTTGTTTTGCAACGTGGTCAACCGATACCCGTTTGGGGATGGGCAGAACCCGGACAAAACATCAATATCAGTCTAAGCAAACAGGGAGAAAAGGCAAAGAACACTATATCAGTCCAAGCCGACAACGAAGGAAAGTGGATGACGAAACTGCCTTCGATGAAAGCTTCTGGTCCACTTACGTTGCAAGTTGATACGATTCTCATTCATGATGTATGGATTGGTGATGTATGGCTATTCAGTGGGCAATCGAACATCGATACTGACATTGAACGCGTCTATCCGCAATATCCTCAAGAAATCGACCAAGACGTAAACGAACGTGTACACCTTTTCAAAGTCGAGAATGAGGCCGTCTTAGAAGGTCCAGTTTCCGATGTTCGTTCCAACGGATGGAAAACGCTATCGAAGCAAAACGCATGGAAAACTACGGCTTTGGGCTATTTTATGGGCAAACAACGTGAGCGAGAAACTGGCATTGTACAGGGAATCATTCAATGCAGTTGGGGCGGAACCCCCATCGAATCGTGGATGCAGGTTGACAGCGTGGCCAAATTCGACCCAAGGATGGCAACAGAAGCACACTTCTATGCCGACGCCGACCTCCGACGAAAGATTAATGAAGTCAATGGTCACGCTTCACGCCGTTGGAACCAAACCCTGAACGAGACCGACCCTGGAATGTCACAAGGTTGGAATGAACTTGGTTTCGATGATAGTCAATGGGCTACAGCAAACCAATACAAGCTATCTGTATCTCGTCCCTTCATTGGTTCGTATTGGATGCGACAACACATTAAGGTCGATGCATCTCATGCTGGTCAGTCGGCACTATTGCTTTTGGGAACACTTGTCGATGCCGATTACACCTTCCTTAATGGCAAACAGATTGGTCACACTGGCTATCAATACCCTCCTCGTCGCTATCGCATACCAGAAGGATTGCTTCGCGAAGGCGACAATGTCATCACCGTCCGCTTTGTCAATCAAGGTGCACCTCCTCAGTTCGTAAATGAAAAACCTTATCGCATCGAATGGAATGACGGAACGAGTCTGCCACTCCAGCAAGAATGGTTGGTACACGAAGGTACAAGGGTAAACCGGGCTCCATCATTGCCTGCTGGTTTCCAAAACATGGCGGCAGCTGCTTATAATGGAATGCTTTCACCTCTAATGCCTTACGCCTTGTCTGGTGCTGTTTGGTATCAAGGAGAATCGAATACAGGAAAGGCTGTCATCTATGAGCAACAGTTGCAAAACCTGATGCAGACTTGGCGCAAGGATTTTGCACAACCCACGTTGCCTTTTGTCATCGTGCAGCTGGCCAACTTCATGGCTCCAACTCCTAACCCACAAGAGAGTGGTTGGGCACGTTTGCGTGAGAGCCAACGCCGTGCGGCTCTATCCGACCCCAATGCAGCTTTGGCCGTTGCCATCGATTTAGGAGAAGCCAACGATATCCACCCGCTCAGGAAAAAGGAACTGGCCGAACGCGTATCTTTGGCTTTCGACCATCTCATCAACAAGAAGCCAGCCGTGCTTTCGCCTCAACCCATTAAGGCCGTTAGCACGAATGAAGGTACAACCATCGTCACTTTCGACCAACCCATTACAGGAAGTGTGGGATTTGAAATCTCTGATGAAAGCGGAACTTTCCATAATGTCGAAGGACAGACTAAAGACCGACAAGTCACTCTTCTCGGTCAAGGAAAGCGTGTTCGTTATGCTTGGAAGGACAATCCCGTTGAAGCCAATTGTCGAGGCACGAAGAACGACCTTCCTGCAACCCCATTTGAAATAGAAATCACTAAATAACAACTAAACTATGAGAAAATCTATCTTACTCACAATCACTGCCATTTGGTTACCCTTAATTGTATGGGCACAATTTGGCACCATCGCTTCCTTGCACGTCGATGGCAATCAGCTGAAAGACGAACACGGCAACGTAGTCGTCCTGCATGGCTTCATGGACACTCCCAGCCCGTATTTCAACAACTGGCGATGGGGCAATGCCTGCAACGACAACACTGTAGCCGACTGTAAGACCTACTTCAACCGCATTTTCACGGCAGTCACCGACACCACTCAGGGGGCTTATTGCAACCTGTTCCGCCTGCATCTCGATTGCTGCTGGACGAATGACAACAGTTACAACTATGCTCCTGCGGCAGCACAGCCTGAAGGTACAACTGGAGAGGCAGACATCAAGCACTTCAATCCCACACGACTGAAGAAGTACCTGTCTTCGCTTTACTATCCTATTGCCCAAAGCGCTATGAAGCATGGCATGTACGTCATCATGCGTCCTCCTGGCGTGTGCCCCGGCAACTTGAAAGTGGGTGACTACTACCAGCAATACCTCTTGCAGGTTTGGGACATCGTGAGCCAAAACACTTCAGTAAAGAAGGCTGCAGGCTGGCTGAGTATTGAGTTGGCTAACGAACCCGTCAACCTCACCGACGCCAACGGACAAAGCAGCGACAAGGCCTTGCACGACTATTTCCAACCCATTGTCGACAAGATTCGCGAGAATGGTTTCACGGGCATCATCTGGGTACCCGGAACAGGTTGGCAAAGCAACTATCGCAGTTATGCCAAATATCCCATCACGGGTTACAACATTGGCTATGCAGTTCACGACTACACGGGATGGTACGGATGTAGCGACAGCCATTATGATCACGACGACCTGATTCGTCAGTTCCACGAGGCAGTTCCCGTTGTTGATACCAACCCTATTGTCATCACTGAGATTGACTGGAGTCCAGTTGACCCCACCAAGGAAGGCCACTACAACGAGCACGGCGAATGGGTTCAACCCAATATGGGAACATGGTCAACAGGTAGCACATCGAAATGGGGCTTGGCCTACAAGAACCTGCACGACCACTTCGGCAACATCTCGATGACGCTTTCCGGCTCGCATTGTTACTTCGACTGGGACACTTATGCAAATTCGAACTACAAGAAAGTGGTTCCCGCTTATGGCGGTGAACCCGAGGCTTGTGCCAAGGCTTGCTTCGACTGGTATGCCGAGTGGGCAAAGGAAAAGCAGCCTCGTCCCGACTACGCCAAGAAATGGACGTCGGACTCTGGCAACGGCTACTTTGTAAACCCGATTGTCAATGCCGACTTCCCCGATTGCGATGTTATCAGGGTCGACGACACCTATTACATGCTGAGCACAACCATGTTCCACCTGCCAGGTGCCACCCTTTTGAAATCAAAAGACCTGGTGAACTGGGAGTATTGTTGCAATCCTTTGGAAAAGATTGTCGACAACGACGACTACAACCTGAAGAACGGAAAGAACCACTACTCACAGGGAATGTGGGCAGGAAGTTTGAACTACCACAATGGTAAATTCTATATTTACTTCCCGTGCTCTACTTGGTCGCACGACTCTCAGAGCGTACTTCTCACTGCCACTAACCCCGAAGGCGAATGGCAGGACACCCGTCTAAGCAAGGCCTATCACGATCCGGGATGGCTCTTCGATGACGGACCTAACGGCGACGGTGGTCTTTATGTTGCCTGCGGAATCGATAACATTTATGTAGCGAAACTCAATCCCACCACCTATCAGGAAATCTCAAGCACGAAGGTTATCTCGGTCGGCAATGGCTGCGAAGGAAGCCACATGTACCACATCGGCGACTACTACTACATCTATGCCACTTATGGCGGGACAGAGGGTTCGCAAACCATCTTCCGTTCCAAGAGTCCCATGGGACCTTACGAAGAGCACGACGGACGCATTTTCGAAGGGCAGAAGATTCACCAAGGCGGATTGGTAGAGACGCAGACGGGTGAATGGTGGACCATACTCTTCCGCGACGCAGGTTCCATTGGTCGCATTCCATATCTCGAACCCGTGGTTTGGAATGATGGTTGGCCCACGTTGGGCAAGAACGGACGCGACGTTACCGAGAATGGCACCAACTACAAGAAGCCCAATGTCGGAAAGAGTTGGCCTCTGACCTATCTGCCCACCAATGAGACGTTTACCGGTATGCGTTTTGGCAAGCAGTGGCAGTGGAACCATAACCCCGACAACTCTGCATGGAGTCTGAGTCGCGGATGGATTCGTCTGTCCACCACTGGCATTTCCAGCGATTTGTGGCAGGCGCGCAACTCACTCACACAGCGCATTCCAGGCTATGCAAAGGCCAATTTGTCAACAGCCAGCCAAAGTCAGTACGACACCTATGGCACGGTGAAGATGGCCATAGGCGGAATGGCAGAAGGCGATGTGGCCGGACTGGCCGTCTTCCAAGACCCCTATGCCCTGATAGGAGTAAAGATGGAGAACGGTGAGCGCCGACTCTATTCTGCACGCTGCGAATACACCGAGCACGACTGGGGTGCCAACAAAGACATAACCTATCAGGCAGAGGAAGTCCTGGGCGATGTGGTCGAGTCCGACACCATCTACCTGCGCACCATTCTCAACTTTGCCACGAACAAGTGCCGTTTCTATTACAGTTACGACAACCAGAAGTGGACGGCCTTTGGCCAGCAGCTGACCATGCGCTATACGCTGAAGGTCTTTGTCGGCCAGCGTTTCTACCTCTTCAACTATGCCACGAAGCAGAACGGCGGTTTCGTCGACATCGACTGGTTCTCCACCGAACAAGATTTCTCAGAAGAGAAGTTCTTTGCTCCCGGCACCCTCGAGACACTCGATCCCGAAGACCTCATGATGGCCAGCCTCAAGCCGTCCGTCACCGACATCACCATGGGCGTTGGCACCACGCGTGAGATAAAGGTCTATGCCGTGGGCAAGTCGGGCTACGAGCGCGATGTCACCAAGGAGGCACCGGGCAAGAGCAACAAGCCCACCATCATTGAATACGCCGATGGCGTCATCACGGCCAAGAAGGTTGGCACCGCTGTCGTCAGCTTCTCATTCATCGACAGCTATGGCACTCGCAAGGCCACGCGCGTCAACGTCACCGTAACCGAGACCGACGCAGTCGCCGACCTCAAGGGCGAAGTCAGACCCGTCGGCGTGGAGTACTACACCACCGACGGCCGCCGGCTGGCCACCCCCCAGCGGGGCGTTTACATTCAGCGCACTCGCATGAGCGACGGAACCATCAAGACCACGAAGGTGTTGCGACACTAATTCTCCTGGGGAATTATAATAATAGAAAGGCGGACAAATTTGTTCGCCTTTCTTCGTTTTCCTACTCCCCACAAAGCCGTCTAACTCGGTGTGGCTCAACGCAGAACGAGGGGAACACATCTTTTTTTACACGAAAAGGGGGGATTTGTCAAATAGAATGCGTATATTTGCAGTCGAACAATGGAGAATCGTATCATGAGGAAACATATATTATTCGTAGTTTTGTCTGCAATGTGGGCCGTGGTGGCTCAGGGACAACACGCGCTGTTTTACGGATCGGAACGCTTGAACTCGTCACTCATAACGGCCTTGGCTCAGGACGGCGACGGACTGCTGTGGGTGGGGACGGAACAAGGTTTGAGTTGCTTCGACGGCTATCGCTTCGTGATGCAACCCTTGGTGGAAGGGACGGGAAATGAGAGCGAATGTGACGTGACGTCGCTGCTCTCGGACAAGGAGGGCCACCTGTGGGTGGGGATGACCACGGGCCTGCTGCTGCGCGAAGTGGCAACTGGGGCCTACCGGCGCGTAAAGTTCCCCGACGACATCAAACCGCGCATAACGGCACTTGTGGAAACAGACAAAGGTCTGCTGGCAGGCACGGCTGGCTATGGGCTATACCGGATTTCGCCCGACAGCCTGTCGGCAACCCCGTTGCAAGGTTATGCTCCCGAAGGGATGAACAACTATTTCTCGCGACTGTTCCTGGCATCGGATGGAAGCCTTTGGAAGGCAGGGACGAACAACATGGTTTGTTGCCGCAAACCTAATGGGAAACTGCTAACCAGGAAAGAGGACTGCCAACCTGAAACATTCTTTGAAAAGGATGGGGAGGTCATGGCGATAGGACAACCCTTTACCTGCTCCGCCAAGGACGGACAAGGGGATGTGTACCTGGGCACCCGAAGCAACGGGCTGTTCCGCATTTCATCGGAAGAGGACGAGCCCCGCCGCTACAAAGTGAACATAGAGGACTTGAATGTGGAACGAGCCCGCATCAGCGCGTTGCTTATTGACAAAGCCGGCAACCTGTGGGTTGGCTGCTACGGAAGAGGACTGCTCATGGTGCCGCTGCAAGACAGCGGATTGTTCCACATGTGGAGCTTTGCCCGACAAGGAAGAGCAACGGGGTCGTATGTGACATCAATAGCCGAAGGCGACAGCGGCCTGACATGGTGCGTGGTGCAGGGCGACGGCGTGTATGGCTTCGACAAAGATGGGCACATCGTTTCAAATCCCAATACGCCTGACGATGCCGAATGTCTGTATCGTGACGGGAATGGCGACTTTTTCCTCGGCACAGGCAATGGTCTGTTCAGATTCTTCCCCAAAGAAGGCCGCTGGCAGCAAATGATGCAGAGCGACGGATATCGAGTAAACACGATGACGGACTTGGGTAAGGAGCAACTGGCGGTATCAACCTTTGGCACGGGATTCACGGTCTTGGACAAGCGCAACGGCCAAGTGGTGGCAAAGGAAAGCATGCACGACACCGACACCGTGAAGCGAGGACGCCTCTGCAACGACTGGATTTTCACCATGAGCTGTGACAACAACGGGGTGATGTGGGTAGGAACCTCTTCGGGCATCTGTTGTTACAAGCCTGCAAGCAGGTCGTTTATGAACAAGGGCCAACGAGTAATCCGTGACAACGAGGGTTGCACGGCACTCCTGCAAACGGCAGACGGAAAGATGTTCTATTCAAATGACCTGACAACAACGGGGGGCATCTGCTTCATGACGCAAGACAAAGCGGGAGAACTATGGATTGCCACAACGAATGCGCTCTATCGCATGGAAACGGGCAAGAAAGCACTGGGCGAGCCGATCATCGCTTCAGAGTTCGTGCAAGGAGCTGGCCTGCAAACCACTGACGGACGAATCATGCTGGGAATGGCCGACGGCATTCTCGTGTTTCATCCCGATAGCATCAAGGAAAGGCAGCCTTCAGTGGAAAGAATCCACTTGACAGCTTTCCGTATCGGCGGAGTAGCGGCCAACACACTGACCGAATCGGGAGGAAAGCGCGTGATGGAAAGTCCCGTAAACGAATGCCACTCTTTCACAATGGCTTATTCGGAAAGCAATTTCCAACTCGACTTTTCTCTGCTTGATTTCGTGAATGTTGCCAATACCAGTTTCGAGTACCGGATGCAGGGCGACCAACAATGGCAACAGACAGCACGAGGAGAAAACTCCATCATCTTCAACCACCTCTCGCCAGGCACATACCGATTGCAGGTAAGAGGACTATGTTCTGGCGTTCGTACGCAGATAGAGGAATATGTATTGGAAATTCGCAACCCATGGTGGACCAGTCGGCTCGCATACGCCATTTACATGCTATTAGCCGTATTGGGAGCTTTAGCCTTGGCCATACTCTATCGCCGTCACGTCCAGCACCAGATGAACGAAGAAAAACTTCGTTTCCTCATCAGCGCCATTCACAACGACGACCAGCCGTTATCTTTAGAAGAGATGCGGAAGGCCATCAATGGTTTCGTACAGAGTCGGAAAAAGCAACGCGACCTGTACGGCAACACGGCGGTGATGGCCGACAGAATGGAAACGCCCGAAGTGAAAGGCAACGACGAGGTGCTGATGGACCGCATTATCCAAAGCGTAAACAAGCATCTTTCGGATTCTGAATACAGCATCGAGCAATTGTGTAGCGAAGCAGGAATCAGTAGGGCACAACTTCATCGCAAGATGAAGGAACTAACGGGAGTCTCCACGAGTGAGTTCATCCGAGGCATCCGTTTGGAACAAGCTGCACGCCTCTTGCACGAACAGAAACTGAACATTACACAAGTGGCTTATACGGTAGGATTCTCTACAGCTGCACACTTCTCAACGGTCTTCAAAAAGCACTTTGGAGTATCTCCAAGTGACTATATTGAACAAAAGAAACGCGAATAAACGAGTTTGAGACAATTTAGAAAGCGTAATTGAGGTAAGCTAACTAACTTTGCCTCAACATTTATATCTAATAACATCTAACTAACTAAAACCAAAAAAAAATGAAAGCAAGATTACTTTCTCTGTTTACCATGGTCATGATGGCCTTTGGTGTGCAGGCACAGTGGACTGCTCCCGTTGCTCCCGAATCCCCGATTCAGGGCGTGGACTACGAGGCAGATGGAACCACCCTCTACTACATTTACAATGTAGGTTGCGGTCAGTTCGTTACTGGTGCCAACAACTGGAGTACTCAGATTTCACTCGGCACAAACTGCGAGCCCTACATGGAGATCGTCGTTGAGCCGATGTCGGAAGATGAGGTGGACATTTATCCAAATGCCGTAAAACTGAGACTGAACCCCAACAAGGAACAGTCTTTCAATGGTGCTGGCGGCCAACGTAACTTCACAGGAACCTATTTGTTCCGTGATACCGAAACCAGTGGCTTTGTTGACCACGGTAGTCAAACCGTCTGGTACTGGAACCTCGAAAAGACTCCCAGTGGCAACTATCATTGGCACTCAGCTTATGATATGGGCTTTGATCCCCAATATGAGTATGCCGCAGGTACTGCTGCTGGTGCTGCCGTTGTCTTCAATGCTGCTGAGGATGCTGCCAACATCGAATGGGCATTTGTACCCGTTGAGACACTGGACAAGGATGCCATCGCTCCCTATGCTGCAGCAATGGCTCTCTACACGGCTAAGCTCGACCTTTACAACACACTTATGGAGGCTAAGGATGCTGGTGTTAACACCGATGCAGCCGGTGCTGTTTACAACAATGCAGATGCTACAATTGAAGAGTTGAATGTAGCTACCGCTAAGCTGAAGGCCGACATCAAGGAAGCCGAATTCGGCGACAAGTGGGCAGATGCCTCTGAGGACAATCCCTTGGACGTTACTGACGACGTAATGATTAACCCCAGCTTCGACTTCGACGACGGAAGAGAAGGCTGGAATGTCACTGGAACTATCACCGCTATATCCGCTTGGAACAGCCAAGGTCCTAACGATTTAGGTACAATGGGACAGATTGGTGACGACTCATGGGGTAAGAACTGTGAGACCTACCACGCAACATTCGACATCAGTCAGTACATCGACTTCCTGCCTGCTGGCGTTTACAAGTTCACCTGCCAGGGCTTCTATCGTCCCGATGACGAGGATGTTCCTGCTGAACTCTATGCCATCTTCCCCGATGGTTCTGAACAGGTTTCTTATATCTCTAGCATCGATGACTATGCTACCACTGATCGTTTGTATGCTTCTATGAATTCCGACGGCTCTACAGCATGGTTCAGCGATGCCAATCGTAACGGAAAATATGTTCCCAATGGAATGAATGGTGCCATCTACCACTTCCGCCACCATACAGGTGACAATGAAGAACTGGACTACACCAGCGTTCTGAACATCGTTGTTACTGAGCCCATCGCCGGAATCACCATTGGCATTCGCACAAAGAGCAAGGGCACATGGGTTATCTTCGACAACTTTACCCTCACCTACTACGGCAAGGTTGATCCCTTCAAACTGGAGTTGCAAGACCTCGTCAAGAAGAACGATCAGCTTTACTCTAACATCATTGATGATCTGAAAGCCAACGAGCAAGTGAAGACCGACTTTGAGAGCACAATGGACGCTGCTCGCGATGCCGAGGGCGACTATGAGAACATGTTCAACACCCTGAAGGCCGCCACAGAAGCTCTCGTCGCATCAGTTGCCGACTACAAAGAACTGGCTGAGGTTATGGCTGAGACTCGTGAATTGGCCGACAAACTGGAGGCTGAGCATCAGAATTGGGAAGAGCTCGTAAGCAGTGTCAGCGAACTGGCCGACGACATTGAGGCTAAGTACGAAGACGCATTGGCCGACCACGCTTATCTTGAAGAAGTACGCGATAAGGCTAGAAACTCTATCATTGATGCTATTGCCGATGGTTCCGTTCAGATTAAGGAAGGCGATGACCTGACCATCCTGCTTCGCAATGCCGACTTCCAGAAGTATGACACTGACGTTCACACCGTTCCTGGATGGGAAGGCAAGGTAAAGGAACTCTCCAAGCAGTGGGGTGACATTGAGAACTATGGTGACTACGGAGCTGGACACATCGAGCAGACCATTAAGAACATGCCTATGGGTGCTTACGACATCACCGTACAGGGATTCGTTCGTGGTAACAGAAATAAGGTAACCTTGTTTGCTGGTGACTCCAAGACGAACTTCAAGTATGTAACTGAAGAGTATGCCACCGAACCCAGCTTCGGTACACCCGAAGACTGCACAGGCCATCCCTATGATAATGTAGGTGAGTTGGAAGATGGTACTGTTGTTTACTATCCCAACTCTATGCAGGGCGCCGCTGCTGCCTTTGCAAAGATTAATCCTGTCACAGGCGAGCCTTTCTACACCAACCATTGCCGCATCGTACTCACCAAGGCTGGTGACCTCACCATTGGTGTTGATGTTAAGGAAGCCGTTGACGAAGAGATCTGGGCTATCTGGGACAACTTCCGTATTGCTTATGCTGGTAGTTCTATCGAACTGTTTGCCGACGAAATCCGCAACCGTCAGGAAGCTGTACGTAATGCTTTGAATGACGATGAGGCTTTCGTAACACAGCAGGCTGCTGTTCTCGCTGACGCTGCTATTGCCGCTGGTGACGATGCTCTGGCTGGAACAAGCGTTGAAGACGTCTTTGCTGCAATGAACCAGCTCGAGGAAGCTGAAGCTTACATCAAGGCTGCAGCAGCTCTCGCACAAGAACTTGCCGAGACTGCCGAATTCTACGGAAGCATGCTTGACCTCGTTGATTCCAGCGACGACGCTTATCGCGAACTCGGTATCAATGCCTACACTCCGCTGCCCGACGAATACGAAAGCAACGAAGCTATTCAGGCCGCTATCGATGGCATTAAGGATGGTTGGACCGGTTATGTAATGTATGATGTTAAGAACACAGCAAGCGCTGACAATCCTGAGGAAGTAACCCTTGTCATCTACAACCCCGACTACACCGATCCCATTTACATGGAAGACTCTGATGCAGGTTGGGACATCACAACCGATGGTGGTACCCATGCAGCAAGTCAGGGCGAGCTTGAGTGCTTCAACAACAACAGTTTCGTCGTACAACAGCAGCTGCGTGGTCTCGAACCCGGATTCTATACTCTTGGCGTCAACGCATTCTACCGCGCAGGTCTTCCCGGAAACCAGACCGATTCTCTCATCTATGTTCAGAACGCCATCCTCTTCGCCGAAACACAAGCAGGTCTCTTCACAGAGCCTCTGGCAAATGCCGTAACCGGCGGACAGGCTGTTCCTGAAGAAATCGGTGGTGAAAGCCACATCGTAATTGAGAGCCAAGGCATCGACGTATACATCCCCAATGACATGACCGCTGCCAAGCAGTATCTCGATCTGGGTTACTATCCCAATGAGAAGACCTTCGAAGTTGGCGAAGACGGACTTGCCACCATTGGTATCCGCAAGGACGTTCACCTCGACGGTGACTGGACTATCTTCACCGCTTGGACGCTCTACTATCTGGGTAAGGTTGCTCCCGATGCCATTGAAGATATTCAGAACGCTGAAGAAGCCAAAGCTAAGAACTCTGCAATGTATGACCTGAGCGGTCGCCAAATCACTGGCAAGCTGCAGAAGGGCATCTACATTAAGGGTAACCGCAAGGTACTTGTTAAGTAAATCTTTTTTGTAACAAATAGCTTTATTGGTTAGTAGGTTCTTGCCGTCTGGCATGCCACAAGTGATTGTCGCATGTTGGTCGGCAAGACTTTTTTATGCAACTCGCATCATGAAAGGAAATTATCGCTTTATTCTTTTGGAAGAGTCACTGAAATAGGTTAATTTTGCATCACATGGAACGATGATCTTCATCGGCTTAATAATCGGATATGAAACAGAAAAAACAGAAGGAGGAACCATCCCGTATACAAGGATTCGCCAAATCACGCCTATACAATATTATTATATGGACAGTGGGCTTGGCGATTATCGCTTTCGCTTTGCTCTATTATGAGAAAGACTTCTTGTGGAAAGTGCAGGAGATGAACCTTTTTCAGCATACAAGTTTGTTCTTCAAACAGCAAATGGTGGTGCCAGGCGGGATGCTCACCTATTTGGGAACCTTTCTCACCCAGTTTCTCTATTATCCCTGGCTCGGCATTCTGCTTCTAAGCGGATGCTGGCTCTTATTGATGTGGTTGACCAAGCGAGCTTTTCACATACCTGTGAAATGGGCGTTGGCGATGTTCGTTCCTGTCATTTTGCTGTTACTGACCATCGTGGATATGGGCTATTGGGTTTATATCCTCAAGTTGCGCGGGCACTTCTTTGTCGCCACATTAGGCACCCTCTTTGTGACCGCTTCACTATCGGCTTTCCGAAGTCTGCCTGCAGAAGATCATCTTAGAGCCTTTTTCCTGTTGCTCACAGCTGTCATTGGCTATCCACTTGCTGGTATCTACGGGCTGGCCGCCACCCTACTAATGGGTATTGTAAGCTGGCATATAGAATCAAAAGGGTGGAGTGCAGTCTATTCGTTGCTCGCTGTGATTGCTGTGGTTGCCGTCCCGCTTCTCTGCTACAGGCAAGTGTATTATGAGATTAATCAGGCCAACATCTATTGGGCAAAATTGCCTCTCTATTATCTACAGCAGGACTATCAACAATATTACATACCCTTCTATCTGCTCGCCCTCTTCTATGTCATCCTTGCCCTCACCTACCGGAATGAGAGGAACGAAGAGGTGACCAAACCCCTCCGTTGGCTCCTAGCCCAGGCTGTGTTATTGGTTGCTCTTGTCTTTGGTACTTTCAAGGGATGGTACAAAGACGAGAACTTCCACCGCGAACTGGCGATGCAGCATTGCATCGAGCAAAGCGACTGGGGAGGAGTCATATCCGAAGCGGCTAAGCAGCAGGACGAACCCACACGCGCCATCGTGATGATGAAGAACCTTGCCTTAGGTCGACTCGGACGACAGGGCAACGAGATGTATTACTTCAAGAATGGGGCAAAGCCAAGCGATGGACCGTTTACGTTACGTCTGATGCAAGTCATTGGTCCGATGATTTACTACCAATATGGGATGACCAATTTCAGCGCGCGTTACAGCAACGAGATGGGTGTGGAATATGAATGGCGAGCCGAATACCTGAAGAATCTTGCCCGCTGTGCGCTTCTCAACGGCGAGTGGAAAGTTGCCCGAAAATACATCAACCAACTGAAACGAACCACCTTCCAAAGGAATTGGGCTAAACAGATGGAGGCATTGATTGGCAAGCCCAACCAGATAGCGGCGAATCCCGAATTTGCCCCCATCACTCACCTAATGCAATATGACAATGGTCTGTACAACGATCAGGGCAACGTGGAACGCTGCCTCATGAGACATCTTACTGCCTGTCGAGAGGTGGATGACCCCTACTTCCAGGAACAGGCCCTGCTTGCCTCCCTATACTTGAAGGACGAGAACGCCTTCTGGTTCCATTTCACACGATACATGAAGCAGCATCCCGACCAGACCATCCCCATCCACTATCAGGAAGCCGCCTACCTTTATGGCGTTCTGGACAAGAATCCGAACATCGATAGTTGGCCCATAAGCCCGGTAGTAAAAGAGCGTTATGTGCAGTTCGACCAAATGGCCGCCCAGTCTGATGGGCTGACACTCGACGGAGCACGCAAAGCGCTAAAGCCCCTGTTTGGGAACACTTACTATTACGACCATTTCCTCATGTCAGATCTCTCCGAATAATAATAACATGAAACTAAAGCATATACCATACGTTTTCGTAGCAGTCCTGATGCTGGTAGCCTGCGGAAGGGTCAAAGTACCCACTGAATACATCCAGTCAGACCAGTTGCCCTCCATTTATCCCGATTACATCGACGTGACGGTTCCCCTGAACATTGCCCCGCTGACTTTCATGCTCGACATTCCCGATGCCGATATGATTGCACGCTATCGTGTGGGCGACGAGGAAGTGGTCTGCAAGGATAAGATGCAACCCTCCGACGACGAATGGCACCAACTGACGGAGAAGGCCAAGGGAG
>JAEEGF010444818.1_pt1 | contig 19093 bp, 12 predicted proteins | sample 9134171 | NCBI WGS metagenome assembly JAEEGF01 (sample SAMN16246542, study PRJNA631951) | gut metagenome | biome: gut microbiome; feature: rumen; material: AP-attached | host: Bos | place: Iran: Karaj | collected 2018-10
CTCAATGATCTGCAGACAGTTATTCCATACCGCAATATGTCTTTCCTGGTCTAACATTCCCGGAATAGTAAAAAACCGAACTGTTTTAACTGCTTATTGGAATGCAAAGATGGGGGAAAAAAATCTAATAAAAAATTGTTTTTGCTCTTGTTTTGTAAAAAATTTATGTTTAGATTTATGGAAACAAGGCTCTTTTCATTCAATTTTTTAATTAGCTATAAATCAACACTTTGTCCCCTAGTAATACGCCCTCAAAAAAGTGTATCTACTTTCTTTCTTTGGAATAACTCCAAATAATTGATTTTGCGTTTTATCTTCGTCTCAGCTTACTGAAAGCAATAAAAATCAGCGAACGGGCGCCGATATTCCGTCCGTTACTTTCACCAGGTACGAATCCTTAAAAACGGACTGTACTTTTGCGAAAGATTTTTTTACGTTTGCCAGGGATGTATCCCTACATATAATATATTTGTAGAGCTTGCCCGCCTGAATCTCCAGCGGCTTGTAGCCGTGGAAGAAAGGATCTTCGGGATTCATCTGCTTTCCGGTTGCCAGAATCTGGATGCCGTAGAAAGGGGCATCGGGGTTTACGGCCACCGGCTGAGGATCGGGCGCGGGTGCAGGCTGCGGTTCCTCCCGGTCCACTTTCACGGAGGCGTCGTAGCGCGTCTTGAAGGTGCAGAACGCCATAAAGATGTTCTGGGCGATTGCGTCCCTCCCCTCTTCCGTACGGATGACGGCAAGGTCGTCCGGATTGGTCATAAAGCCCACTTCGATGAGCACCGAAGGCATCGCCGTGCGCCAGAGCACCCAGAAAGGATCCTGTGAAACCCCGCGGGAGTGCCTGATGGGACCGTTCCCCATCGCCTTCGCCACGTCGTCGGCAAAGGTGAGACTGGCCGTAAGGTGCGCATTCTGCATCAGCGAGAAGATGATGGACGACTGCGGGTCGTTGGGGTCGAAGCCCTGGTATTTGGTCTGGTAGTTGTCTTCCAATAGGATAACCGCGTTCTCGCGCTTGACCAGATCCAGGTTCTTCGAATAGAGGTCGTTCCCCTGCCGCTGCGACTGCCCCAGCACGTGGACGGAGTAGCCGTTGGCCGTAGTCCCCTTCTCCACGGCGTTCACGTGGATGGAAATGAAAAGGTTCGCATTGGCCTTGTTCGCGATGACGGCGCGGTTCTCCAGTTCCACGAAAATGTCGTCCGAGCGGGTCATAATGGACTCCACGTCCGGGAAGGTGGCCGATATCTTATTGTTCAGCCGCGTGGCGATGTCCAGGACAATGTCCTTCTCATAGGTCTTCTTGTCCCGGCTCACGCAGCCGGCGTCCTTGCCGCCGTGGCCGGGGTCGATCACGACGGTTTTGAGGCGAAGGGCCTCCCGGCCGTCCTTCTGGGCCGATGCGGGCACGGAGGTTGCAAGAAGAGCGAGGGCTGTCATCACAAGGACGAAAGGCTGCTTGGACATAGCGGTGCAGTTTTGAAAATTGTGGAATATGGCTTAAATTTGCATATTTATATTATTGTACAAAAGTAGCAATAAATATCGATAGTGGCAAGGAAGTATTTGCAATATCTGTTCCTCTCCCTCCTCTGCGCCGGCCTTTCCGCCTTTGAGGCCCCGGCGCGGCGCGTGCGTCAGGAGCCGGATTCCCTTGCCTTCCAGCGCAGGGACTCGCTCAGGTTCGAAAGCGACTCCCTCCGCAGAGCCGATTCCATCGCATCGGCCCGAAAAGACTCCCTGGACCTGCTGCAAAAGAGTTCCCTGGATATGCCCGCCTTCTCCACGGCGAAGGACTCGATCATCACGGATTTCTCCAACGGGCAGCGCAAGATCTACTACTACGGCGGCGCCACCGTCACCTATCAGGATATGAAACTGACGGCCGATTATATCGAGTATGATATGAGCACCAACACGGTGTATGCCACCGGCCGGAAGAACCCCTCGACGGGCGAGATGGAAGGCCTTCCGGAAATGACCGAGAACGGCCAGTCCTACAAGATGGACGATCTCCGGTACAATTTCAACACCCGGAAAGCCCGCATCACCAATATGGTGACCAAGGAGTCGGAAGGCATCCTGCAGGGCAAGGACATCAAGAAGATGCCGGACAATTCCATCAACATCACGGACGGCGTCTATACCGTGTGCGACCTGGAGCATCCCCACTATTACCTCAAGCTCAGCCTGGCCAAAGTCATTACGGAGCCTTCGCAGAAGACCGTTTTCGGCCCCGCCTGGCCGGTGATTGCCGATGTCCCCGTTCCGCTGGTACTCCCCTTCGGATTCGTGCCCAAGAAACCCACCCGGGCGACGGGCCTGCTGATGCCCACTTTCGGCGAGGAAATGGCCCGCGGCTTTTTCGTGAAGGATGCGGGTATGTACTTTGTCATCGGCGATTATTTCGACCTTTCCCTCACCGGATCCTACTATACGCTGGGTTCCTGGGCGGTGGACGTGAATTCGCGATACAAGGTGAACTACAAGTTCAACGGTATGCTGGCCTTCACCTATTCCAACGACCAGGTGGGCGAAAAGGGCAGCTCGGACTTCAGCCAGTCGCAGAACTTCGGCATAAAGTGGTCCCACCAGCAGGACTCGAAAGCCCACCCGGGAACCACGTTCAGCGCCTCGGTGAACTTCTCCAGCCCGTCCAACAGCCGCTATAACTCCCGTTCCGTCACGGAGGCCCAGCAGAATCAGGTGAGCTCCTCCATCTCCTATTCCCACAACTGGAACGGCAAGGTGAGCCTGAGCGTGAACGCCCTGCACAACCAGAATTCCAGGGACTCCAGCTACTCGTTCACGCTGCCGAATATCACGCTGAACGTCACGCGTTTCTATCCCTTCAAACGGAAAACACGCGTGGGCAAGGAGCGGTTCTACGAGAAGATTTCCTTCGGCTACAACACTTCCTTCCAGAACCGCGTCAACTTCAAGATGCGGGACGTGCAGGACTTCGTCTACGACGAATACGGCAACCACGTAACGGAGATGACGGAGGACGGACGTACCTACCGCGTGAAGGACTTCGGGGACTCCCTGGGCACCAAGATGCTGGACCGGATGGCCAACGGAATGTCACACAGCTTCCAGATCGGCCTGCCCAGTTTCACCCTGTTCAAATACATTAACGTCACGCCCAGCGTGAACTACGGGATGAACTGGATGTTCTCCAAGGGCAGCCAGACGCTGGTGGATGAGGTGGACGGTGAAGGCAACCCCGTGATGGTGCTGGACGAGAGCGGGAACCAGGTGGTGGCCCAGCGCGTGGAAACGGATCCCGGAAGGGCTTTCAACGGCTTCGGAATGACGCACACCTATTCCGGGAGTATGTCGATGTCCACGCGTATCTACGGAATGTTCAACTTCGGCAAGCACCGGAAAGTACAGGCTATCAGGCACGTGATTACGCCCTCGATGTCGCTGAACCTCTCGCCCGAAAAAGCCACGGAATTCAACGGCTACCGGACGCTGGCGGCCTATTACGACAAAAACGGCCGATACCACGCGGAGAGCCAGTACAACATCTACGGCCTCACCGGGAACCACAACACCGTATCGGCCCCCGGACGCGGAAGGAGCGCGACGATGTCCCTTACCATCGGCAATAATCTGGAGGCGAAGGTGCGGGACCTGCGCGATACCACCGGCACCGGCACCAAGAAGGTGAAACTGCTGGACCAGCTGAACATCAACACCGGCTACAACTTCCTGGCGGACTCGATGAAGATGAACAACGTGGGGATATCGGCCTCGACGAACCTGCTGAACAAGATCAATATCAGCGGTAACCTGAACTTCGACCCGTACACCGTCAACGAACGCGGGCAGCGCATCAACAAGTACGAAATCACCCAGTCCGGCTTCCCGCTGCGCCTGACCAACGCTTCCCTGTCGGCCTCCATTTCCTTCAACGGGAAGGGCGCCACGGACGGAAACGACGGCAAGGGCAGCGGCGGCGATGCCAATTCCTACCAGCGCATCTACTACCATCCCGTCACCGGCGAATACATCCCCGGCGGCTACGTGTATTATATGAACGCGAACGCGCCCTGGTCGGTGAATATGAGCTATTCGTTCAATTACTCCAAGACCTACACCTATCAGCAGGCCACGCAGGAACTGGTGACCAACCACAAATACACCCAGACGGTGAACCTGAGCGGAAACGTGAAGCTTACGCCGCGGATGAGCATCCAGGCTACTTCCGGCTTCGATATTATGGCGATGCGCTTTACCACCACGCAGATCAGTGCCTCCTATGACCTGCACTGCTTCAACATAGCCGTTTCCTGGGTGCCGATGGGTATGTGGAAGAGCTACAGTTTCCGTATTGCGGCCAATGCATCGGCCCTGGCGGACCTGCTGCGCTACAAGAAGAGCGACTCCTATATGGATAATATGCTGAAATAGTTTTTCTTTTTCAGCATTTTTTGTATCTTTGCACTGGCTTTCAGATCTGAAGGCCCTCTTTTACCGAAATACATTCTTAATTCTATGCCCCATAGTTTATTAGAACTGAATGCGATGAGCGAAGATCAGCTCAGAAGCATTGCCGAATCCCTGAATATCAAGGGAGCGAAGAAAATGGACCGCGCCACCCTGGGCTTCTCCATCCTGGACCAGGAAGCCGTTCTGGAGTCACAGAAGGCCGATGCTCCTAAACCTGCCGCCAAGAAGCGCGGAAGGCCCAAGAAGACGGAAGCGGCCGCACCCAAGGCTGCTGCTCCGGCTCCGGAAGCGCCCAAGGCGGAGGAAAAGCCTGCTGCCGCAGCCCCCGCCGCTGCAGAGCCCAAGAAACGCGGCCGCAAGCCCAAGAAAGAAGAGGCTCCCGCCCTTGAAAAAGAGGCGCCCCAGGTGGACGGAAAGCAGTTTATCCACAATCTCTTCGACGACTTGAAGGAAGATGATACCCCGGAGGAGGTGCAGGAGGAAAAGACCCAGCAGCCTTCCAAGCAGCGTCAAAAGAAAAACAAGCAGAAAAACCAGCAGCCTGCCCAGGCCCAGGAGGGGAAACCCCAGCAGCAGGCTCCTCAGCAGCAGCAACAGCAGCAGCCCAAGCCCCAGCGCATTGAATTCGAAGGCTCCGTAGAGGCCACGGGCGTGCTGGAAGTGATGCCGGACGGCTACGGTTTCCTGCGTTCCAGCGACTACAATTACCTGAATTCCCCGGACGATATCTATGTTTCCCAGCAGCAGATCAAGCAGAACGCCCTCAAGAACGGCGACACCGTAACCGGTGAAATCCGTCCCCCGAGAGAAGGCGACAAATACTTCCCGCTGGTAAAAATCAAATACATCAACGGCCGCACGCCCGAATTCGTACGCGACCGCGTGCCCTTCGACTTTCTCACTCCCCTTTTCCCCACGGAGAAATTCAATCTCCTGGGCCACGGGCACGAGAAAGACCAGAGCATCCGCGTGGTGGATATGTTCACGCCCATCGGCAAGGGTCAGCGCGGCCTCATCGTCGCCCAGCCCAAAACCGGTAAGACGATGCTCCTGAAGGCCATTGCCAATGCCATCGCAGACAATCATCCGGAAGTGTACGAGATTGTGCTCCTCATCGACGAACGTCCGGAAGAAGTGACGGATATGCAGCGCAGCGTGAAGGCCGAAGTAGTTGCCTCTACCTTCGACGAACCGGCGGAAAGGCACGTCAAAGTGGCCAATATGGTCCTGGACAAGGCCCGCCGGCTTGTGGAATGCGGTCACGACGTAGTGATTCTGCTGGATTCCATCACGCGCCTGGCACGCGCCTATAATACGGTACAGCCCGCTTCCGGTAAAGTTCTCACCGGCGGCGTAGACGCCAACGCCCTCCAGAAGCCCAAGCGTTTCTTCGGCGCCGCGCGTAACATCGAAGGCGGCGGCTCGCTCACCATCCTGGCCACGGCCCTCACGGAGACCGGTTCCAAGATGGACGACGTCATCTTCGAGGAATTCAAGGGAACCGGCAATATGGAACTGCAGCTGGACCGCAACCTTTCCAACAAGCGCATCTTCCCGGCCGTGAACCTGATCCTGTCCTCTACGCGCCGCGACGACCTTCTCTACGACCAGTACACGCTCAACCGTATCTGGATCCTCCGCAAACTGCTCTCGGATATGAATCCGGTGGAAGCGATGACCTGGATGCAGCAGCATATGGACGAGTTCAAGACGAACAAGGACCTCATCGACAATATGTCCAAATTCGGACGGTATGATTAAGGGGTCATTCACAGACACCATCGTTGCTCCGGCCACCATTCCAGGGACCGGAGCAATTTCCATCATACGAATCAGCGGCCCGGAGTGCTTCAAAATAGTTGATGCAGTGGTTTCATTGAAAGAAGGAACTATTTCTGAAGCAGCGGCTTATACAATTCATTTTGGGCGCATTCTGGATGACGAAAATCTACTGGACGAGGTTCTGGTTTCCGTTTTTCGCGCGCCTCACAGCTATACAGGAGAGGATTCTGTAGAGATTTCAACCCACGCCTCTTCTTATATCGTACAGGAGGCTATCAGACTCCTGCTGGCCGCCGGCGCCCGCCTGGCCGGTCCTGGTGAATTCACGCAACGTGCATTCCTAAACGGAAAGATGGATTTGGCTCAGGCAGAAGCCGTTGCAGATGTTATCTCAGCTACTACTTCCGCATCGCATCGCGTGGCGATGAACCAACTGAAAGGCTCCTATTCCAAGGAACTGCTGGATTTACGCGGCGAACTCCTGGATATGGCTTCCCTCCTGGAGCTGGAACTGGACTTCAGCGAAGAAGACGTAGAGTTTGCGGATCGAGAGAAACTGTTGTCTTTGCTGGAAGCCACCCAAAACCATATCGACAAACTTGTCTCCTCCTTCCGCCTGGGCAATCTGATCAAGAACGGTGTGCCGGTTGCCATCGTCGGCCCGGCCAATGCCGGAAAGAGCACGCTGCTCAATGCGCTCGTCGGGGAAGACCGCGCCATTGTCACGGATATCCCCGGGACAACGCGCGATACTTTGGAAGAATGCATCACCCTGGGCGGCGTCCTTTTCCGCTTCATCGATACGGCCGGTCTCCGTCAGTCGGAGGATACGGTGGAGAAGCTGGGAATTGCCCGGAGTTACAAGGCTGTCACGGACGCGGAAATCGTCCTGCTTGTCCTTGATGTGACGGAAAATGACCAGCTCCTCTGCGATCAGATTTCCGCCATCGCTTCCCTTCTGGATTTCTCCTTCCAGAAGCTCTTCATTTTACTGAATAAGGTCGATTTTGAGGCCGAAATGAGCGTTAACAAAAATGTTACAAATGTAAACAAATTTGTTTTGCGCTCTGATATTGAGGCAAATGTGATTGAGATGAGTGCGAAAGAGCAAAAAGGGCTCTTCGAACTGAAAAATGCTCTTTCGGAAGCGGAAAAGGACCTCATTTCATCGGCCAGCACCACCTTCGTCACCAACGCCCGACACCTCGAAGCGCTGCAAAATGCATCGTCGGCCCTTGCCGCCTGCCGCACTTCCCTCACCCGTGGTATCCCCTCGGATTTGGTGGCCGAAGACCTGCGCCGGAGCCTCGCCGCCATCAACTCCATCCTGGGCAAAGACCTCCTGGACCCCGAGGTTATTCTTCACACTGTCTTTTCCCGGCACTGCATCGGGAAGTAGTTGATAATCAATAACTTACGGAACAAATCGCCATCGCCTCCAGCCCGATCATCTTCGCAAGCGAAGAAATGGCCATCCCCGCCCCGGAACGGGACCGGCATTTTTTTGAGAATTAAACTTTTTTATTTATCTTTCGGCGCTTTTTCATCCATCTTTTGAAAGATGCTGTTTGACGAAGAAAAGTTGTTGAAACGGATATCCGAAGGAGACCAGACCGCCTTCCGTATGTTCTTTGGCTATTATTATCCAAAGGCAAAAACTTTCATGCTGAGCCTGATTGACAGCGAGGAAGATGTGAACGATCTGGTCCAGAATCTTTTCGTCAAGCTTTGGATGATCCGTTCTTCTCTCGGCAAGTTGCGTTCTGCCGGTGCATATATATACAAGATGTGTCGGAATGCCGCCATCGATTACGGCCGGACCCATAAAGTCAGGATCCCTTTTACCGATTCAACGGAAGCGCCTGAGACATACGCGCTGGACGAAGAGTATTTTGCCAAAGAACGACAGCTGCAAATCGACAAAGCCGTTGACCATATGCCGTATAAACGCAGGGAGGTCTTCTTACTTTCCAGAAAGGAGGGTATGTCGAACGAACAGATTGCCAAAGACTTGGGGATCTCAAAGAAAACCGTTGAGAACCACATCAACGCGGTACTGAAAGAACTTCGCAAGATTTCTTCCTGCATCGCCGTCTTTTTGTAAAATGATTTGGGGGCAAAGCTCCGTTTTTTCGTCTTATTAGCAAATGAATGACAATATGGCGAAATCAAGTCTTTTTCCCGGATGGGATGAAATAGACGGTTCTTCTATCTCCCAGGAAGAAATAGAAGCCGCTTACCAGGAGGTAATGGCAAGGGCTTCCGCGTTGGAACACTATCTGAAAGAACAGCATCGCAGACAGCGCGTTTTTTGGAGACGGTCCCTGCTGGCGGTTGCCGCCGCAGTGGCTTTAATCCTGGTACCGCTTTTCTCGATCCGATATGCACGGAACGCTGCGGCGGGTGGACCGGAGCCCGTCCGTTATCTGCAATGTGCCACTGCCTGCGGAGAAACCCGTGACGTGGAACTCCCGGATCACTCTCATGTCACCCTCAACGCCCAGTCCGTGCTTATCTATCCAGAGTCTTTCGGGGAAGAACGCCGGGTATTCCTTTCCGGTGAAGCCGTATTCGATGTCACGGCCTCCCCGGAATCTCCTTTTGACGTCCAGACCTCAGATATTACGGTCCGTGTTCACGGGACCCGTTTTAATGTAAACGCTTATTTTGATTCGCCCCGCGTTACGGCGACCCTCAACAGGGGCGCCATATCGGTCTGGCCCAATTATTCTCCGGAACGCATCGTCGAATTGAAAGCGGACCAGCAGTTCTCCTATGAACCCGCGACCGGCGCCATCACGACAGCCAACGTAAAATCCAGAGAATCCCTGGCCTGGACAGATGGAGACCTCTATTTCCGTTCCGCGTCCATTCATGACATCATCCGCGTCGTTGAACGCCATTACGGGGTACAGGTCTATCTCTCCACGGATAAATATGACAACGCCATCATCACGGCCCGGTTCGTCCACGGCGAAACTGTTGACCAGCTGATGGATGCCATCTGCGGCGTTGTCCCCCACATGAAATACACGCATACCGACCAATCTATTTATATTCAGTAAAGCATAACTGACCTATGAGAAAGACAAGACTGCTTGTCTGTACGCTGATGGGCCTTCTGCTTTGCTTGGCGGTGCATGCCCAGGAACCGGTCGTCTCGTTTCCCCAGAAACAGATGACGCTGGCGGAGGCATTGGCCGTCGTTGAGCAACAAAGCGGATTATCCATTGCGTACAACGAAAACCTGCTGGATCTGGGAAAGGTGGTTTCCACCCCGAGCGGAAATCCCCTTTCCGAGGTTCTGCGCCTTCTGCTGGAGGATACCGGAGCTGAAGCGCGCATTAGCGGAAAGATTATCCTCATCGTTGAAAAACTGAGAACTGCCCCCCCCTCCTCGCCTGAAACGTACTCCGGTATCGTCCGTGACAGCGCCGGGACGCTCGCCGGGGCCGTCATTCAGGTTCAAGGAAGCGGGACGGCCGTCATCTCTTCCGTGGACGGTGCTTTTTCCATTGAGGCCGTCAAAGGGAGCGTGCTCGTCATCAGCATGCTCGGCTACAAAGACGCCACCTACACCACTGGTACCCGGACCCAGGGCATCATCATCGAACTCGTTGACGACGCCATCATGATGGAAGAATCCGTTGTCGTGGGTTATGGCTCGATGCAGCGGCGCGACATCACCTCCGCCATCTCCACCTACAAGCCCTCCGAAGAAGGAGAACGGCAGGTGCTGAGTCCGGATGCCATGCTTCAGGGCCGCATCCCCGGCGTTAACGTAACGGCAGCTTCCGGAACCCCAGGCGGCAAGACCCGCGTAAGTATCCGCGGTATCGGCTCCCTGACGGCAGGAAACGAGCCGCTGTATGTGATTGACGGCGTTCCGATGAGTAACACATCTGGAGATGCCGGAGCCTACGGCGGAGAATCCCTTTCGGGCCTGTCTGATATCAATCCGGCCGACATCGAATCCGTCCAGGTCCTGAAAGATGCAGCCTCAGCCGCCATCTACGGCTCCCGGGGCACGAACGGCGTCATCATCATCACCACCAAGAAAGGAGCGAAAGGCGCACCGAAACTGAGCGCCGACGCATCCTACGGATTAAGCTGGCTGCCCAACCTGTCCAAGCTGAAAGTCGCCGATGCCGATCTGTATCTCGAGGTCCAGAACGAAGCGATTGACAACTACAATCTGCAAACCGGCAGCGCCGTTGCCCGGCTGGAGAATCCCTATCCCGGCAAGCCGCAGTTTGACTGGATCGACATGGTTTTTCGCGTAGCCCAGAGCTGGAACGCGTCCGTCGCCGTTTCCGGCGGTTCTGATACGGGCAATTATTATATTTCCGCGAGTGCCAAACAGAACGAAGGAGTCGGAATCGGCAGCCTGTATGAAAAGTACTCGGTGAAAGCCAATGTCAACAGCGACGTCAAGCCCTGGCTCTCCGTAGGTGCCAATCTGAGTTTCAATTACACGAATGCCAACCGCGTCCCGGACGGTTCCATCGGTACTTCGATGCTGACCCACGGTCTTGAGCACCGCCCCTGGGACACACCTTTCAAGCCAGACGGTTCCTACACCATCATCAACGCGGAACTGCTGCATTATAATCTGCTCCAGGCCATCAATGAGCAGAAGGTTTACAACAAGACCTACCGGACCTACGGATCGGCCTATGCAAAGTTCAACTTCACGCCGAATCTCCATTTCAAAACCAGTTTCGGCGGTGATTTCATGGCGGCAGAAGACCATGTCTATTTTTCATCCGACCACATGTACGGCAACTCCGTAGGTGTGCTGACCGATTCCAGAAAGGATTTTACCTCCATCGTCATCGACAACATCCTCGATTTCCATCACGATTTCGGCGGTTTGGCTTTCGATGCCATGTTGGGCCATTCCTTCCAGTTGGATAACACCTCGACGGCCAAGCAGAAAGGCCAGGGCTTCCCCTCCAAATCCTTTGACGTCAATTCCGTCGCCGCAGAATTTCCGGAGGTGACCAGCGGCCTTTCGACCTGGGGTTTGCAATCCTTCATGATGCGATACACCTTAAACTGGAAAAACCGCTATTTGCTTACAGTGAACGCCCGTTATGACGGTTCATCGAAATTCGCTCCCGAACACCGCTACGGTTTTTTCCCGTCGGTTTCGCTGGGATGGAACCTGTCTGAAGAGCCTTTCTGGACATGGAACGGAACGAATGCTAAAATCCGCGCCAGCTACGGTGCGACGGGCAACCAGGGAGGCATCGGTACCTACGCCTACCAATCCCTGGCCAACGGCGGCTACAACTATTTGAACCAGAACGGTCTGGCTGTCATGACCCAGGGAAACCCCGATCTCGAATGGGAGAAGGCTGACCAGTATGACTTTGGAACGGACCTGTCCTTCTTCTCCGGTGCCCTCACCATCACGGCCGACGCCTTCCTGAAGGACACCCGCAACCTGCTTTACAGCAAGCCGGTATCAGCAACGACCGGGTTTACCAATTATACCTGTAACATCGGTTCCATGCGCAACAAGGGTATTGAGCTGGCCATCGGCGGCAATCTCGGCAAACGGGACTTCCACTGGAAGGGCGATTTCAACATCTCCTTCGTCCGCAACGAACTGACTTCCCTGATCGGGGATGACGAGATTCTCCGCACCGATGATTATCATGCCTTGAAGGTCGGCGAAGAAGTCGGCGCTTTTTACCTGATCAAGATGAACGGAATCTACCAAAGCGACGAAGAGGTTCCGACCTATCTGTATGACAATTACGGCGTCCGGGCCGGCGACTGCATCTACGAAGATGTTAACGGGCCGAAGGGCAACGGTCCTGACGGCGACATCACGTCGGCCGACGACAGCCAGTTCGTCGGATCGCCGAATCCGAAATTCACCGGCGGTTTCAGCAACAGTTTCACCTGGAAAGGATGGGATGCCGGCATCTTCTTCACCTTCTCCTATGGCGCCAAACTCTATGAATACTGGACCGGCGGTCTCCGTCTCGGAAACGGTAACTGGCCTGCCCAGGAATCGGAAGCCCTGGCCCGCTGGACCGGCCCCGGAACCAGCAACAGCGTTCCGCGAGCCATCTACGGTTACACCTGGAACTCCACGATGTTCAAGACCACACGGTATCTGCATGATGCCTCCTACCTGCGACTCCGGAGCATCTCATTGGGTTACACCTTGCCGAGACGGCTCACATCGCGCATCGGCGTTGAAAAACTCCGTTTCTACGTCCAGGGTGACAACGTGTGGCTCTTCAGCCCCTTCCGCTTCCTCGACCCGGAGGTCAACACCTCGCTGAACGCAACCAAGATGGGCCTCGACTGCATGTGGATCCCCCAGCCCCGTTCCTGGTCTTTTGGTGTTAATCTTAAATTCTGAGCGTTATGAAAAACAAGATATTACGGCTTCTTGCGGCAAGCGCAGCCGTGATCCTTCTGCTCGCCTCCTGCGACAAATATCTCGACCAGTATCCGCATAACGGCGTCTCCAGTGACAACCTTACGGATGAGGATGCCGAAATGCTGATGATCGGCGTGTACAACATCGCCCAGTATAAACCGACCTTCAACGGATGGGCCATGTTCGACATCATCGGCGGTGACATCATCCGCCCGGGTGCTACTTCGACCAATACGCCCGCCCTCGTGATCCAGGGCGCCATCTATCCCGACGGAAGCATGGTATCGGGTCCGTGGAACGGCTATTATGCAGGTCTTTACCAGATCAATTATTTCATCCAGGCGGTGGAAGGACTTCCCGCCTCGGCGAAGAAGAATGAGATGCTCGGTACCGGCCATTTCTTCCGCGGCCTCTACTATTACAACCTAGTTACCCGCTGGCGTTCCGTCCCGATTGTAACGGGGCCGATTACGGACGATGTCCCTCAGGATTCCGAGGAGGACTGCTGGGATTTCGTCGAAAACGAATTCAAGCTGGCCGTAGCCATGGCTCCGGATTTCACCACGAAAAACTATGTGTCCAAGGACGCAGCCAAGGCACTGCTGGCCCGGACGTATCTGGCCCGGGGCAAAAAAGACGAGGCCGCCGCGCTGGCAGAGGATCTGATCACTTGCGGCCGTTTCGCCCTCGCCGACTTTACGGACATTTTCCGCGGGGTTGCAAACAAAGAGGAAATCTTCACCTTCGCGAACCTCCTGGAAGAAGGGAGCTACAACATCGGTTCCTATTATTATACGAAGGAATCGCCGGTTGGCGGCAGCTACACGTTCTGCCCTACGCAGGAAGCGATGGATATGTTCGAGTATATCGACAAGCGCCGGACGGTCTCTGTCGATATCCAGGGCAGCAATAATGTCGTGAATAAATATTGCCAGGGCGACGCCGGCCATGATCCGATCTATATTACCCGCCTTGCGGAGATGTATCTGATCAGCGCCGAAGCGCAGGGCCTGGCCCTCGGTATTGACCGGCTCAATGAGTTGCGCCATTTCCGTGGTCTTCCCGACGTGGCGCCTGCGAATGAAGCGGCTTTTCTGGATGCCGTGCTTAACGAGCGGCGCCTGGAGTTCTTCGGTGAAGGCTTCCGCTGGTTCGACCTGGTGCGTACCGGGAAATATGAAACGACGGTAGGTGTGGATACGAAATTCACGGTATTCCCAATCCCCTCCCGCGAACTGACTTTGAACAAGAAACTGACGCAGAATCCTTTATGGGTCGCTGCGGATGAAGAAAATGATACGGAGGAATAGCAAGATGAGAAAAGTATCCTTTATTCTGATCCTTTCTTTCTGGCTTCCGGCGCTATTTGCCTGTCAGAAACTTCCGACCGGTCCGGATGACATTCCGGATACCCAATATGAACCTCGTACAGAGCTGGGAAGAATGGTAGCGGAAGCCGCCTCTGTCGGTCATATCTATGCAGATACGAGCTTCGTCATTGCCCAAGGTGTAGATGAAACCGATATTCATCTGCAAACAACCCTGGCTAAAGTCGAGCATGTCTTTATCCTTCGGGTTGACCTGACGACGCCCGGCTTGAAGATGAAGGTCGGGATGCCCTTCGACCAGGATTCCTACGTCATCGGCAGCCGGCAGACCCCTTCCGACATGATCGAATACGTGGACAAGCCCGGGCAGCGGGTCGTCGCCGTCGTCAATGCCGACTTCTGGGATACCTCCAACGGAAAGATCCGTGGTCCGATCCACCGCGCCGGCCGGGTACTCAAAAATACGTTCGTGTACTCCTCCAAATTGACGGACCAGGCCATCAGTTTCTTCGGCCTGGACTTCGACGGGAAACCGGTCATCCGGGATACGGTCACCTACCGGACAATGGCTACTGACCTTCGGGATGTAACCGGAAGCGGCGTCATCGTCCTGCAGAACGGCGAAGTCCCCGGTGACTTCTCCGGCTATTCGACCAACCGCCATCCCCGTAACGTTGTCGGCTATACGGAAGACGGCAGCACGGTCTATTTCATGATCGTGGACGGCCGCCAGCCGCTCTGGTCGGACGGAATGCTCTATTGGGAGATGGGAGAAATCATGAAGAGCCTCGGCTGCAGCTGGTCTTCCAACCTGGATGGCGGCGGCAGCGCACAGCTGGTGATCCGTCACCCTTCAGCCAATATCTATCAACTCAGAAACCGGGCTTCAGACGGCGCCCAGCGTCCGGTCGTGAACACCTGGATGGTAACCGTGAATGAGCCTTAGCCATGAAAAAGTCACTTTCATATTTCCTCCTCATGGCCCTTGGCGCCATGTTCTGCGTTTCCTGTCAGGATAATAAAACGGATGCCGGCCAGGAGGCCGCACCGAAGGTCCTTTCCCTGATTCCCAAGGCCGGCAGTGCCGGTACGCAGGCTGTTATTTCCGGATACGGTTTCTCCGAGCCGGTGACAGTTGACGTGGACGGGATCCCTGCCACAGTCGGGGAAGTCACCGTTGACCGGATCCATATCGTCATGCCGGAGCATACCAACGGCGAGGTTGCCGTAACCGTCACGGTCGGAGAATTCGTCATGGAAGGCCTCAGCTTCCGCTATGCCGATCCCCTGCCGCCGGAAAGCATCGCCATCAATTCGTATAATCCGTCTTCGGGAGTCAGGGGTGACCGTATCTCCATCTACGGGCAGCTCTTCCCGGATGAAATCTCCCGCAATAAGGTGACAATCAACGGGAAAGAGGCCGTTATTGAAAAAGCGAATGCCTCCCGCCTTGTCGTGATTCTTCCGGACAATCCCGCCGGTCAGTATCCTTTCGTCCTGACGGTGGACGGCAAGGAGACCATCACCGGACCGTCATTTACCTATGAAGCCCTTCCGGAACTGACGGTGGAATCCGTCTCACCAAACAGCGGAACCGCCGGAGATATCGTGACCCTCAAGGGTATCTGCTTCAGTCCGACTCCCTCCGAGAATATCGTAACCCTGAACGGTGTACAGGCGACCGTACTCAGTGCTTCCTCCACCGAACTCAGCATCGAAATCCCCGAAAACCCGTTAGGCTCCTACCCTGTCGTCGTTACGGTTGGAGATAAAACCGTAGAAGGTCCTGTTTTCCTCTACGTCTCCAAGACCCATACCTATACGGTCAAGACCATCAGCGGTTCGGCAGGCCGGGCAGCGGATACCGAGACTATCGTTGACGGCGTATCCACCGTCGCCAAATTCCGCCAGCCTCGCGGCGTGGTCTTCCTGCCCGATGGCCGTCTCGGAATCTTCGACAACGGCAACAACGCCCTGCGTTTCCTGAATCTGGCTTCCTGGGAGGTGAGCGGATCCTCGACGGCCGCCAAGGGGCTGCTCAACGCGGCCTGGCGCGGCTGCATCCACGGGGACTGGATTTATATGGCCAGCAAGGGCAACAACAAACTGGTGCGGCACAACTACAAGACCGACGTCGCCGAGGTGATTACCAGCAATTTCACCGGCACATCACCCATGGACGTCTGCTTCGATACGGAAGGCAACGCTTATGTCCTCGTCCGCGACGGCTCCAAGGCCATCTTCAAGGCCCCGGGCGGCGACTTCGCCAACATGGCGGTCTTCGCAGAATTCAGCAAGGGACCGCTGGCCATGGAATTCGCCCCGGACGGCACCCTGATCGTGTCCACGATGGGCTGCCAGATTATCGGCGTGAAGCCGGATGGCGAGCAGTTTGTCATCGCAGGTGTCTTGGACGGCAAGGCGGATGATCCCGGAACTCCCGGAGAGCCGCTGACCGCCAAGTTCGGCTCCAACCTCTTTGGCATCACGGTCGGTCCCGAGGGAGAAATCTATGTGGCCGATGACTCCTTCAAGGTAATCAAACTGATCTCGCCTGGAGAGCACGGTTATGATGATGCTGTTATTTCTACGATAGCCGGTACGTCCGGTCAGAAGGGAAAGACGGACGGGGTCGGCGCCGAAGCCCGGTTCGACACGCCTGGTGAAATCCGGATGGCACCTTCCGGCAAACTGCTCATCGTTACCGAATACAACGCATACACCATTCGTGAAATTGTGATTGACTAGTCATGAAAAAGATAGTATTTGTCCTCTGCTCCTTCCTTCTGCTGGCCGCCTGTCAGCAGAAGGACAGCTACGAGGCCCGGATTACAGACCTCCGGCTGGTTTCCGTCGATCCCAAAAACGGCTATCCCGGTGACCTGATTACCATCCTCGGGCGGAATTTTTCAACGGATCCTGCCCAAAACGAAGTTACCGTCGGCGGGGTCCCCGCCCGTGTGCTGGAAGCCTATAAAGACCGCCTGCTGGTCATATTGCCCCAGAATGAACCCGGCAACCACACCATTTCGGTGAAAGCGCCGTCCGGCGAAGCAGAAGGCCTGGTATTCAATTACCTGAAGATTCCCGATCAAGAATACCTGGTTTCCACCATCGTGGGGCAGCAGGGCGTCCGCCAATGCATTGACGGCGTAGGGACCGGTGCCGCCACCTATATGCCGACGGGTATCAACAAGGCCGCGGACGGCACCCTCTGGTTTACGGACCGGGGCGGAAACGCCATCCGGCACATCTCCGCCGACATGTCCGTTACCACCGAAGCGAAAGTGGAAGAAGCCGGCGCAGCCGTATGGCAGGGTGCATTTGACGCGGAAGGGAATTACTGGTATAACGATAAAGCCAAGGGAAAACTCTACCGCTTCAATCCGACGACGAGAAAGAATGACGTGATGGCTACCGGCCTGAACAATCCGATGAATGTCGCCATCGGCCCGGACGGGTTCATCTATGTCCCCTGTCGTAACGGGCTGACAGTCTATAAGTTCAACCCGGCCACGATGGAAAAGACCGAATTCGCCCAGATACCAGATGAAGGTCCCGCCTTCATCGGTTTTGACCCGAAAGGAAATCTGATCGTTTCCGTTCAGCACGGCTACAAACTGATCTCCATTGACCCGGCCGGCTTGCAGACCGTCATCATGGGGACCGGCGAAAAGAGCGAAACGATGCTTGACGACCCGGACGGAGATCCGCTGAAGACGAGCATCCGTTCCTGCCAGGGCTTCGACTTCGCTCCGGACGGAACGCTCTATGTCGGCGATGCGGCCTATCACTGTGTCCGTAAACTCGTTCCGGACGCTGACGGCAATTACGCGACAGGAAAGGTGGAGACCGTTCTCGGCGGGACGAAAGGCTATGCCGACGGCAAGGGCCTGAACGCCAAGTTCAACGAAGTGGACGGCATTCTGGTCTATGATGCCGAAACGCTGTACATCTGCGACTCGCAGAACTGTCTGATCCGTAAAGTGAGTATCCGATGAGACGTCTGTATCTGATAATAGGGGCACTCTTTGCTGTCGGATGCTCTTCACAAACCGTCTCCATTGAGGAAGAGACACCGTTCCGGCTCCTGTTCTGGAATATCCAGAACGGGATGTGGGCCGAACAGGGTAAGAACTATGACAGTTTTGTCAACTGGGTCCGCGAACAGAATCCGGACGTTTGCGTCTGGTGCGAAGCCCGCAGTATTTATTACACGGGAACCAGAGACAAACTGCCCCTGGAGGAAAAGTATCTGGTCGATAACTGGCCGGAACTGGCCGCCCGATACGGACACCGTTTTGTCTATGTCGGCGGCATGCGGGACAACTATCCCCAGGTCATCACCTCCAAGACGCCCATCCACGGGATGGCGAAGATTGTCGGCGAAGAGCCTGACAGTGTAGTTACCCACGGTGCCGTATGGGCACAGGTAAGCGTCGCGGACAAGACCTTGAATCTGGTTGCCCTCCATACCTGGCCTCATCCGTACGCCTTCAATGCCACGGACCAGGAAGCATCCAAAGCCGCCCACGGAGGCGATGCCTACCGGAAGATGGAAGTGGAATACGTATGCAGACACACCATCGGCAATGCCCGAAACGGGTATTGGCTCCTGATGGGCGATTTCAATTCCATTTCCCGTACGGACAATGCTTTCTACGGCCTACCTGCGGACGACCCCAAGTTCCAGGCACAGGATTACATACATGAGCATACTCCTTATAGGGACATCATCAAGTGGCGCTATCCGGAAGAGGTGATTCTGTCCACAATCGCCAATACCCGCTACGATTATGTTTTCTGCACGCCGGACCTTTATCCGTCCATTACCGATGCCCGGATTGTCCGGGATGAATATACCGAGCCGGTCCGTGACGAGGTCGTGACCAGTTTCTGGCATCCTTCCGACCATTTGCCGGTTATCGTTGATTTTAATTTCTGATCCCCATGAAACGACTGTTATTTCTATTGACTGCTGCCCTGCTGCTGGGCGCCTGTTCCAAGGAAGCAGAGCCCGAGATTAAAGACAATCCGGGCACACCGGAAAATCCGGAAACGCCCGCCGGCGATCCGGATGAGGTCGTCCTCTACGCCGAATTCAGTGACGCCATAGTCA
>JAEEGF011304239.1_pt1 | contig 19092 bp, 14 predicted proteins | sample 9134171 | NCBI WGS metagenome assembly JAEEGF01 (sample SAMN16246542, study PRJNA631951) | gut metagenome | biome: gut microbiome; feature: rumen; material: AP-attached | host: Bos | place: Iran: Karaj | collected 2018-10
TCGACGAACTTATGGAGCTGAAGGGGTATTTTTACTCTCTGTTTACCGTTTCCCAGAGATAAGCGGTTGGGCTGTGTTTCGAATAAGTCGTTTTCAGCAGTCCAGATCCGGGCAAGAGCCTCCAAAACCGAAATGCGATCCATTTGCAGAGCACAAAACTTGTTTTTTGAAAAAGCGAGAAAAACGGCGAAAAACGAAGAAAACCAGCGATTTTCGCTGGTTTTCCGGGTCAAATCTATTTAGACCCTTAAGCATGAAGGCACCAACCAGAATCGAACTGGTGTTAAAGATTTTGCAGACCTCTGCCTTACCTCTTGGCTATGGTGCCGTGCGTCTTGACGTCAGCGCGGATCGACGTCCGTCCTGCTGACGGAGGCTATTATACATTATCGGAGACAGATTGACAACTGTTTTTTTGTCTGTTTTTTGAGGGCTCTTCAAAACTTTTCGAAGCCTTTTTAGAAGGTGTCCTGGACGTTGACCGCCGCGCCGCGTCTGCATTGACGCAACGACGTGGAAACGAAAACTGGAGGCCGGGCGTCATTGACCGGGTTCCGTGACTTCAGGGGCAACGTTGTCCGATTCGTCGTTTTGGGCGGCGATCAACGCATCCGGGGATCCGCCAAGTCCCACCGCCCGCTTCACAGGCAGCGCGAAGGCAATGCCCTGCCCCGGAGTCCCAAGGCCGGCGTCACGGTATATCTGGTGCATCACGGCGTCGCGGATCTCCGCGGGGACCACCATTATGACAAGGTCCTTTTCGGGCTGGATGAAGATGCCGAACCGCTCCTGGGCTTCTTTGACCGCCGAACCTCTTGCGTGGACGATGGTCCCTCCCCTGGCGCCTGCTTTACGGGCGGCTTCCATTACCTGCTCGGAGAAACCGTTGTTCACTATGCATCCGATCATTTCAAATTTGGTCTCGCTGTTGTCCATGATTCATTTCCTCCGTTCGGTCTTGCCTGCGCGCCCGGGAGCGCCGCCGTCGTCTTTGATGAGTTTTTCGTTGTTGCTCATAAATCCGTAGGCCAGCACGCCTATGGTTCCGGTCAACGGCACGGTGAAGGCTATTCCCTTTCCTCCGTTTATTGTTCTGAATTTGGTGCTGAGGGTGTCGAGCGCCTCGTCGGACCTGTCTTCCCGTATGATGCTGAATATGACGGTCTTGCCTGTGTTGGCTAGTCCGAGTACTTCGCCCAGCTGAGCGCCGGCGGTGCCTTCGCCGGGGGCAGAGAACATGAGGTTGACCTCGAAGCCCTGGAGCAGGTCGACGTAGAAGTCGGCTTTGGGGCGGTTCACGACGGTGACCAGCAGCTCCAGCCTGCCGCTGCGGAGGGATTCGGGTACCTGCTGCGGGGCAGAGGAAGCGGCGTCGGTGCGTGAGGCGCGGGTGTGGACGGGCTCGGAGCCGTTTCGTGAAGCGCGGGGGGCGTTGGCGGTCGCGGCCTCGGCGGGTGCGGAAGCGGTGCGGGCGGCGTCTTTGCGTGATGTGCGGGCGGCGCGGGTGTGGACGCGCTTGGAGCGTGCGGTGAGGACGGGCTCGGAGCCGGCAGCCTCTGCAGGTGCGGAAGCGGTGATGGAGGTCTCGGCGGGCGCGCCATCTTTATTTGATCCGTTTGTTTTCTTCGATCTGCTGAACAGTTTCACGGCGGTATCCTACTCCTCTAACGCAAAATTGATTATCTGCTCGTCGTCGGCGCTGATTATCCGCTTCATTGCCGCGCGGTTGCGGACGATATTGCCCACCACCGATTTGAAGCCCAGCACCTGGATCGTGATCAGGGGCGTCATTGCCACCATTGCCACCACGCCGAACGCGAAACCCAGCACGGAATCGTCCCCGTGGATCGACACGCAGGCGCCGATCGTCAGGGGCAATATGAAGCTGGAAGTCAGGGGCCCGCTGGCAACGCCGCCGGAGTCGAAGGCGATGGCCGTGTAGATGCCGGGCACAAAGAAGGACAATCCGAGCGACAGCAGGTAGCCGGGGATGAGATAGTAAAGGAGCGAGAAACCCAGCACTACCCGGAGCATTGACAACGCGATGGAGATCCCCACGCCTGCGCAGAGCGCCGCCATCATCGACCTTGAGCTGATGCTGCCGCCGGTGATCTCCTCGACCTGGTGGTTCAGCACGTGGACCGCCGGTTCGGCCAGCACCGTCAACATTCCGATCACGAGCCCTGCGGCTACGAGTACGTATTTGCTGTTTTCGCCCAGCTGGGAGCCGAGTTTGTAGCCGATCGGCATGAAGCCTACGGATACGGAAGTCATAAAGATGACGAGGCCCACGAAAGTGTATGCGATGCCGATGCCGATGCGCAGGAGGCGCTTCAGGGGAAGTTTCAGGACGGCCAGCTGGAGGATCAGGAAGAAGCCGGCGATCAGGACGAGGGAGATCGCCACGTCACGCAGAGAGTGGAGGATTATGCCGGGGAGATTGACGCCGGTGCGGGTTTCGACGGAGTAGTCCGGAGTGGCGTAGGAAAGGTCGCCTTTCGAGAACATTGCCAGCGCCAGCACAGCCAGGATTGGGCCGACGGAACAGAGAGAGATCAGTCCGAAACTGTTTTCACCGCTGTTGCCCCCTGCCGTGGTGACCGCGGCAATACCGACGCCCAGCGCCATCAGGAACGGTACCGTTATGGGGCCCGTGGTTACGCCGCCGGAGTCAAACGCCATCGGCAGCAGCGCGCCTTCGCCTTTTTCGAAGACCAGCGTCGCCAGGGAGAACATTATGAGGTAGAAGAACATGAGGATCGGAGTGAGGTTCTTTTTGCGGACGATCTTTACGAGACCCAGGACAAGGAAAAGGCCTACGCCCGCGCCAACGGAGAAGATCAGGACTTTGCGGTCAATGACCGCGCTGACCTGCTCGGAGAGGACCGTCAGATCCGGCTCGGCAACGGTGATCAGCACTCCCATAAGGAAGCAGACGGTCAACAGCACGCTCATCTTCCCGGTCTTTGCCAGGCCCGCGCCAACGTGTTCGCCCATCGGCGACATTGCCATGTCGGCGCCCAGGTTGAACAGCGCGATGCCAACGATCAGGCTCGCGGCCGAGGCAACAAACACGCCGATCTCGTACCAGCTGAAGCTGACCCAGGGCAACAGCGCCATCAGCAGCACTGCCGCTGTTACGGGCAACACCGACGCCATAGCTTCTTTGATTTTTGCGAAGAGTGATCTGTGCATTGGGGCTCCTGGGTGGCTGGGGCAACGGGGGCAGTGGGAGTGCGGGGGCAAGGGGCAACGGGGGACAGACCTTGGTTTCTCGGGATGGAAACCCGGGTCTGTCCCCCGGTGCCCCCGGGTCAGTTGTCGCCATTCCTTTTGATCCAGCTAACGGAGGAAAGTATAACACCCTTATAAGGTTACAGTCAACTGAAAGGAAAGGAAGAGTGACAGGATAGTGGTTAAATAGTTGTCGAAACCGAGTTGGAAAAGGTGTGGAAACGGGGGTCTGTCCCCCGTTTCCATGCCAAGCGAAAAAAAGAAAGAGGCCAATCGATCGATGGCCTCTTTCTTTTTGAGAGCGGGATACGAGATTCGGACTCGCGACTTTCACCTTGGCAAGGTGACACTCTACCACTGAGTTAATCCCGCACAATATGCCCAGGGACAGAATTGAACTGCCCACACGGGGATTTTCAGTCCCCTGCTCTACCAACTGAGCTACCTGGGCAACTCCAGAGTAACTGTCCCCATTTCTCTGAAATGGCGACCCGGATGGGGCTCGAACCCACGACCTCTAGCGTGACAGGCTAGCGTTCTAACCAACTGAACTACCGGGCCATTATGGTGGGAATTACAGGGCTCGAACCTGTGACCCCCTGCTTGTAAGGCAGATGCTCTCCCAGCTGAGCTAAACTCCCGCTTTGCGAATTACCGCCGCCGCTATAGTTCTCACAAGCGGCTTGCCGATTATACTCCACGGGAAGTTATATGTCAACATAATATTTACAAAACTTTTAACGTGCAAAAAAGCAATAATTCGCAACGATCGGCCGGTCCACAGAAATTTTCGACAATTATTTGACGTTTACCTGATCATTACCCGGGAAATATCACATGGGAAATACGTCGAAATACGGGGCAATAAATGCCGCAGGCATATCAGTTGCCGTGTCTCAACTCTATGATCGCGACCTCAGGTTGGTTAAACAGCCTGAAACCAGACTTGACGCCCAGGCCAGCAGTGATGAAACTGTATCGCCCTTCGTTTTCATGAAGCCCGTACGCAAAATCCTCCTGCGGGAAGAGGCCGTGCCCCTCGAGGTAGATCGTCTTCAGAAGCGGCAAACGGTATTGACCGCCGAGCGTGTGTCCGGAGATCGAGAGATCGAAATCGACCTCGTTAAAGCCGTTGCGGTTGACCGAAGCGAGCCGTTTGTCCACATCGTAATCTATCGGCGCGTGAGTCACGCAAATGCTGAAATCCTTGTCCGAATCGAATCCATAGGCGTCGAAGGTTTTTTCGTAGTATTTGATGCCCGTCAGGAAGATGCGACTTTCCCCGCGCGTGATCTCGGTGATCGGATAGACCGGGAATGCGCCTTTCGATTCAAGGCGACCGGCCACAAGGTCGGAGGAGTCGGGAATTATGCAGCGATTCCACCCTTCCGGGGCGTTTTCGGGCTCGGCAACGTCATTTTCGCCCAAAACGTAGTAGATCGGCTTTCCGGAATCGGCAAGCGCGTCAAGCAGTTTCTCGACCGGAGCGAGAGAATCCTCAGTTTTTGCCGCGTCAAGAAAATCTCCGGTCAGCACAACGACGTCAAAATCCTGCGACAAGACCAAATCGATCAACTTTTGATTGCACGACCCGAATGATTTGCCGTTAAAATCCGACAATTGCAGGATGCGGAATCCGTCGAATTCGTGCGGGATCTGATCGTGCGTGACAACGACCTTGGTGACCCGAAGGGTGTGGTTCCCCTTCACGACCAGAAAAACCGCCAGGCACGCCAGCAGCACCACTGCGATAAGGACAATGAAGATCCACCGCCTTTTTTGGGCCGGTTTCATCACGAACGCGTCAATATCGTTTTTTTCCGTCTTTTTCTTTTTCGACGAAGTACGCTCAACGGCCGTTTTTTCGTTCAGGTCAAGCATCCCGTCCTGCCTTTTTCCCATGGGATCTGCCTCCTCGGGACAATTATAGCACACTCAGGCAACTGGGGACAGACCCCAGTTTTCTTGCCCGGGCAACAGGAGAAAAACTGGGGAAAAACCGGGGTCTGTCCCCCGTTGCCTTCGTTGTCTTGCCCCCGGTTAGGCCACAAAAACTTCCGGTTGACATTTGCGCCACTGCGTTGCAAAATACACCCATCGCAGATCAAAATCAGCAGCATTTACATCATTGTTATGGGGGTTGTCGTTATGGCGAGGAAAGCGCGTCGTTTAAGCAGCACCGGCATTTATCATGTAATGCTCCGCGGAATCAACAGGGTCCAGGTCTTTTATACCAATAAAGACGAATCGAAGTTTATTGACTATTTATCAAGAGCAAAAGACCGATTTTCATTCAAAATTTACGCATATTGCTTTATGGGCAATCACGTTCATCTGCTCGTTGAAGAAAGTGAAAGCGGGATGATCGGCGCATTTATGAAGCTGTTGCTCGTGTGGTACGTCGCTTGGTACAACGTTGCCCATCATCGATGCGGCAGCTTGTTTCAGACGAGATTTAAAAGCGAGCCGGTGGAGGACGCGGCTTATTTTCAGCAGGTCGTGCGGTACATCCACAGAAATCCGGTCAAGGCCAAGAGATGCCGGCACGTCTGGGAAACCAGAAAGAGCAGTTATCATTTGTATTTTGAAGAAGATCCCGGGGTTATTGACCGTGACGAGGTCTTTGAGAAGTACATTGCCCGTGACGAATTTGAAGAGTTCAATGATTGCCCCGCGTTGAACGGATTCGACGATTCGTGCATGGATCTTTCGGAGCAGTTGCCGTTCAAAATTACTGACGAGCGCGCTTCGAGGCTGATGGCTTGTGTCGCGGGCTTTCCAAATTTGATGTCCTTTGAAGGTCTCGGCATGGATCGGATTTTTGAGTTGGTCAATCAATGCCGACAACGTGGGCTGTCGTTCGGGCAGATCGCCCGTGAGCTCGGCAAAAATAAAGGGACAATTTTCAAATGGGTCCATTCGTATTCGTAATGGCCGGTCGGTAACTCTTCAAATCCAGCTTTTCGTTGAAAGATCTCGGCTTTTTGGGCTTGGGTTTTTTGCTTTTTTTATTTTGGGTCGGTCTGGTATGACAAAAACCGATGTATGGTGAGACGTGTGTCTATCTCCCTTCGTTAATTTCGGCCGTAATTATCGATGCTTTTCGATTATCATCCACTTTCGCTGTATTGCTTACTCTCGTTTTTTTGCTTGAGATTCTTTTTTCACCCTCTTTATACGATTTCAAAGCGCTGAAACGTCCCAAATTTGCATGTGATTGGAAAAATGTGATACAATCACAAAGGCGGTTAAACGGGGGTCTGTCCCCGGTTGCCGCCACGTTGCTACCGCTGCTCCTGAAAGGATGATGGGAATGGTTTTGACAATCGATATCGGAAACAGCAATATTGTCCTTGGCGTTTTTGACGATGAGTCGTTGCTGTTCATTTCACGAATTTCGTCGAATATTGACAAAACGTCGGATGAACTGGCCGTTATGATAAATGAAATATTCACGATCAGAGGAATTGACCGCCGCGAAATCGACGGATCTATAATGTCGTCGGTCGTGCCGGCATTGACGTTGCCGATGGCGCAGGCGATCCGGCTCGTGACCGGAGGGGATCCTCTTGTCGTTGCCCCGGGCATCAAGACGGGGTTGAATATCAAGATCGACAATCCGGCCCAGCTTGGCAGCGACCTGCTGGTCGATTGCGTTGCGGCGGCGGCAATGTATCCGAAGCCGGTCATTGTGGCCGATATGGGCACGGCGACGACACTCAGCGTCGTTGACGAGGGCAACAACATGCTCGGCGGCGTCATTATGCCGGGCGTCAAGACGGCTCTTAACGCGTTGACCGCGAAAACCGCTCAGCTTCCTCAGATCTCGATCGAGTCTCCTAAAAAGGTGATCGGTACCAACACGAACGATTCAATGAAATCCGGCGTGGTCCTTGGCAACGCGAGCATGCTCGACGGTATGATCGACCGCTTTGAGGAGGAGCTCGGGAAGGAAGCCTTCGTCGTGGTGACCGGCGGGCTTTCGGGCGAGATCTGCAAGCACACGAAAAGGAAGGTGCTACACAACCCGAATCTGCTCTTGCAGGGGTTGTATATATTGTACAAGAAGAACAGTTAACTTTTTTCGGCAATGTGGAAACGGGGGTCTGTCCCCCGTTTTTTTGTACCATTCCCTGGGGGAAACGGGGGAGGGAAACGGGGGACAGACCCCGGTTTCCCCCAGTTTCCCCCCGTTTCCAGGTCTCTACCTATATTAGGGCCTTGAAAAAAATAGCGGCCGGATATAAAATAGACAGGCAGGCCAAGGCGCGGTTGTCCGCCAGATTCCGCAAGGAACGGGCAGGACCCTGCAGGAGCGTCGAACGTCTGCGCACTTTCAGACGTTGCATCCCGGCGAGGAGCAACAGTAAGGAGTAAAAAATGGATAAAAAAGTCAAAACGCTTGTTGTCACCTCTGTGCTTGCTGCGCTTGTTGTCATCCTGCAGCTGATCGGAGGAATTCCCATCGGCCCGTTTTCGATCACGTTGACGCTCATTCCCATTGTTGTCGGAGCAGTTACGCTTGGCCCTGTCCCGGGGCTGATACTCGGGCTTGTTTTCGGCGTTGTCGTGTCGATCTTGTCATTGACCGGCAAGGATCCGGGCGGTCAGATGGTGTTTGCTGCCAATCCTTTTGTCGCGTGGGTGATGTGCCTCCTTAAAGGGGCGATGGCCGGGCTGCTTCCGGCGCTGGTATTTGAACTTGAAAAGAAAAACAAATATTCCGCCGAGCTGACCTGCGGGGTCATGGGCGTTTTTTTGTTCCTTGGAGGGTTCGGCATCGCAAATTATCTGAACGGCGGCAGCGACGGAACTCCGGCCAAGACCGGGGTCAAGGTGGCTGTGACGATCGTTTTCGCGCTGGTCGCGGCGGGTCTCCTTATAGGGTTGTACAAGATGTTGAAGACGGGCAATTCCGCTTATTATATGGCGTCGATCGTTGCGCCCGTCGCTAACACGGGTATTTTCGTCGCGGGAATGCTGCTTTTCTTCCGGCCTCTCCTCCAGAGCTGGGCGGGCGGCTCCAACGTAATGGTCTACGTGATCACCGGGCTTTGCGGGATCAACTTCCTTATTGAATTTTTTGTAGCAGTCGTGTTGTCGCCGGTCGTCGCGGCAATCGGCAAATATGCCTCGAGAAGGCTTTGAGTTTCGAAATCGTTTGGAACTTCAGGGTCAACAGGGGTCAAAAAGTGGAGAAACCGGGGACAGACCCCGGTTTCTTCGATTTCTTCAAAGGTTTCAAACTAAAGAAACGGGGGTCTGTCCCCCGTTTCTTTAGTTTTTTCACCCTGTTCTATGGCAGCCCCTTTTAGAGACTATTATGTTACACTATAAAGTTACTCAAATGTGAGAGATCCGAAGCACTCCGGTCTGTGGTAATCCGGATGAGGCGCGGTGACGTTGTGCCAGACAGAGTAATACGGTTCTGCTGCATCGTCACAACACGTGTAAAAATTGCAGCGCAGAACATCGCCTTGACGCGGTGTTCTAAAGTTCGGGGCGTAACGCCTGATAAAACTAAACGGAATGCGATAAGACACCTCCCAAAAATCGGTCTCAATGCGTGTTGACGCACGGAAAATGTCGGTCTCACCCGCCAGTTCCGTCAACAATCTGCTTCCCTTTCTTGTGCCGTTCTCGCTGAAACCGATATAAAAGACGCCGGCGGGATTGACCTCGAAATTAAAATATTGGTTGCTGTCGTATATTGGGGCAAAGAAGAATTCGAGGCAAGAGTCACAGCAAACAGACTCGCCGAATTCCTGACGCTGGCACAATATCGACGATGATCTTTCGTAGGCGCGCATCCGCACGTAAATGTTTTCAGAGTCGTATTTCAATTGTGCCGCGGCAATATGAACCGGATCGTCGGTCTTTTTCCATGGCATAACGTTTATTTCGGCAGAGGGACAAAATTCCTTTTGAAACGGAACGTCGCCTTTTTTACGTTCGTATTTAAAAATCATTCTAATCGATCCTTTCAACTATATATGAACTCGGTAAAAGCGGAGCAGGAAGAGTGAAAAACCCAGGACGGAAACGGGGGACAGACCCCGGTTTCCGGGGGTTTATTTCTGAAGGAAACGGGGGTCTGTCCCCCGTTTCCTTTGTCCCCCGTTTCCTTCATTTCATTTGTTCCTCGGTCGCCCGTTTCCTTTAGTCCTGCCCTTTCATGATCCAGTACTCGTAAGCGTCGACGAGGGCGGCCCAGCTGGCCTGGATAATGTCGCCGGACACACCGACGGTGCCGAAACGCTTGCCGTTGCCGATGAATTCGATGAAGACGCGGACTTTCGACGCGGTGCCTTCGCCGGAGTCGATGACGCGCACTTTATAGTCGACAAGGGAGATGCCGAGGGTCTCGGGGTAGAAATGGGCCATTGCCCGGCGGAAGGCGCAGTCCAGCGCATCGACGGGACCGATGCCGTTGCCCGCAGTTATCTCGCTCTGGCCGTCGACGGTGAGGTCCACTATTGCCGACGCGGAATACGGATTGCCGGTTTTTTCGTCGAGAGTGATCACCTTGTAGCCGTTCAGCAGGAACGCGGGCCTGTACTTGCCCGCCATTCTCCGCACCAGCAGCTCCAGCGACGCCTCGGCGCTTTCGTACTGGTACCCGTAAAATTCGCGCTGTTTGAGTTCGGCGAGTATCTGGGAGGTCAATTCGCCGGTGACGTCGATCTCGCCGATCCGGCTGATTATTTCCTGCATTCCGCTGCGGCCGGTGATCTCGGAAGCCAGCAGACGGCGCTCTCCGCCGACTTCGGCGGGGTCAACGGCTTCCATGACGCCGGGCTCTTTCAGAACGGCGTTGATGTGGGTGCCGGCCTTGTGGGAAAAGGCGTTTCGGCCGACGAAAGGCGCGCCGGATGGCAGTTTTACGCCGATGATCTCGGCAAGTTTGCGGCTTTCGGGGGCCAGAGAACGCATTGACGCGGCGGAAATGCACTTTTTTCCGTATCGAAGTTGAAGATTCGGCACAACAGTGAAGAAATTTGCGTTGCCCGCGCGTTCACCGACGCCAAAAAGCGTGGTGTTGACCAGTTTCGCGCCGCACGTAACTGCCGTCACCGTGTTCGCGTCCGCCATTCCGCAGTCGTTGTGCGCGTGGATCCCCACGACGACGTCAAGATCTGCCTCTTTCAGCATGTTCCGGACAACGTTCACGGTCTCTTCCACCAGGCGCGGGTCGGCGGTGCCGTTGGTATCGCACAAAACCACCATATCCGCCCCGGCCTCGGCCGCAGCCTTGACGCACCCCAGCGCGTAATCTTTGTCGCGGCAATACCCGGCGAAGAACCCCTCGCAGTCGAAGACCACTTTCTTGCCCGCCCCGCGCAGGAACCTCACGGTCCTGTCGATCAGGTCAACGTTCACGCCGGGCTCCGTTTTCAGTACTTCCCGCACGGACAACAAATCTGTTTTTCCGTAAACGCACACCCGTCGGAAAGGCGTCTCGGCCAATGCGGCCAGCAGCTGGTCCTCTTCCGGATCGAGCCCGACCCTGAGCGTGGCGCCGAAGGGCACGAATTCCGCGTTTTTGAACGGATAACCCACGATCTGCCTGTAAAATTCGTCCTCCTTCGGGTTGGTGTCAGGCATGCCCCCCTCGATGAACGGGATCCCCATATCATCCAGCGCGGCAACGATCTTGATCTTGTCCGACACGCTCAAAGAAATGCCCGGACTCTGTGATCCTTCCCTGAGAGTCGTATCGTAGATAAGCACAACGTCATCTTTAGTAGTCATCGGCAATTTTCCTCCTGGGAAACGGGGGACAGACCCCCGTTGGATGGGCAGGAAACGGGAGTGGGAAACCGGGGTCTGTCCCCCGTTTCTTGCCCTGTTCCCTGCCCCGGATCCCGGTTTTTTACACTTAAGTTATTGTGTCATCAGTTGAAGATATAAGGCGAATCTGAGATCGACGCCAACCCGCGGTCCAGGGCGACAATGCCGGTGCGGGCCATCTCGACTACGCCGTAAGGCCGAAGCATGTCGAGAAGAGCATCGGTCTTGCCGCCGTCGCCGGTGAGCTCGATGGTCATCGCCTCGGGCGTGAGGTCGATGATCCTTGCCCGGAAGACCTCGGCGATCTGGATGATCTCACCGCGCACGGCGGCGTTGGCCCGCACCTTGATCAGGGTCAGCTCGCGAGAGACCTGAGAGTCGCTCTCGAGAACTTTGACCTTGTGGACGCAGACGAGCTTGCCCACCTGGAAAATGATCTGCTCCAGGACGCGGGCGTCGCAGTCGACGCGGACGGTGATCCTTGACTGGGAAGGCACGTCGGTGGTCCCCACGGCCAGGCTGTCGATGTTGTAGCCGCGGCGGCTGAAAAGATTCGTCACCCTCGCCAGAACGCCGGCCTCGTTGTCCACCAGAATCGAAATGGTTTTTAGCATCTCACACACCCCTTAAAATTGTCCTCACATCTATGACCACGGGCTCCCGGGCGGCAACGGCCTTTCTGACCTCTGCCTCCAGTTCCGCGGCTGACCGCACCCTGGCTCCCCGAAGCCCGAAGGCTCTGCAGAGCGCGGAAATATTCAGTTTCATGCCCAGCGACGTCTGGCTGTAGCGGCGCCCGCAAAGCTTGCGCTGCATCTCGTGGACCATGCCCAGCTGGCCGTTGCGCAGTACCACCACGATCAGAGGCAGCCCCTCGTTCCGCACGGTCGACAGTTCGTTCAAATTCATCAGGAAGCTGCCGTCGCCGGTAAACAGCACGGTCACCCGGTCCGGAGCCGCGATCTGCGCGCCCACTGCAGCACCGAGCCCGAAGCCCATCGTCCCCAGCCCGCCGCTGGTGATGAACCTGTCCTCCGGTTCGAAGCGGAAATACCGGGCGGTGTAAAGCTGGTGGCAGCCCACGTCCGTTGCCACGGTGATCCCTTCTCCCGCCGCTCTGCGCACGGCGTCGAAAATATCGGCCGGGTCAACGTATCCTTTTTTCACGGTCCGCGTTGCCGCGTCGATCTCATCGTTCTCACCCGGCGTTTCACGTACGTCAACTCCGCAGCACCAGGGCTTTCGCTCCCCGATGCCTCCAGAACGCGCGAGAATGCCCCTCAGAGCCGCTTTCGCGTCCCCGGCAATATACACGTCCGCCCTGACCACCTTGTTGATCTCGGCCCTGTCAGAATCGATCTGCAGTAACTTTCTGCCAGAGGCCCCGAACTCCCTGAGGTCCGCCACTTTATTGCTGAGCCTTGCCCCCACCACGATCAGGAGGTCGCACTCATCCGACGCAGCTCTGACCCGCGCGCTCGCCATCTGCCCCAGCAGCCCGAAATTCAAAGGATCGCCGGAAGGCATCAATCCCGTCCCCATAAGAGTGTGGCACACGGGGGCGCCCAGTTTCCGGGCAAGTTTCGTGATCTCGCCGCCCGCGCCGGAAGCCACCGCTCCCCCGCCGGCAATTATCAGAGGCCGCTTCGCCTCTTCCAGCAACCGCACCGCGCCGTCAACGTCCTGCCCGGCCATTCCGCCGGATCCAGCGTCAACGTCCTGCCCGGCAGTCACGCAAGCCTCAGCCTCAACTCCTGTGTCCAGTCCGCCGCACTCGCCGCGCCCGCCTAAGGGCGTATCAAGCGCGCCACGGGCACCCTGCGCACCGATCACATCAGGCACATAAGGCACGATCCTCTCCAGGGCCTCACCGTATACCGGATCGTCCCCCTCGAGCACGTCTTTCGCCACGTCGATCAGCACCGGGCCCTTCCGGCCGCCAAGCGCGATCCCGAAGGCCCTCGACATAGCATCCGCCAGCATCGCCGCCGAACGCGCCGCCCAGCTGTGCTTCGTGACGCCCAGCGTCATGCCAACGATATCGACCTCCTGGAAAGAATCCGTCCCGATAAGCGCGTGCTCCACGTTGCCCGTGATGAACACCACCGGCACGGAATCCATAAACGCGTTTGCGATACCGGTGACCAGATTGGTCGCCCCGGGGCCGGACGTGGCAAAGCAGACTCCGATCCCGGCAGAAGCCCTGGCGAAGCCGTCGGCGGCGTGCGCCGCGCCCTGCTCGTGGGCCGTTCTCACGTGCCTGATCTCTTTTCTGTGGCGGTACAGCGAATCGTACAGCGACAGCACGGTGCCTCCGGGATAACCGAATACCGTTTTTTGCCCCTGTCTGATCAGTGCCCGGACGATAAACTCAGCCCCATTCATAAGCCGCGCTCTCCTTCAGTATCCCGCCGTACTTCTCCCCTATTATCCTGAGAGTCACCGTATCGCCCTCGGCGATGCGCTTCTTCATCGACGGAAGACGCATGGTGTGGGAATCGACGTACTGCATATTGTAGACCTTGCCGTTGACGCACAGATAAGTATTGTCCGTCAGTCCGGCTCCGTGTATCACGTATTCGTTTGCCGCCTCGTCGAATTCGATCTCATAAATGGCCAGATCCGTAAGGCCCAGGCTGTAGTCCGGGTTCTCGAAAGAGGCGGTCTTGGGTTCGTCGAACATCTTGTAGTACTGGATCTGCTCGAAATACTCCTGGTAATTATCGCTGCCCCGGTACAGGCGGTGGAAACGGTTCATAAAGGACCCGGTCATATTCAGCCAGTCGCAGATGTACGTGCTGAGCTCGTTGAGTTCGATCACGTCCACCTCTTCTTTCGGCAGCCCGAAATTGTTCCAGGTGTAGAAGTTCACGGCAAATCTGTTGTCGGTGGTGATGCCGGGCACGTCAAGGGCGAACGTGGGCAGATGGTCGCTGTACATAACGATGAGGGTGGGTTCCTCCCGCTGCTCGAAATATTCGCATATCGCCCGTATATGGCCGTCAAGTTCTTCCAGCTGGCTGATATAATACGCCAGCTTACCTTCCAGGCTTGAATCTTCGACGCCGGTTATCTCCATCGGATAGTCTTTTTTATCGATCGATTTGTACGCGCCGTGGGTCTGGACGGACACGGCGAAAACGAAATTGTTGTCGCTTCGTGAAGTGTCCAGGGCCAGTTTGATCTGATCGAGGATGATGGCGTCGTTGGCCCAGATGGCCCCTTCTTTTTTTTCTACCCCGGACATGAATTCGTAGGACGTGAAGCGCCTGAAGCCGAGATTGCCGTACACCTGATCCCGCTTGAAGAATTCTCCCTGGTAATCGTGGATGCCCACGGTGTCGAAGCCGTTTTCCTGGAGATATCTGGGGAATGAATCGATGGGCGTTTCGTTGATGTATAGCATATACGGATTGTAGCCGTACGGAAGGTTGTCAAGGCTCAGCCCGGTCAGGAATTCGAATTCGCTCTTCACAGTCATGCCGCCGTAAATAGGCACTTCCACGCTGCCCGAGGTGTATCTGTCGGTCAACGACCGCAGGAAAGGTATAGGGTCTCTTTCGTACGTAACGCCTTCGGCCACGTAGGGATCCATAAAAGATTCCATCTGGATGACGATTATGTTGAGCCCGTCGATCTCGTTGTCCTCTCCCGCGTTCCCGGATTTCACCACGTTCCTTATCACGTCGATTATTTCCTCTTCGTTGTACCCGGAAGGCCTGGTTTTCAGCGTGCGGTAACCGGTGGTGATGAAGCTGTAGACGTAACCGTTGCGGTCGAACAATTCTCTTGACGATACGGCGGAGAAATCGAACCAGGGCAGGAACGTGGAAAGCAGGCAGCACACCACTCCGGCAAACATAAATATCAGGGAACTTACGATCACGGGTTTGGAGGCCTTTTCCCTCATATGCTTCTTCCCTTTTACGATGAGGACAACGATGAGGACAACGACGGCGGCGACTCCCAGGATGATGGCTATGAGCCCGAACACTCCCAGGATGTCAACGGCGGCGGAGATGCCTTCCAGCGCCTGGAAAACGTCGGGGAAAAGCACCGGCTCGTAGGTGTTCATGTTCTTTATCATAGAGGCCACGCCCAGCGTGAGCCAGAACACCACGTAGATGACTCCGCCTACCACGGGGCGCCTTATCCAGAGCACGAAAGAGCCGAGAGCGGTGAAATAGAGGAGGTTGCAGGCCAGTACGTCAGGCTGCACAGGAAGGCATTTGAAGGGCTTTATGAAGCTGCCTGTCTGAAGTATCTCTATAAGGAACAGGAGCAGCAGCGAAACGTATAAAAGCATGGCGATCCTGCGGATCCAGGGCGTGAACCGGTTGTTTTCAGACGGTTCCCTGCGGTCTTTCAGGACGTATACCGCTGCCGCCGCGGCGATCACAGGTACCACCGTCACCAGGGACTCGATGATCCTCGATACGGAGGCGCCCTGCCACAGCAGCCACAGCGCCGACATGAACAGCATAAGGGACCGCCTGTACGGCGTCAGGCAGACAGGAAGCGTGAACAGCGTGAGGGAAAAGGCTCTTATCAGCACGATGACCGGGACAAGCAGGAAGAATACGCCGTTGAGCTGGGAAAAGCTGCCTGTGACAATAAGAGATATCACAGCCATGCCGAGATGCAGGGCGGCGAACTTCAAGAGTTTGCTTTTTTCATCATAGGTGAGAGGGGTCGCGCCTCCGGGCTCGGCTTTCGTCAACGTTATGACGTTCCGTCCTCCGGCCTCGGTTCCCTTTTCCCTTTCCGTTTCCTTTTCCATTTCTGTTTTACGAAGCTCAAACTTTACGAAGCGCAAACTTTACGAAGCGCTGATCTTGTCATATTTGGAGTAGTCCGTTCCGAAGGTCTCCACTCTCACGGATTCCATCACCACATCTGCAAGTGGCTTGTCGTTGGCGGGGTCGGTCTCCACTTCGCTGATGGCGTAGACGATATCCATTCCGGAGGTGACTTTGCCGAAAGCGGCGTAGCTGCCGTCGAGCCAGTAGGGCGTGCCTACGCAGATGAAGAACTGGCTGCAGGCGGTGTCATTGTATTTCGACCGGGCCATGGAAATGACGCCTGGCGTATGCTTGAGGTCGTTTTTGACTCCGTTGGCCGAGAACTCGCCTTTAATGGTGTAGGACGTTTTGCCGTATCCGTCTCCGTTCTTGTCGCCGCCCTGGATCATAAAGCCGGAGATCACCCGGTGGAATATGAGCCCGTCGTAGTAGCCGCTGTTGGCCAGCGTGACGAAGTTGCTTACCGTGATGGGGGCAACGTCGGGGTAAAGTTCGATAGTTACCGTGCCGTAGCCTTTGATCACCATCGTGACGACGGGATTTTTCTTTGGCCCGCAGCCTGTTAACGTTCCTGCCATAAGAACCACTCCTAAAACCAGAATCAAAATCGTATTTACTATCTTTAATCTTTTCATTTTTTTCGCACTCCTTAGCGTCGTTATGCGTCTTTCTTTTCGCCGTTCGCCGCGCTTTTTGCCGCGCATTTTTGCCGCGCTTTTTGCCGGGATCCGTCAGGTGTTGTAATAGTTGATCAGGCAGCCGGACAATATTATGTCTCTCTCGGAAGCGCTGAGTTCGCCCAGGGCAAACCGCGTTTTTTCTCTTTTTCCTTCTACGCCGGCGCGTACGATCTCCGCGTCAACCAAGGTCTCCCCCTGCGCTATGGCTTTCCTGATGCCTCTTATGAGGATCCGGTCGCCGGTCGCCGGATTCAGTTCGTCAAGAGAGTCTGTTATCAGCGGCAGCATGCCCCAGTTGATCAGGTTGCTTCTGTATCTCTTGGTGGCGTACGCTTCGGCAACGTTGGCCGCGCCGCCCAGCACTTTCTGGCAGGAGGCCGCCTGTTCCCTGGCGGATCCGTCTCCGGGCTTGCGGGCGCATACCACGCTGCCGATCCGGGTATTCGCCGCCAGGTCCTTCCAGTCTCCGAATCCGTCGTACATTGCCGCGAATCCGGGCGCGGTTTCGGCTGAGTTTTCGGGCTCGCTGCCTGCTGCTCCGCAGTTGCCGGTGTATCCGGCCCTCTCCCGCTCCAGTTCCCGTATTTTAAGGCTTCTTCCGACGTATTCCGGATCTTTCCGGGACAGGGCGAACCGGGACAACCTTTCGGGGTTTGACCGGTATGACGAAGTCTCGCCGCTGGGGATCAGTTCGTCGGTGGTGGTGACAGGGTCGGTGATGACGGAAGCCACGTACAGGAGGATATTGTCCGTGAGCGGCCCCATTTTGGGCCAGTCGGCAATGTTGGGCCCGAATACCAGTTCTTCTTCGGGCATGGGGCGTCCCCAGCCGTTGTACACACGGTTGTCGTATATTTTTCTGTCAAATCTGTATTCTTCGGAGGGTTCCGATGCGTATATTCCGTCGATGCCCTCGATCTCCGTTGCCGGGGTCAATCTTCCTCCGTTTCGCGAGGTGGCGGCGATCGATGCGGCGTCCATCAGCGCGACCCAGGCGTTTTGTCCTTCGCCCGGTTTGGAGCCTTCCCTGTTGGGGAAATTCCTGGTGGAGTGGCGGATGGAGAATGCGTTGTTGGAGGGTACGTCTCCGGCGCCGAAGCAGGGGCCGCAGAAGCAGGATCTGATCGTGGCTCCGGCCGTGGTCAGGCTCGATAGCGCTCCGTTTTTCATCAGTTCAAGGTATACGGGCTCGCTGGCGGGATATACGGAGAGAGAATAGGCGTCGCGGCCGATGCTGCCATCGCCGATGATGCCGGAAGCGCGGCAGACGTTTTCGAATGTGCCGCCGGAGCAGCCTGCGATGACGCCCTGGTCGACGTAAACGTTGCCGTCTCTGTATTTTGACGTGAACGATCCGTCTTTTATCACCTTCCCGAACTGTTTTTGCGCTTCTTTTTCCGTCTCCCGCAGGATGTCCGGGGCGTTGTCGATGAAGCTGCGGACGGTATGGGCGTTGCTGGGATGGAACGGCAGCGCGATCATGGGTTCGATCTCCGACAGGTCAACGGTGATGAGGGCGTCGTAGCGTGCCCCTTCTTCCGGGGCCAGGCGCGCGTATTCTTCGCCGCGGCAATGTTTTTCCAGATATCGCCTGGTGCGTTCGTCCGTCTGCCAGATGGATGACCAGCAGGTGGTCTCGGTGGTCATTACGTCGATGCCGATGCGGAAGTCCATACTGAGGTTGTCAACGCCCGGGCCCACGAATTCCATGACTTTGTTTTTGACGAAGGCGTTTTTAAACGTTGCCCCTATGAGCGCGATCGCCACGTCCTGGGGACCGACGCCGGGCCTCGGTTTTCCGGTGAGATAGACGCATACCACTTCCGGGTCGCTGACTTCGTAGGGCCTGCCGAGCAGCTGTTTTACGAGCTCGGGGCCGCCTTCGCCCACCGCCATGGTGCCGATGGCGCCGTATCTGGTGTGGCTGTCCGATCCGATGATCATTTTTCCGCATCCCGCGAACATTTCGCGCATGTACTGGTGGATGACGGCAACGTGTGGCGGAACGTAGATCCCGCCGTATTTTCTGGCGGCCGACAGGCCGAACCGGTGATCGTCTTCGTTGATGGTGCCGCCCACCGCGCACAGCGAGTTGTGGCAGTTGGTCAACACGTATGGCACGGGGAATTCTTTGAGGCCGCTGGCTCTGGCAGTCTGGATGATGCCTACGTACGTTATGTCGTGGGAGGCCAGCGCGTCGAATTTCAGCGACAGTTTTCCAACGTCGCCGCCTGCCGCTGTCAAGTGGCGGTCGATTATCTTCCGGGCAATAGTTTTTCCCTTCGCCCCGTCAACGCGGTCAATGCAGTCAACTATTTCCGGTCTTCCGTTTTTCCATATCACAGGTCCGTCGTACAGTCTGATCATTTCTTCGTTTCCTCCGTTTGAAGGCCTCCCGTTGTTACGGAAACCTCCATTGTTATTTTAGCACAATAAAGGGCGGCGGCGCAACGGGGGCGCGAGGCGCCTGCAACGGGGGACAGACCCCCGTTGCAGCCCCCAAAAAACGGGGGTCTGTCCCCCGTTTCCTCAGGTGTTTTTTGTCTCGGGAAACCGGGGTGTGTCCCCCGTTTCCCCGGGCTTTT
>JAEEGF010153669.1_pt1 | contig 19086 bp, 10 predicted proteins | sample 9134171 | NCBI WGS metagenome assembly JAEEGF01 (sample SAMN16246542, study PRJNA631951) | gut metagenome | biome: gut microbiome; feature: rumen; material: AP-attached | host: Bos | place: Iran: Karaj | collected 2018-10
TTATGGCTGCTGTTGAGACAAAGTCTCCTGTGATCATGCAGGTTTCAAAGGGTGCCCGTAACTATGCTAACGGTACCATCCTCCGTAATCTTGCTAAGGGTGCTGTAGAGTATGCTAAGGAACTCGGCTGTGAGCATCCTGAGATCGTGCTCCACCTTGACCATGGTGACAGCTTCGAGCTCTGTAAGGAGTGTATCGACAATGGTTTCTCTTCAGTGATGATCGACGGTTCTTCACTGCCTTACGAGGAGAACATTGCTCTGGCAAAGAAGGTGGTTGAGTATGCTCATCAGTTCGACGTAACCGTTGAGGCTGAGCTGGGTGTGCTTGCTGGTGTTGAGGATGAGGTCAGCGCTGCTGAGTCTCACTATACCAAGCCTGAGGAGGTCATCGACTTCTCTACCCGCACCGGTTGCGACTCTCTGGCTATCTCTATCGGTACCTCTCACGGTGCTCACAAGTTCACTCCTGAGCAGTGCACACTGGTGAACGGCGTGCTCGTTCCACCACCATTGGCATTCGATATCCTCCACGAGATTGAGAAGAAGCTTCCTGGATTCCCCATCGTGCTCCACGGTTCTTCTTCAGTTCCTATGGACGAGGTGAACACCATCAACCAGTTCGGTGGTCATCTGGAGGCTGCCATCGGTATCCCCGAGGAGCAGCTGCGTGAGGCTTCTAAGAGTGCTGTCTGCAAGATTAATATCGACTCTGACTCACGTCTCGCCATGACTGCTGCTATCCGCAAGCACCTGGCTGAGCATCCTGGAGACTTCGATCCTCGTCAGTATCTGAAGCCCGCTCGTGAAAACATGAAGAAGATGTACATCCACAAGATTGTGAATGTGCTCGGTTCTGACGGTAAGCTCGCACAGTGCTAAACGTTTTTTGTTGATTAATATTTTCGGATGGGGCTCCTTCGGGAGTCCCATTTTTTGTCGCTTTTACCCCATTTTTATAGCATCTTTCCTCCGATTTCCATCAAATTTGCCGACTTTTGGGAAGTTTTTGCCGAAAAAGTTTGCTATTTCGAAAACTATTCGTATATTTGCACAATCACTGGTTAATCACTTGGGCGTATGAATCTAAACCGCTTGTTTATAAGCCTGCTCCTGATGGTGATGTCGATGGGGTGCGTCAATGCGACGGAAACCGACGACATCCAGAAGCGCTTGGAGCACGCCCAAGGGAAAGAAAAACTGGAATTGTTAAGTCGGCTATTTGAGAAGAGTTTGGAAGGTGATGACTTTGACCTTATGTGGTATAACCTGCAAGAGTTTATTTTGGAAGCAAAGCGTCAAGGAAATAAAGAGAAAGAAAGTGATGCCAGATTTTGCCGTATAGAGCTATTTTATAATTACGACCTGAACGACTCCATTTTTCAGTATGTTGAGGAGGATATGGCCTTTATTCACGCACATGGTACTAAGGAGAAGTTCTTTGAAACCTGGGCGAGCCTCGTGAATACTTATGTTTACAGCGGTTCATTGGCAACAGGTCTTAAGGAGGCAGAGAAGATGTACGAGCAGGCCAAGGAAGAAAAGAATGAATTTGGTACAGGCTTGGCATGCTATGTGATGGGTAATGCCTATTACAATATGAATAATCTGGATGAAGCTTCCGATGTTTACCGGCGTGGTATTGATATCCTGATGCAGCAGTCTCCTGTTCCTCTTCCTTTGGCAGACTTGTTTGCGTCGGAATGTGATGTTCTGGAGAAGCAGGAGCGCTATGCTGATTTGGAGAAGCTGACGGTTCCTTGGAATGAATTCCTTGAGCAATTCAGGAAAGAAAAGGGTTTAAGTAAATATTATCCAGGCACGTTCCCGAATTGGGCATATTATTATCTTGGATGTGCTCAGGCAGCTCTTGGACTCGGAAAACTCGAAAAGGCTGACGAAATGCTGGAGGAAGCACGTGTGTTTATTCCTTCAGAGGATTCTCCCCGTTTTCGTAGCTGGCTATACTACCGTATCCGCTATTTGATGAAGCTTGATTTCTATCCGGAAGCCCTCTTGCAAAGCGACCATTTGGTTGCCCTTCATGATGGGGTGGGTGATATGGCGGAACTCGTTCGGGTGAAACAGCAGCGGGCAGAGATCCTGACTCATTTGGGCCGTCATGCCGAGGCCGCTCAGCTCTATAATGAGATGTATCAGATTAATGACTCGATCAATACCAGCGATACCAAGCGCCAGCTGGCAGAGATGAATACTAAATACGCCCTTGACGAGGAGCGCATGAAGCACGCTGAGGAACAGATGCGCAGCATCATTGCCATTGCTGTCATCATTGTGCTCTCACTCGCCATCTTTCTCTACTTTCGCATCCGTTCCGCCCGTCGCCTGAAGAAAGCCCACGAGAGTCTGGAACAGGCACACGGCAAACTGGAGGAAACCCACCAGCAGCTGCTCACGGCTTACGACCAGTTGGAGGAGACTACTGCTGCCAAGGAGCGTATTGAGAGTGACCTGCGTATTGCCCGCAATATCCAGATGTCGATGGTGCCCAGCCTGTTCCCAGAGCGTGACGACCTCGACCTCTTTGCTTCGATGAGTCCTGCCAAGGAGGTAGGAGGTGACTTGTATGGCTATCTGCTCTTGGGTGACCTGCTCTACTTCTGCTTGGGCGACGTATCGGGTAAGGGTGTGCCGGCCTCACTGTTCATGGCGCAGGCCACGCGACTCTTCCGCACCCTGGCAGCACAGAAGAAACAGCCTGCTGAGATTGCCACACAGATCAACGACGCCTTGTCTGGTGACGACAACGAACAGGGTATGTTCGTCACGATGTTCATCGGACTGGTCGACCTCACCACAGGTAATCTCCACTTCTGTAATGCTGGCCACAACCCGCCAGTGCTTATCGATGATGGCAAGACGGAGTTCTTGGAGATGATACCAAACCTGCCAATCGGTCTGATGCCAGAGTTTGAATACGAAGGCGAGGAGATTGCAGACATCAGCAACAAACCGCTGTTTGTCTATACCGACGGACTGAATGAGGCTGAGAACCGTCAGCAGGATCAGTTCACTGACGAACGCCTGTTGGAAATCCTCGAAACCACACCGTTCGAGAGTTCCAGGCAGACCATCGAACTGCTGGCCTCCGAAGTGGAGAAACATCGTGACGGCGCCGATCCTAACGACGATCTGACGATGCTCTGCGTGAAAGTAATCAGAAACAACGAATAACAAAAAACTATAGGTCTATGAGAAAGGAGATTTGTATTAAGAACAAGGTCACTGAACTGGAGAAAGTTGCCCAGTTCATTGAGGAAATCGGCGAGGAACTTGGGCTGAGCATAGAATTGCAGATGAACCTGAACCTTGTGATGGAGGAGATGGTGACAAATGTCATCTTTTATGCTTATCCGAAAGGCGAGGAAGCCGACATCGAACTGTTGGCTAAGAGCGACGGCAAGGAGCTGACCTTTGTCCTCAGCGATCAAGGCAAGGAGTTCGATCCTACAGCCAAGGAGGACGCCGACTTGGATGTCAACCCCGCTGAGCGTGAACTCGGCGGAATGGGTATCTTTATTGTCAAGAATATTATGAACAAGGTTACCTACCAGCGCTTGGAGGGCAAGAACCTGTTGACGATGACAAAAGGCATCACAGACGATCAATAGTTAAATGGCAAAATAAATAGTAAATAGTAAATAATTAAATCGTAAATTATCATTATGACACAGATTTTGAAAGAAGGTGGCAAGACCATCATTAAGACAGGTAGTCGTATCGACACCATGAATGCAAATCAGTTTGAGACCGACATCCAGCCAGCATTGAAGGACGGTGGCGTGGATCTGGAAATGGATTGCTCGGAACTGACCTACATGGCCAGCTCTGGTCTGCGCATCATCCAGAAGACCATGCGTACCGTGATGCAGCAGCGCGGACAGTTCAAGATGACCAACGTCAGCCCTGAAATCTACAAGGTGCTCGCCATGACGGGCTTTACGAAGTTTATGAAGGTTGAACAGAAAAAGGATTAAGCCTTATGACTATTCTTGTTATCGTATTAGCTGTGGTCGTGGGAGCACTGGCTGTAGGTCTGTTCCTGCAGATGAAGGCTGCCAAGAAGCAAGCCGAGGATCAGCGACAGCTGCTGAAGGACTATGAGAAGCGTGTCAACGAGCAGCAGCGCCTGTTGGAGGATTACGACTCGCTCTCGAAGAACTTCGACAGCATCGGTAAGGGTTACGAGCAGGCCCTGCTCCTGTTCGACAAGATGGCCGACATCCGTCATAACCTGGAACTCATTGCCAAGAACGACAAGGATCCTGACAGCGTAGCTCGTCTGGAAGCCCTGCTGAAAAAGTTCGATAGCCTGCAGGGTTAAATCCCGTCTATCCTTAGGATAAAGAAAAATAGCAAACACTGCCTTTGTTTTATCAAACATTGGCAGTGTTTTATTAAACAATGCCTTTGTTTTAACAAACACCGTCGATGTTTTAACTTTACTTACTGGCTCTATACCCTTTAGCTGCGGCCTTCCTGCCTTTTACCTACGGTCTCCCTATGTTTTAACTGCCATTAGGCGCGATTTGATACTCTTTAAGAAATAAAAGATAGAAAAACTAATCGTTATTTCGGTTTTATTTTGTACCTTTGTGGCCGAATAGTGCAAATACTATTTAATCGTAGATTAAAAGAATCAACAAATAAACAATAATCAATATGAAAAGACGATTAATTAACCAACAATCAGAGCCGAGGTCTCGCGAGGCGGCCAACCCCCTGCGGCTAAGTGTGAAAGCCAGAATCATGATGGCACTATTTGCCTTGATGCTCATCCCGCAAGGAGCGTGGGCACAAAATGTAGAGTATAATTCGTATGATACGTCAAAGGGTAAATTCGTGAAGGCGACTGTTGCATCAGGACATTACGAGCTATTGACGGGAAACTCTAGTGCAACATTGGAAAACGGCAAAACATACGTGGTGAGCGGAACCGAAACATTCAATAACCGTCTTATTGTCGATGGTACGGTCAATATTATCCTTTGTGATGGTGCGACTTTTACTGCTAATTGGGGTATTACTGTGAGTACAGGCGATGTGTTGAATGTTTACGCTCAGAGTGAAGGAACTGGCAAGCTTTTCGCATATGGATTTAGTGATGCAGGCTCCCTTTATGCGGCTATTGGTGATGCTAATTACGGGGCATCTCATTCTATTCCAGCCGACTACGGTTACGTTAATATATATGGCGGTCAAATTATAGCTGATGCATCTTCTATAATTGGTGCTTCAGGTATAGGTGGATTCTCTCTGACAAAATCATGCGTTACGACGATTTATGGTGGTAATGTCGATGCTATGGGCGGTCCAAGTGATCCAACTACCAATACCAATATCCCTACTTATGGCATTGCTAATCTGAAGCTTGGCAGTGGTGTTATTTACTATGGCGGTAGTAGTCCAAACCCAACAACTGATGTCGCGTATGGTCCTCAATCCAGTATTTCCACTCTCTACCGCTATATGAGTACAAAGGAGAACGTATATGACCTCACGGTAGATGGTAAACAAGTAAGAACAACCAATGCAAATGATATTTTGTTCTCAGGAGGAACGACTCCTACGGCTTCATTCGATGTCGATAATAATACGCTGTTTTTAAATGGTTTAGATATAAGTGGTAATATATCAAGTAATTTGCCCAACCTGACTGTTCGGTTTGTAGGAACAAACAATATTAATACTGATGCCCTGTCTAGTTTTCCGTATAGCGCCGCTTATAATGCAATCTCTTCAACCAATTCGTCTGCGACCTTGACAATTGAGAGGAGTGGAGATGGTAAGCTTGTTTTAGATGGAAGAGAGGATTATTCGGCAATTGCAGGTTTTGCTTCTGTCAGTTATGGAGATGGGTGCTATTTGCATTCAACTCAACCAATAAAGTATAGTAGTGATGACAAACGTTTTATAAACTTCGCGAATGGTAATGCTCCTGTTAGTGTGGTTTCTATATCTTCGGATATTTGTTATCCACTATGGATTGGTACGAGTACAATTACTACTACTCAGGTGACGACTACCGCTATTTCGGCTGGCGTTACATTTACACCTGCCAAGGCAACCACATTGAGCAAACTGACACTGAGTGGCGCTACACTTAATGCTAAGATAATAAGTGCACTCGGTGATTTAGTGATAGATGTTTCAGGTACGAACACAATTACCAGTCCTGACTCAGGTACAGTTATACGCTCTGCTAATGCGGGTAAGTTGACGCTTGTAAAATCATCATCTGATGCTTCTCTGCAATTGAAAGGCGCGTCAGGTTCAAACCATCCAGTCATTCAAGGCTTCAGTTCCCTCTTATATCCCGACTTTGCTTTGGAAACCACTCCCGCTGCAAACTATGGTAATTTTAATGATGGCAGCAATGATATTATAGGATTATATTATCCCAGCGTGACGAATAACTCAAAAAAGGCTGTGAATGATGCTGAATTCACATCCGTTGTTAGTTATGATTTGTGGGTAGCTAATACGAGAGTAACGGCTACAAATAAGGGCGATGTACTTACAGGTGCAAATGCTGGAAAGGTGATATACACTCCTGATGCCACCTCTGGCAATTCTGGTACTTTGACACTGAATGGGGTAACTATTGATGGTACTATAGTGAGCGGTTTGGATAATCTGACCATCGAGATTAAGAATGGAAACAATCTTACTGGTACTTCTGGCTACATTTCCAGTACAAATGTTACTGGCACACTTACTATTAAGAAAGGTGCCGATGGAAGTTCTTTGCGCCTTACTAATACCACTGGACCTTCGGCTGTAGAAGGCTTTTCTTCTGTGACATTAGACGGAACATACCTTCGTGCTAGTTTTAGTTGCGAATATATAGGTGGAACAACCAAAGCTTATCAATATCATGCAACGGATGACATGGTTGCTTCCAATGTTCAAACCCTTGAATTCACAACGCAACATTATTATCCACTTTGGGTTAAAGATGTACAAGTGAATGAAGCAGAACTGAACGATGTCTTAGATGACGGAACGGTATCATTTTCCTCTGTTTCTGGCACAAATTACCTTACCCTGAATGGAGCGTTGATAGACTCGTCGAATGGTATTGAGAGCGGATTGGATAATCTGACCATCGTTATAAAAGGCATTAATTCCATCAATACAAATACACCAGCCCATTATTATCCTATTTATTCTTATGTGCCAACTGCTCCGCTGACTATCCAGAAAGATGCAGCTGCATCATATTGCTCGCTTACCCTTAGTTCCAGTTCAGGAATTCCTCAGGTCGTCAAGGGCTTCACCTCTGTCAGCCATAATGGACTTGACTTCAATGCAACGGCTGGTACAGGAACTTCACTCACAGATACTAATACAAAAGGCGCCAAACTCTCCTCTGTATTATTTGGTGGCGGCGACGGAACGTATAGTACTCCCTACCTCATTAAGACCAAAGAAGACCTGAAAAACCTTGCCACTTACACTAATACGGGGCTGCTGGATACAGACGGAAAGTATTTCAATCTAGTTCAAAACATCGACTGTACTGGCCTAACAGGCTTTGAGCCGATAGGAACTTCTACCCATCCATTCAAAGGGTATCTGGAAGGATTGGTTGAAGGCGATAGACATACGATTTCCAACCTGACATACACGACTTCAAACGCAAGTGCCGATGTAGGCTTGTTTGGCGTCATCGATAAAAAGAATTTTGGTGTGGCCCATGTCAATATGCAGAATTGCTCGTTCAGTGGCGGTGCCAGGATCGGAACCGTGGCCGGCTATCTGGCAAGTGGTACGATATGGGATTGTACGATTACCTATAGCACCGTTAGTAGTGGAGACACAAGCGCCCCACATGCTGGCGGTCTCGCAGGAGAAAGTAGCGGATGGATTGCCAATTGCTATGTTGGCATTAGCTCGATAACTGCCACCATATCCAAAGGCAATGCAGTACATGCAGGCGGTCTTGTCGGTTACATGAGTGGAGGTGAGATGAAAGCTAACTGGTCTGATGGCAATACGGTCGTCAGTATGTCAGGCACACCTGTAGATGCTTACGCAGGTGCTATAGTGGGCTTTAAGTCGGGCGGTACCTTCGGCGTTAATTCTGATAATGGTAACTATGCATGCCTCTACACGTCCTCTGGTTCCGTCGAGACGAATGTGGCAGGAGTCACCGAGGCTAAGACAGGGAATATGGCCCGTGGTATAGGCAATTCTGCCGACATACCGAACTCGGCTGCACTTGGCAATACGTTTAAGGTAACCCTTGGCAACGATGCAACAAAAGGCACTGTCAGTCCAAAGGCTGATACTTACTATACGTACACTGGTCCCGACGTCTATGCCGCTCGCTTTACTGATGTTACCATTGTGGTAACTCCCGTTGATGGCTTTAGACCTACGCTGTCCTTGTCAGATGCAAATATCACCGTAACGTCTAAGGATGTTAACGATGGCTCAGGGAATTACAGCCATACAGAGTTTACTTTCTCAATGCCGAGTGCCGATGTTATCGCTACAGCAAACTACATCATAGACATTAGTTCAAATAGTTTCACGGCGTCTATTGATAATACGACCTATAATCCAACAGGTTCGCTTGCGCCGACAACGGTTACATTGACGTCGAAAGGTGGTTCGGCGATCATTCTCGACAGCAATAACAATGATTTCACCATTATAACCAAGACACTTAACGGTGCTGCTGCTGAATTCATTAATGCTGGTACTTATGTGGTCACTATTCAAGGAAAGGGTAACTATACTGGCATAGTCAACATCAACTATACCATCGACCAGGCTCAAGCCACTATCATTAAAGTTCCTTCAGCCGTAACAGGTTTGACATATGATGGAAGCTTTCACAACTTGGTGAATCCTGGTACAGTGACAGAAGGCACTATGAAGTACAGTCTTAACTACGATGCTGCAGATGATGCCTGGACAACAACTATTCCTCAAGGTAAGAATGCCTCTGGCAACACGCCTTATGAGGTATATTATATGGTAGCAGGCAATACAAACTATAAAGGTGTTGCGAAATCAACAAATAATAAGGTAGAAGTGACTATCTTGCCGAAAACGATTTCCAATGACAATACCGTTATCTCGCTAAATAGTAGCTCTTTCGTCTACAGCAGTACTTCTTCTCAGCAGCCGTCGATTACATCAGTCTCCGTAGACAACACCGAGCTAACAGAAACTCAGGACTATGTAGCGACCATTCCGAGCGGAACAGATGTCAATACGTATACGGTAACCATCACTGGTACTGGTAACTATACCGGCAATGCCACGACGACGTTCGGCATCACATCGGCTCCTATCACGCCGTCCGTAACCATCACAGGGTGGACCTACGGCTCTTCCGCCAATTCTCCTTCCGTTGAAGGCAATCCTGGCAACGGTGGTGTTACCTATGAGTATAAGAAGAGCACAGATGCTGATACTGAATACTCAGGCACCGCACCCACAGCCGTCGGCAACTATACCGTTCGTGCGACCATAGCATCGACAGCCAACTATCAGAGTGGTACAGCGACGGCGAACTTCACGATCTCTGCCGCCTCCATCGATCCGTCCGTAACCATCACAGGGTGGACCTACGGCTCTGCCGCCAATGCTCCTTCCGTGGCGGGCAATCCGGGCAACGGTGCAGTTACCTATGAGTATAAGAAGAGCACTGATGCTGATACTGAATACTCAGGCACCGTACCTACTGCCGCCGGCACCTATACCGTTCGTGCGACCATAGCATCGACAGCCAACTATCAAGGCGGTACAACGACAGCTGATTTCACTATCGACCAGGCCACACTCACGTCAGTGGAGATTGACCAGACGTTGTTCACCTATGCTCCAGGTGTGACGCATTATGTGACTATCACTGCCTATGCAGGAACGATACCAGTGCCTGCTGGTAGCATTACTGTTACTGTTGATGGTGTTGCTACCAACGGCGCTTCAACCATTGGTACTCATACAGTTCGCGCAACTGCCAGAACTGACATTGCCAACAACTTCAGGGGCTATGCCGAGAACACGTTTAAAATCCAGGAGCATACGATCAACATCGCGTTCGGCGGACGAGCCTTCAGAACCTTCTATGATGCGGGTGATCCCTTCCTCATCCCTAACAACATGACGGCCTATATTGTCACAGGTGTCAGCGATAATGCTGTGACCCTCAAGAAGGTGAGCTTCGTGCAGGCGGGCGTTCCCGTACTGTTAGAGTCGACACCTGGTACGACGAATGTAGCCGATCCCGCAGAGACGTTCACTGGCAACCTGCTGAAATATGCTACAGCTACCGTTATTACCGATGGCAGTCAGTATATACTCTACAGCGATGAGTTTGTGAAGGCTACGGGCACCATCACTGGCAAGGTCTACCTCGACCTGACCGGATTACCCAGCCCGGCCCGTGCATTCACGATCCGCACTGAGAATACCACTGCCATTGAGACTGTTGACAATTCAGAACTGACAGATGATAATTGGTACGACATGCAGGGTCGCAAGATTAACAAGCCTACCAAGACTGGCATCTATATCAAAGATGGAAAGAAAGTGGTTGTTAAGACTCGTTATTAATAATAAATAATGTACACGTGATATGAAACAGACAACAATATATATTTTAGCCCTTGCAGCCATGTTCCTGTTCACCACAGGCATAATGGCCGATAACACCGCTACTGTCACTAAGCTGCTTGACGGTGCTGCACCAACTACCGATCCTGGTACTGTGGTCTATGAAAACGGCAAAATTACAGTGACGCCAACCAATGGAAACTATCTGACGGTAGCTGACCTGACGGTGGTGAAGACCATCGACGGTTCGAATGCGGAGGCTCGCAGACGTGCTCCTGGCTTCGACAATCAGGTGGTGTTGACCGCATCGGATCCCACTGCAGATCCCAGCGGCCAGACGGAGTACACGTTTACCGTTACAGATGCGAAGTTTGACTACGAGATTACAGCCAACTTCCATGCAAGAACGGATATCTCCGGCGCTACGGTAACTGTTCCTGGCGATCCCTTTACCTTTACAGGCACCGCTATCACACCTAATGTGAACGTTACTGTAGGAGGTACGCCGTTGACTCAGGGCACCGACTTTAATGTCACTTATGCCTCCAATATTAATGCCGGCACAGCCAGTTTCACCATTACAGGTTCCCGCACCTATAATGGTATCATCACTGGTAATACTTTTACCATCAATCAGGCTGCCGGTAGTATCAGCTATGTAACGGCTACGGTGAATAAGAACAGTTTTGATGCCGCCTTCACCAACCCGCTCACGCTGACTGGTGACGGTACGGTGAGCTATTCAAGTTCGAATACTGCCGTTGCTAACGTGAATGCCACGACGGGTGAGGTGACTATTGTCGGCGCTGGTACTGCTACCATAACTGCTACGGTGACCGATGGCCCTAACTATGCCTACGCCATCCCAACGGCGACGTATAACCTTACGGTGATATTGGTTTCAATGGCTGTGACGGCTTCCGGCTTTACCGGCGATTATGACGGTCAGGCGCATGGCATCACTGTGACGGCTCCTGATGGGGCTACGGTGAGATACGGCGAGGCACCGGATGTTTATAACCTCAATGCATCGCCTACCTATATTAATGCCGGTGGCTATACCGTTTACTATCAGGTGACGAAGTCTAACTATGCCCCTGTGACAGGCAGCCAGGTAGTTACCATCAACAAGGCACCTGGTAGTATCAGTTATGCAACAGCCAGTGTTAAGAAGACCTACGGTGACGCCAACTTTACCCATCCACTCACGCTGACTGGTGACGGTACGGTGAGCTACGCTACCTCGAATGCTGAAGTTGCTGACGTTGATGCTTCAACGGGTGAGGTGACGATTACCGGCGAAGGCACTGCTACTATTTCGGCCACTGCCATCGACGGTACCAACTATATTTACGCTAGCAAGACCAATACGGCTAACTATACCATCACGGTGGCACCGGCTAAGATGACAGTGACGGCTTCCGGCTATACAGGCGATTATGACGGTAAGGCTCACAGCATTAATGTGACGGCCCCTGAGGGTGCTACGGTGAAGTACGGCGAAACGGAAGGTGTCTTTGACCTCTCTGCATCGCCCACCTACATCTATGCTGGCACCTATACCGTCTACTATCAGGTGACGAAGTCGAACTATACCACCGTGACCGGCAGTCAGGTAGTTACCATCAACAAGGCACTTGGCAGTATCAGTTATGCTACAGCCAGCGTTAAGAAGACATACGGAGATGCAAACTTTACCCAGCCACTCACTTTGACGGGTGACGGTACGGCGAGCTACGCCACCTCGGATGCTGACGTGGCTGCCGTTGATGCTGCAACGGGTGAGGTGACGATTACCGGCGAAGGCACTGCCACCATTACGGCCACCGCCATTGACGGCACCAACTATACTTACGCCAGCGAAACCAATGCGGCTAACTATACCATTACGGTAGCACCAGCTGAAATGACGGTGACGGCTTCCGGCTATACAGGCGATTATGACGGTAAGGCTCACAGCATTAATGTGACGGCCCCTGAGGGTGCTACGGTGAAGTACGGTGAGACAGAAGGCGTATACTACCTCTCTGCATCGCCTATCTACGCCAATGTCGGCACCTATACCGTCTATTATCAGGTGACGAAGCCGAACTATATCACCGTGACAGGTAGCGAAACCGTTACTATCACCAAGGCCAATGCGAAGGTGGAATTTGCGAAAAAAGAGTACACGGTCAGGATTGGAGAGGAATTTGATGCGCCTCAGGTGACATTAGATCCTGCTGACCTCGTAGTGACCTATAGCTCTTCTGATGATGAGGTGGCTACAGTGGATGCCCAGACGGGTGAGGTGACGTTAGTGGCACCTGGTAAGGTGATGATCACGGCTACCTTCGCAGGCGACGAGAACTATAACGCCGCCAGCGACTCATACGTTCTCGAGGTGCTGCAGCGTGATATTGATCCTATCGACGAGGATGTGATCTATGCCATGACAGATGATGTGTTCTTTGTCCTCAACGAGGATGGCACAATCGAAGAAATTAAACTCGATAATACCGTTATCTTCGATATCCTCTTTACACTTGATATCTCTGGCGATCCCTCAGAAAGCGACGGCTATGACGAAACGGAGAAGTGCATTGTGCTGAATACGCCGATGTCTACGGATGCCCTTAATAACCTTATTCTCAGCGGCGTAGAGCCAGGCTCGGATGAGTATGCCGCTATTTATACGGGTCTGACATTTAAGGTGCCTGCAGGAACGGGCTACGTCATCATTGATGCACAGACCGACGGCGAGCATCAGATGATGGTGAAGATTGGTGATTTGTCTCCTATTGCGTTCAACCATACGGGACGTGATAAGGACAGTATACTGTATGAATGTAGCGTGCCTACATGGGTCTATGTCTATAATGGCGACAAAATCAGCAATGCCCGTATGCTTTCCAACCATAGAGCCAAGAAGGAGAGAGGTCATGTGCTTATCTATTCTGTCACCCGTTCTTCTTCATCGGGTGAGGGCGATGGCATCGAACTGATTAATAGCGAGACGCAGGAGTCTGACAGATGGTATGACCTACAAGGCAACAGAATCTACCGTCCAATAAAGAAAGGTGTTTACATTCTGCAAGGAAAGAAAGTAATCGTGAGATAAATAACAAGGGCGCTCCGTTGAGCGCCCTTGTTATTTATTTGGGTTCTTCGGCTTCGAGCCGCTCTACAGCACCGGAAATGGGATTCATCCAGAGATGTGTGGCGTAACGTTTGTTGAAGAGAGCGCCACTCAGCAGTTCGACATTACCGAACTGTCCGGCAGGGAACTCCTCGACATGGATGGGCTCAACGGCATCGTAAATCGTTACCTTCATCTTGCCCGGCACATTGATATAAAGGCCAGGCTCCTGCTTTTTCTTCTTGTCGTTGGCTTCATGCATCGGCACGGTGCGGAGGTTAGCTACCTTAATATAATAAGGTTCGCCTGCGAGGTCGTCTTTATCCAAAAGACCTAACTTCTTGGAGAAACGGAATAGCAGATCGCGCTCTATCTCCTTGTCGGGCATGATGGTTATCACCCGTTCTGTCGTATCCTTGACGGTCTGTCCGGAGAAAAGGCTGCTCAGGGTGCGGTCCTGCATCTCTAACTGGTTCAGCATCAGTTTCAGTTGTTCACCGTCCTTGGGCATATTGTCGGTCTGACCACGTATGAGCAGATTGCGACTCTCACGGATCTCGTAGATATCCTGTGCCGTAAGTTCTGCCATCTTCGCCGTGCTGCCTGCTGCAAGAATCTCCTCGCTCATCAACTGACGGGGATTCATTGGTGCAGGCTTGGGAGCCGGCTTGAAGGCTGGTGCAGGGTCTGCCGATTTGGGCGTGGCATTAATGGCCAGCAGGATGCCGTCGTCGGAGAGGGCGATATTGGAAGCAACGGTCTTGGGGTCGAACTTCACGGCGTAGCCCTTCGTGGTATCGGCCATCGCTACAGGCTCGATGCGGAAGTTGGTGATGCGATAGCTGACAGACGGATCAGAAGCCACATCCTTCAGACGTAGGTAACGGTCGGCATACTTGCAGAACTCGCCTGGGGTGTAAGTGGTCTTTTCTATCTGTACCGTGATGCGAACAGCTGTCTTTGGCAGGAAATAAACCATTCCTTCTGGGGTAACACCTGGCTGATAGGAACTGGTGCTAGTCTGGGCGGTAGAAGTGAATAGTGAATAGTGAATAGTGAATAGTATGACCATCACTCTCACTATTAACTTCGTATTCACTTCACATTTACTTGTCAATTTCATAATCTATTATTGTTACTATTCATTATTCACTATTAACTATTCACTAATCTTCAGTCTCTCAGTTTCTTGAAGGCCTGCGGCAAATACTGGATGATATCGCTGGCTATCAGACTCTCTTCGCCTAATTCGCGGGCAGCGATGTCGCCAGCCAAGCCGTGCAGATACATACCGATGAGACATGCCTCCTGTTGTTTGTAGCCTCTGGCCAGCAATCCTGTGATAATACCTGTGAGCACATCGCCGCTGCCAGCCGTTGCCATACCGGCATTGCCTGTGGAATTGAAGATGACGTGACCGTCAGGCAGACAGAGGGCCGAATGATGGCCTTTCAGAATGACAAATGCCTGAAGCCGTTCTGCGAGGTTACGGGCTTTGGTGAGTTGTTCGTAGCTGTCGGTGCTGTGGCCTTCCAACCGCTCCAGTTCCTTGGGGTGGGGGGTGAGGATGATACCTTTCGGCACTTGCTGTAGCCAGGCCCGATGGTTGGCTAGGATATTAATGGCGTCGGCATCGACGACGACAGGACACTGGCTGCGCCTGATCTGTGTAATTACAGCGATAGCGGTCTGCTCATTAGTGCCTAAGCCCGGTCCGATGCCGATGGCGTTGTAGTCTTCTGCCTCGACAGCTTCAGAGAAGATGGTCTCGTCGCGGTCGAGCTGGATGATGGCCTCAGGAACACTCACCTGCATGATCACATTGTTCTGCTTGGGCGTATGGGCCGTCACCTTGCCTGCACCTGCTCTCAGACAAGCTTTGGTAGCCAGTACGGAGGCACCTCCCATGCCGTAACAGCCGGCAATGATAAGGGCGTTGCCCATATTGCCCTTGTGGGCGTATGGATTCCGTTTCAGGAGCAGGGGCCGGATGTCGTTTTCCTCCACCAGCGTATAATTTGCCTCAATCTTTTCCATACCCTCCTGACTGAGTCGGATGTCCAAGACCTTCAGCCGACCGATGTACTGCTGGTTCTCCGGGAAAAGGAACGACAGCTTTTTCTGTTGCAGGGTCAGTGTGAGGTCGGCACGCACGATATTCGCACGGATATTATAGGTGTTGTCGTCTGTCATCAGACCTGACGGGATATCGATACTGACAACCTTCGATGGGGAGGCGTTGATGTATTTGGCCAACGACGCAAAGCCGCCTGCAAGGGGTTTGTTCAGACCAGAACCGAAAAGTCCGTCGATGACGAGGGTATTCTCATCCAATCGTGGCGGCTCAAATTCGTCTTTCACCTCAATCAGGGCTTTGGCTCGCTTCTCAATGAGACGGGCTTTGTTTGCAGCGCAGTCTTCTGATAAGCGTCCGGAGATGTTAAACAGGTATGCTGTTACGTTGTAACTCTGCTCCAAGAGCATCCTTGCCATCGCCAAAGCATCGCCGCCATTATTGCCTGGGCCGGCGAACACCACAATGGGGGTGGATGTACTCCATTCTGACATCACAGCAACCGTTAAAGCCTTAGCTGCACGCTCCATCAGATCGATGGAACTGATAGGCTCATGCTCTATCGTGTATTTGTCCAGCTCATGTATCTGAGCGCTTGTAAAAATCTTCATTGCTGCAAAAATACGAAAAATATGCTAATGAATAGCAAAGTTTAGCAGATTTTTTGTAATTTTGCCGAAAATTTTAGCTTTTGGAACAAATGAGCGTTATAAAAATCAGAGACAAACAGTTTAAAGTCTCCATTCCGGAGGCAGAGATCAAAACCCGTATCAAGGCTCTGGCTGCCCAGATCAGCAAGGATATGGAGGGTAAGAATCCGCTCTTCTTGGGCGTGTTGAATGGTTCGTTTATCTTCGCTGCCGACCTGATGCGCGAGATGACCATCCCTTGCGAGGTTTCGTTTGTGAAACTTGCCTCTTACCAAGGAACCATCTCCACAGGAAAGGTTCAGGAAGTGATAGGCTTGAACGAAGACCTGACAGGACGTACGGTGATTATCGTTGAGGATATCGTGGATACAGGCCGTACCATGAAGCAGATGATGGAGTCATTAGGCACTCGTCGTCCGGCTTCGTTGCATATCTGCACCTTGTTTGTCAAACCTTCGAAACTGGAGGAGCCGATAGACATTGATTATGCGGCTTTCAGTATCCCCGACGACTTCATTCTGGGTTACGGCTTGGACTATGACCAGGCAGGCCGTTACTTAAAGGATGTATATACCATAGTAGAGTCAAAAGAAAATAGTATGAAGAATATAGTGATTTTTGGTGCGCCGGGCTCAGGCAAGGGCACGCAGAGTGATAAGATGATTGAGAAGTATGGTCTGAACCATATTTCTACAGGTGACGTGCTTCGCAGTGAGATTAAGAAGGGTACGGAGTTAGGTATGACTGCTAAGGGTTTCATTGACAATGGTCAGCTGATTCCCGATGATCTGATGGTGAGCATCCTTGCCTCTGTCTACGATTCCTTTGGACGTGAGCATAAGGGTGTGATCTTCGACGGTTTCCCCCGTACCATCCCACAGGCTGAGGCTCTGAAGCAGATGCTCAATGAGCGTGGTGACAGTGTGGCTGCAATGATTGAGCTCGACGTGCCCGAAGACGAACTGATGAAACGTCTGATTCTGCGTGGACAGCAGAGTGGCCGTGCCGATGACAACGAGGAGACCATTAAGAAACGCCTCGTGGTATATCACTCTCAGACCCAGCCACTTATCGAGTGGTATAAGAAGGAGGGTGTGCACTATCATATCGATGGCCTCGGAGAGCTTGACCGTATCTTCGCTGACATCTGCGCTGTCATTGATAGTATCTAGGCTGTCCTAGGCAATCCTAGGTTATCCTAGACATTATAAAATATGGAATCGAATTTTGTAGATTACGTCAAGATCATGTGCCGCTCTGGTAAGGGCGGTAAGGGCTCTATGCACCTGAAACATGTGAAGTACAATCCCAACGGCGGTCCTGACGGCGGCGACGGCGGCAAAGGGGGTAGCGTCTATCTGCGCGGCAACCATAACTATTGGACCTTACTCCATCTGAAATACGAGCGCCATATCTTTGCAGAGCATGGTGGCAATGGTGGCAAGGACAAATGTCATGGCACTGACGGCAAGGATGTCTATATCGATGTGCCGTGTGGAACCGTGGTCTACAATGCCGAAACGGGAAAGTATGTCTGCGACGTAACCTACGACGGACAAGAGGTGTTGCTGTTGAAAGGCGGTCGTGGCGGACTGGGTAATTTCCAGTTCCGTACCGCTACGAACCAAGCGCCTCGCTATGCCCAGCCTGGCGAACCCATGCAGGAGATGACCATCATCCTCGAGTTGAAACTCTTGGCTGATGTGGGGCTGGTGGGCTTCCCCAATGCCGGCAAGTCTACCTTGGTATCAGCCCTCTCCAATGCCCGTCCGAAGATTGCCAACTATCCCTTCACTACGATGGAACCCTCGTTGGGCATTGTGGGCTATCGCGACAATAAGTCGTTTGTGATGGCCGACATCCCGGGTATCATCGAGGGTGCTGCAGAAGGGAAGGGCCTTGGCCTCCGCTTCCTGCGACATATCGAGCGTAATTCGCTGTTGCTCTTTATGGTGCCTGGCGATACAGACGATATCAAACGCGAATACGAAATCCTGCTGAACGAGCTGAAGCAGTTTAATCCGGAGATGCTCGACAAACACCGTGTTCTTGCCGTCACCAAATGCGACCTGCTTGACGAGGAACTCATTGAAATGCTGAAAGAGACCCTGCCTCAGGATCTGCCAGTCGTGTTTATCTCTGCTGTGACTGGCTTTGGTTTGGAAGAGCTAAAGGATGTGCTGTGGAAAGAGCTCAATGCCGAGAGTAACAAACTCGCTGCCTTGACGGCTGAAGATAGTCTTGTTCATCGTGACAAGGACATGACTCGCTTTGCCGAGGAACTGGCCGACGAGGGCGAGGATGAGGATATAGAATATGTGGATATCGATGAAATCGAGGACCTCGAAGATTTCGAATACGAGGATGAAGAAGAGGTATAAACCTAAACCGCTCAAGTAATTATAATAATTTGAAAAAATAGTTGGATTTTTATAATCCTATATGGATTATTTTTGTTATCTTTGCAACCGTAAATATCATTTATTAATTAACAATATTCAAACTATGCAGAAAAGATTGTTCTTTCTGGTTGCTATGCTGTTAACACTCTCGTTGACAGCCATGGCCCAAATTACAACGTCAAGTATGGCAGGAAAGGTGACTCTCGACGATGAGAACGGCGAGGAAGTCATTGGTGCAACTGTCGTA
>JAEEGF012091912.1_pt1 | contig 19084 bp, 14 predicted proteins | sample 9134171 | NCBI WGS metagenome assembly JAEEGF01 (sample SAMN16246542, study PRJNA631951) | gut metagenome | biome: gut microbiome; feature: rumen; material: AP-attached | host: Bos | place: Iran: Karaj | collected 2018-10
AAGGCATCGATGTCCAAACCAGCCTTGACACCAGTACGGAGGTAATCCCAACCGTCGGCCAAGGTATAGGCCATCTCGATGTCAGAGGTAGCACCGGCTTCCTGCATGTGGTAACCCGAGATGGAGATGCTGTTGAACTTCGGCATGTTCTGTGAGGTAAACTCGAAGATGTCGGCGATGATGCGCATCGAGAACTCAGGCGGATAGATATAGGTGTTACGCACCATGAACTCCTTCAGGATGTCGTTCTGGATGGTGCCTTGCAACTCTTCGTATTTGGCACCTTGCTCCAAGGCGGCGACGATGTAGAAGGCCAGAATTGGCAACACAGCGCCGTTCATGGTCATGGAGACGGACATTTTGTTCAGCGGGATCTGGTCGAACAGGACTTTCATGTCCTCGACGGAGCAGATGCTCACGCCAGCCTTACCCACGTCACCCATGACGCGTTCATGGTCAGCGTCATAGCCACGGTGGGTGGCCAAGTCGAAGGCTACTGACAGACCTTTCTGACCGGCGGCGATGTTACGGCGGTAGAAAGCATTGGACTCTTCAGCCGTTGAGAAACCGGCATACTGACGGATGGTCCAAGGACGCATCACATACATCGTGGAGTAAGGTCCACGGAGGAAGGGAGCGATGCCAGCGGCATAGTTGAGGTGCTCCATGCCTTCGAGGTCTTTCTCGGTGTAGGCGGGTTTCACCATGATATGTTCAGCGGTCTCCCAAGACTCGCCATTCGGAAGGATGATACCATTGTGATTAGGTATAGCGTTGATGTTGATGTCTTTATAGTTAGGTTTCATTGTTTTCTCCTTTCTCCCCATAAGGCGCTTCGCTTATGTGGGGTTACTGAGGGGGCACCTCTTCGAGGTGCTCCACCATATATTTTTTATTTTGTTATACCTAATTGCTTTTGGAACTCCGTTAAGGTCTCAAGTACGTTGCTCTTCACATGAATGAAATACTTCAGGCCAGCTTCTTTGAGGAGGTCGGCTGTGCCTTCGGGATTGCCGGCGAGCACCACGATGGTTTCATCCTTAAGAGCTTCGTAGATTTTGAGGGCGTTACCTTCGCCGTATTCCTCGTCGGAGGAGCAGATCACCAGGATCTCAGGTTTCACCTCACGGGCGGCAGCGATGCCTTCGTCCAAGGTCTTGAAGCCTGGGTTATCGACGACTTGGAAGCCGGCGCAGGCGAAGAAGTTAGAGGCAAAGTTGGCGCGGGCTTTGCGCATGGCGAGGTTGCCGTAGGTGAACATCCAAGCCATGGGGCGTTTGTGGTCCTGAGCATAGACATCGGTGGCGAAGCGTAGCTTCTCGAATTGCTGGGAAGCGCGGAAGGTGACGATGGTGTCGATTTCTGCATTTTCGTCACGACGGTTATCGGCTTCAAAGACCCAAGCCTCGGGCGTGAACTTCAATGTCTCGGTGAAGTTCGGGAACTGGTTGGTTCCGAGGATGGTCTCGCGGCGGGTGGCCACGTTGCTGAATTTCTTGGCTGCGCTCTCTTTGATAAGGCCTTGGATCATGCCCTTGCGAACGGCTTCGAGATAGCCACCTTCGTCTTGGATCTTGTTGAACAGTTCCCAAGCGGCAGCAGCGAGGCTCTCGGTGAGGTTCTCGATGTAGTAGGAACCCGCGGCGGGGTCGGCCACTTTGTCGAAATGAGCCTCTTCCTTGAGGATCAGCTGTTGGTTACGGGCGATACGGTCGGCGAAGTCGGTGGGGATTTCAAATGGCGTGTCGAAAGGCATCACCGTGAATGAATCGACACCACCCAAGATGGCTGACATGGTGCCTGTGGTGGTACGCAGCATGTTGACGTATGCGTCATAGAGACTCATGCCGAGTTCAGCGTTGGTGGCGTGGATGTGCATCTTGGCGTTTTCTTCTTTGCCACCGTAGGCCTTCACGATGTTGGCCCAAAGGAGGCGATAAGCGCGGAGCTTAGCCAACTCCATGAAATAGTTCTGGCCGATGGCGAGGTTGAAGCGCATCTTGGGCGCAATCTCGTCAATGGTCAACCCTTTCTCGGTGAGTTTGTCGAGGTATTCAGCTCCCACGGAGAGAGCGAATGCCATCTCTTGCACGATGGTGGAACCCGCGTTGGTAAACACATGGCCATTGATGCCGATGGTGTCAAATTGAGGCATCTCGGCTTTCACCATGATATAAGCCAGTTCCATGTCGGTGTTCTCAGTGACGTACCACACACCGCGGCGGAGATAACGGGTTAAGGGGTCATAATTCAAAGAACCTTTAATGCCCGGAATCTTCGACATCATCTCCAGCAATGGCAGATGATATTTGTTGTTGTAGAGGTTGATTTCCACTGCTTTTTGGTCGATGCCATTCAGCAAAGCTGAGATCTCAATAGCGGTATAAGCCTTGTCGTACTCCAGCTTGAAGCCAATGGAATTGGCACCACGGCTGAGGGCGTTAAGGGCAGTCTTGTTGGCTTCGTTCACATCTTTCACAGTGATGTCTTGACGGATGAGCCAACTGTTGCCTTCGGGTTTGTTGCCACGGACGTAGGGGAATTCGTTAGGGTTCTGTCCCGTCCATGGGATGTCGGCCAAGTTCTCGGCACGGTAGTAAGGCCTCACCTGGAAGCCTTCAGCGGTGCGCCAAACCAGTTTTTTGTTGTAATCGGCGCCTTTGAGGTCTTTCTCAATGACGGCTTCCCATTCCTGGGTGGTCACTGGTGGAAATTCCTCGAAAAGTTTCTTTTTGTTTTCCATATCTTAGTTATTATGCGTTATTTTTCTTTATTCATAGTCAGTTCTGCATTGACGGAAATGCCAAGTCTTGTGTGTTTGAAGATCTAAATAAGTTTGCGATGAGAGTTTCATGTTTTTCTCGATGCTGGTACGCGATGAGAACACACCGTAACCGCCTATAACGTTAGTGTATTCAGGAACATTTTGAGCGATGCTGTTGGAAGGACCATTCACCGTGATAAAGTTGTAAAGGTCATCCCCTCCCGCGGAGATTTTCACCGTGAGACAAGGCTCGGCAATCAGCCTTTCCACATTCTTCAGCGAATCGTTTCCAATCTCATAGGCAAGGGCTTGGTAAAACACCTCGGCGTTATAAGGAATGTTAAGCGTGCCAAAATCCCCCATCAAGTTCGAGAGAGGATAGGTTCCGACGTCCCAGTTCAAATAATGTAACACAGAATCATTGGAGGGAGTCAATTCGATATAGCGGAATTGAATAGACGCATCATAAATGGATGCGAATGGACAAGGATATAATTTGATGGATCCTTGTGGATGGGAGCTTGAAAGCGTCAACACACCTTGTGACATGCTGAATGAGGGACCTCCCACGATATTGGCTTTTGCCCGTAAGGTCGTGTCTTCTCTATCGATTTCCAACTCATAAACAAAATTATGATGTTCAGTGTTAGCCCTGATTTTCTCTTTGGTGTAATACACAAGCTGGTCAGGAGCATAGAAATAACCCATGGTATCTTTGTCATGAATGGTGATGGTGTCCAATTCCAAGGTGCGCATTTTTGTCCAATTTGAACTATTGGATGGTGCCACATATTCAATGATACGGCAGTTTAATTTATCAGGATAATTGCATGAATCCGCGATTTGGGCAATTTCCAAGGCATTGCCAGGTCCCAAAAAAGCTTTGTTGATTTTGATATAATTGGTATCTTTTAAAGGATCTAACAGACCGTAAACAACTGTAATATCCTTATAATCAGCATATAAATCAACATCAGTGCTGCAAGATTGAAAGAGTGTTCCTAATAGTACAAGAGAAAGGAGCAGTTTAAAAGTTTTCATCATATTAATAAGTTATAAATAGAGCGTCAAAGATACAACATTTATTTGAAATGGCGATTTTCTTTTTTTATCCATTGAAAGTTCATAAAACCTTCTTATCTTTGAACCGTTTTTTAGTTTTGATATGAATGAAATTTTGAACAAATGGCTGATTATTGTCAACCCTAAAGCTTCTGTTGGGAAGTGTGGGAAGGACTGGCCAGAAATACAACACATTTTAGTAAACGAAGGAATTGATTTTGACGCTTTTCTCACGGAATATCCCGGCCATGCCATCGACTTGGCGCGGGATCAAATAGTGGAAAAAGGGTATAAAAAAGTGATTTCCATTGGTGGTGACGGAACCAATAATGAAATTATCAACGGGATTTTCAGCCAACAACGGGTGCCACCCCGCGAAATCCAAATGGGAGTGATTCCTGTGGGTACAGGGAATGACTGGCGTAGGACCTTTGATATTCCTATTGATTATCAGGCAAATGTAAATACAATAAAAAAAGGTTATACCCTCTTGCATGACATCGGGAAGGTGACTTATTATAATCATGGCAATCCTCAGGAAAGGTTTTTCTTGAATGCAGCCGGCACGGGACTCGACGAAATGGTATGCAACCGTGCCAACCAGCTGAAATCGCAAGGCAAAGGAGGTGCTGTACGTTATATGTTGAGCACAGCCAATTGCCTTTATCGGTTCAAATGCGTGCATATTCAGCTTGAAATTGATGGCCAGAAGGTTTTCGATGATGAAGTCTTAAGCCTTTCTTTGGGTAACGGAAAGTTCAACGGTGGCGGCATGATGATGATGCCTGACGCTTGCCCCAACGACGGATTATTCGATGTCACGGTGATCAAAAAGGTTGGAATGATTAAATTCGCCACCCATCTCAACAGCATCTATGACGGTTCTTTTATCCAAAAATTACAAGAGGTTTCCACTTTCCGTGGCAAAAAGATTCGCATCACCTCCATCCCTGCTCATCAGCTGCTTTTGGAAACCGAGGGCGAAACCCTGACGAATTCACCGTTCGATTTCGAAATCCTTCCCCAAGCCATCAACATGATTATTCCTGAACAATTGAACAACTGAATAACTATAAACTAAAAGCTATTATGACAAACATCGATCAAGTAAAATTTGAAAACAAACGCGTGGTGATTCGTGTTGATTTCAACGTTCCGTTGGACGACAACTTCAACATCACTGACGACACCCGTATGCGTGCTGCGCTGCCTACCATCAACAAAGTGTTGAATGATCATGGTATGGTTGTGCTGATGTCACATCTCGGTCGCCCGAAAAAAAATCCTGATCCAAAGTATTCTATCAAGCCGATTATCAAACACTTGGAAGAATTGCTGGGTCGGCCTGTCCAATTTGCTGAAGATTGCATGAAAGCTTCCGATCAGGTCGCTGCCTTGAAACCTGGTGAAGTGCTGGTGCTTGAAAACCTCCGCTTCTATGCGGAAGAAGAAGGCAAACCCCGTGGCATTGAAAAGGGAGAAGAAGGCTATGATGAAGCCAAAAAAGCAGTGAAAACTTCCCAAAAAGAGTTTACCAAAACCTTGGCAAGCTATGGAGAATACTACATTAATGATGCCTTTGGTACAGCACATCGTGCTCATGCTTCCACCGCCCTCATCGCCGACTATTTCGATAGCGACCACAAGATGTTCGGCTATCTGATGGGTAAAGAAGTGGCTGCGGTCAACAAGGTGATGAATGAAATCCAACATCCTTTCACAGCCATCATGGGTGGCTCCAAAGTCTCTACCAAGATTGAAATCATCGAAAACCTGCTTACCAAAGTGGATAACCTCATCCTTTGTGGTGGCATGACTTATACCTTCAAGAAAGCGTTAGGCGGCAAGATTGGCAACTCCATCTGCGAAGAGGACAAACTTGACCTCGCTCTTGAGATTCTTGAAAAGGCCAAGCAGAAAGGTGTCAACCTTTACCTCTCTTTCGATGTGGTGGCGGGTGACAAATTCTCGAATGATGCCAACACCATGGTGGTTGATCCCATGAATGTCCCCGATGGTTGGGAAGGCATGGACTGCGGGCCTGAAAGCCGTAAGTTCTATGCAGGGATCATCAAACAGTCGAAGACTATCTTGTGGAATGGTCCCTGCGGTGTGTTTGAGTTTGACAAATTCGCCGAAGGTTCCAGAGCGTTGGCCGAAGCCATTGTGGAAGCCACTGAGAAAAATGGCGCATATTCTCTCATCGGCGGTGGCGACAGCGTGAGCTGCATCAACAAATTTGGCCTTGCCGATCGCGTGAGTTATGTCTCCACTGGTGGTGGCGCCTTGCTTGAGGCCATCGAAGGCAAAGAACTTCCTGGCATTGCTGCCATCAAGAAATAATGGCTAAAACTATTGTCAATATCATTAGTCGCGAACATCCGCTTGCCGCCTACCTCTTTATCAAGGAATACTATGAGGAAGGCGACAAGCTGCTGTTCGTGTCGGCCAACGAGAATTTCGACTGCATCACCCCGCTGGTCAACACCTTGATGATTAATAAGGAGCTTGTGCAACGCATCGTGTTGCGCCGTGATGCCGACAAATATACCTACGAACGTATCTGCCGCAGCATCAACAATGCCATCGACAAACACGCGGATTATTATGTGAATCTGGCAGGCGGTTCTCGTTATATGGCCCTTTCGGTACAACATGTGTTCGCCAACTATCAAACCAAATTCTTTTATATCCAAACATACGAGAATCTCATTGTCAAGACTATTTTTGATAATAGCATCTTCGACAATGACGATGAAATTATTCCTATAAAATACAAGATGAACCTTGATGAATATTTCAAGGTTTATGGTCTGTCGCATGACCTCGGCACTCCCAAGCCTTTGGTGGGCAGTCAACAACAAGTCCAGGGGATGTTCGGGATGTTTGCCAATCGGAAATTGTCATCCAGCGACTACAGGGTGATGGATGTGCTCCGTGAGAAATACCGTAGCTGGAATTTTATCAATATAGAAGAGGTGGAACACACGGTCAACGACAGCATGATTCCGATTCCCAATCTCTCCCGTTTTTTGAATTACATCAAGTTCATTCCTTCGGAAAAAGGTGTTTTACAACATCATGAACTCGATTATCTGACTGGAGGCTGGTTTGAGGAGTATGTTTATTATCTCATCAAACAATGTGTGAATCCTGACGATATCGCCATCGGGGTGCGTATTGATGGTTGCACAGAAATCCGTCACGACAACGAGTTGGATGTTTGTTTTATCAAAAACAACCAGCTTTTCGTGATTGAATGCAAAAGCGGCATCAGCTCGGAGAGCATGTTCAATGAGATTGTTTATAAAGTCAGTGCTTTGAAGGAGGTGTTGTTGGGTCTCGACTGCCATTCTTATATCTTTTCACTGAAAAAAGACCCCAAAGGCGATTTGAAGAAAATTGCCAAATACATGGGAGTCACCTTCTGTGATTATGACTGTCTTACTCAACAAGACAAACTCAGGAAAGAGCTGAAGAAGATGCTGGGATAATAGTTATTGATAGCTCGTGACCTGTGATGCGTGGACGGAGAGTTGCATCTCTTTCCCCAAGATGATGGCACGGTTGTCGTTTTGATGTCCGGCTGGAAAACCGAAACACACGGGATAAGAGTATTCCTTCACCATGTCGAAGATGGCTTGTTCCACGGTTTTTCCAAATGGCTCGGGGTTGTCGTGAATCTCAGTCAGTCCTCCCACCACCAGTGCTTTCAGTTGGTTTAGTTTACCGGCACGTTTCAGTCCGTACATCATACGTTCCACATGATAGATGTATTCATCAACTTCTTCGATAAAAAGTATTTTATTCTTTGTATCAGGAAAGCTATTGGAGCCCAACATGCTGTATAACACCGACAAATTACCTCCCACAATCTCCCCTATTGCTGTTCCTTGTCGATTCAGTGGATGTGCGGGCCATTGATAGCTTAGCGGTTTTCCGGTCAAGGCATCATGAAGGGACTGCAAGGCCTCGTTGGTTTTGTGGTCGAGGAAGTAAGGCATGGAGGCGTGGATGCTGGGGATGCCCAGTCGTTGCATCGTGCCATGAAACACGGTGGTGTCGCTGAAACCGATGAAAGGTTTGGGATGGTTTACCAAACCGGTGAAATGGAGTTTATCGATGATTTGGATGCTTCCGTATCCGCCACGGGCCAGCCAGATGGCGTCGATGTCGGGACGGTCCATATACTCTTGGATGACGGAGGCTCGTAATATGTCGGTGCCGGCGAAAATATGGTTGGCGGCAAACAACCGTTGATCAAAAACAGGTTCCCAGCCGTTGGAACTCAGCCAATGGATGGCGAAATCCATTTCTTCGGGGCATACTTTTCTCGCGGGGGCTGCAAGGGCTATTTTCATAGGATATGGTGTTATTGCTGCAAAAATAAAAAAACCTCTGGAACAATCCAGAGGTTCTTTTTGTTGAAATTCGAGAGAGGGAAGAATTACTCTTCTTCTTTCTGGCTCTCTTCGTATTCCTTGAGCAGACGCTGTTGCACGTCGGTAGGCACCTGTGCATATTCGGCGTATTTCATGGTGAAGGTACCACGGCCCGAGGTGAGGGAGCTAAGGGTGGTAGAGTAACGGTCCATCTCAGCGAACGGCACTTTGGCGTGGATGGTTTGGTAGCCGTGATCGCTATCCATACCCATCACGATGCCGCGGCGGCCTTGGAGGTCGGTCATGACGGCGCCCATGAGGTCAGCGGGCATACGGACGTCGAGGTCATAGATAGGTTCCATGATCTTGGGTCCAGCGTTCTTGAAGGCCATGGAGAAGGCCATACGGCCGGCGATCTTGAAGGCCATTTCGTTGGAGTCAACCGGGTGCATCTTACCGTCATAGACATAAACGATGATGTCGCGGGCGTAAGAGCCGGTGAGCGGACCTTGTTCGAGGCGTTCGTTGATACCTTTGAGGATGGCCGGCATGAAGCGGGCATCGATGGCGCCACCGACGACGCAGTTGGCGAAGATCAGCTTGCCGCCCCAAGGCAGTTCGTACTCGTCTTTGGTACGGACGGCGAGTTCTTCGGGATCGGTATAGCCTTCGAAGTAAGGCTGGAGCCAGAGGTGCACCTCACCGAACTGGCCGCTACCGCCGGATTGTTTCTTGTGACGATAGTCGGCTTTGGCTGACTTGGTGATGGTCTCGCGGTACGGGACTTTCGGGGTGCTCAGTTCGATGCCGATTTTATATACGTTGTCGAAGTACCACTTCAGGGTGTTGAGGTGGTATTCGCCTTGGCACTGGAGGATGTTCTGGCGGAGTTCGCGAGACATGCCGGCGATGACGGTCGGGTCGGTCTTGTGCATGTCGTTGAGGATGCCGCCGAGTTTCTCGTCTTCCTGTGAGTTGGCTGCTTTGATGGCGATTTGGAAGATGGGTTCCGGGAACGGGATGGGCGGGAAGGCAGCTTCTGCGATCTTGGCATCGACGAGGGAGTCACCCACGCGTCCGTCTTTCAGCTTGATGGTGCAGATGATGTCGCCAGCGTTGACTTTCTCGATTTCTTCACGGTTCTTGCCGCGGAACATGAGCAGCTGTGAGATACGTTCTTTGTTGCCTGTGCGCGGGTTGACGAGATCCTGGCTCTTGGAGATGGTGCCGCCATAGACGCGCATCCAAGCCACGTCGCCAAGGTTTTGTTCGGTAGTGACTTTGAAGATTTGCAGGGCAGCGGGATCGTCGTTGCTGTTATGGAACTCCATGCCGTTGGAAGCCTTGATAGCCGGGGTGTCGGCAGGTGACGGGCAGGCGTTGATGAGGAATTCGCAGAGACGGTAAACACCGATACCACGTTTGGCAGCACCGCAAATGACGGGGAACATCTCACGGTTGATAATACCCAGACGGATACCTCTTTCCATGTCTTCCTCGCTCAGGGTCATTTCCTCGAAGAACTTCTCCATGAGAGCTTCTTCGCCTTCGGCGGCGTGTTCGATGAGGCTGTTGTGCATCTCTTCGGCCTTGGCCATCTCAGCGGCGGGGATGTCCTGGATTTCAGGAGCGCCGTTGCCGTTCTTGAAGACGAGCATCTTCATGAGGATAAGGTCGATGACCGCGTTGAAGTCCTCACCTGTGGAGACAGGATACTGGATGGGGGTGACCTTGTCGCCGAAGTATTCCTTCAAGTTGCGGATGGCATTGTCGAAGTTGGCGTTGCTGTGGTCGAGTTGGTTCATGAAGAACACCACGGGTTTTTGAGTTCTCTCGGCATGGCGCCAGGCATTTTCAGTGGTGGCTTCAACACCGGCTTGGGCGTTGACGGTCAGCACTGCCGTGTCAGCGGCGTTGAGGCAGGAGACGATGTCACCCGAGAAATCGGAGAAGCCGGGAGCATCGAGGATATTGATCTTCTTGTCGTTGATGATGGTGTACATCATCGTGGCATGAACGGAGATCTGACGTTCCATTTCGATTGGACGATAGTCGGAAACCGTGTTCTTTTCTTCCGTGCTTCCTTTTCTGTTGATGAGCTTACCTTCGAAGAGCATGTTCTCCGCGAGGGTGGTCTTGCCGGATTTTGCTGCGCCGATGAGGGCGATGTTCCGGATTTCGTTGGTCTTGAATTCCTTCATTGTTTATTTGATGTCTTACTGTTTATGAAAATTCTATTTGAGAATCAGGGTGCAAAGGTACTAAAATCCCCTTGATTTCAAAGGATTTATTTAATTTAATTATATTCTTTCTAATGCTTTGTATATTTTTTCCCATCTAAGGTCATCCATTTTGGCTCCCAACACTTCGATGATGTTGGCGGCCACGGTGGCTCCCATGGAGGCGCATCTTAACATAGAATAGCCTTTTACATAGCCTGCCATGAACCCAGCAGCCCACATGTCGCCAGCTCCTGTGGTGTCGATGACATGTGCCGGCATGGGACCAATGGTAACGGTTTCATAGCCGTGTTGCAATATGGAACCTTTGGCGCCTATCTTGACAATGGCCACGTCACAAAGCTTGGCCATGTAACTCATGGCTTCCACTGGATTATCTTTGAGAGAGAAACTGCGAGCCTCCTCCTCGTTGGCAAACACAATGTCCACATAGTCTCTGAGAATCTCCTCCATGAAGTCACGGTTGGCTTCCACCACGTTGTAACTGGCCATGTCGATGGCAATGGTCATGCCTTTGCTCTTTGCTATCTCCACGGCTCTCTTGACCAATGGCCTGTTGAATACCAGATATCCCTCTACAAACAAGATATCCCATCCGTCAAACATCTCGGGTTTTAAATCGTCAGGTTCTAACTCCAACGCGGCTCCGAGATAGGTGGCAAAGGTGCGTTCCCCGTCTTTCGAGATCACCGCCTGCGCACACCCTGTGGGCGTGTCGGTTTTCAACAACAAGGGCTTCACATGCGTCTTCACCATCTCGTCTTCAAAAAACCTACCGAGTTCATCGTTCCCTACTTTTCCAATGTAACCGGTCTGTACGCCCAATTTCGCGGCGCCGCTCATCGTGTTGGCAGTGGAACCTCCAGCCGCCATCACACTTCCGTATTGTTTCAAAGCCTCACCGACTTTTTTCGAGTTCTCAGCATCCACATGCTGCATGGCTCCTTTGGAGAGTTTAAGTTGTTCAAGGACACTGTCGTCCGTTATCTGGGTCAAAATATCGACCAAGGCATTGCCTATTCCAAGTATCTTTTTCTGTTCCATAATGGGTGATGTTGATTCAAACATGCAAAGATACACAAAAAAATGAATAAAATATAAAAAAATAAATCACTGAAAACCAGTGATTTATAAAAAAATATCAAAAAAGATGCAAAAAAATGCTTGCCAAGTTGAAAAATTGTTTTACCTTTGCAGCCGCAATCACGAAAAGAATCGTTGAAAGCTTGCCTCCTTAGCTCAGTTGGTTAGAGCATCTGACTGTTAATCAGGGGGTCTCAGGTTCAAGTCCTGAAGGGGGCGCGTTTCATGTTTTATTATTTTGGTAGGGCTTCTTTTTGAAGTCCTACTTTTTTTATTTAGTCATCGATTCCATGTTCAGAATGGCTTTCACCTTTGGAATCGTGAGACGTTCTCTGAAAGGATACAGGATTTTTACCAGAAGATGCATCCACCAACGGTAGTGGATTTCCAGTTTGCAATAGGATTTGCGGAACAGGAATTTTTCTTCCAGAAAAGGTTGAATGTTGGAGTGTTCGGTGATGCTGCGTGAGCCGTCGGTGACGTAACGTAGGTGTTGCGTTTGCAGATAATGCTGGTTCATGCTGTAGAACAACCCATAATAAGGAAAGGTGCCGTTGTGTTTGTAGCTTGGCATGATGCCGATGAGACCGTATTCGACCGCTTCCTCCCACATCTGGTTGGCGCAGAATCCTATGAATTGGTGGTCTCTTTGATCGAAAATCCCCCAATATTCATAATCATTGCTTTGGCAGTGTCTCAGGTAGTCTTGAAACACTGCTTCATTCATGGGCCGGTCCACAGTGGCATAGTCGTTGAAGGTGGCTTTCAAGATAGGATAACCTTTTTCTTGTATCAGGTCGATCTTGATAATCTTGAATTCCAGTTGCTCCAACGACTTCAGCACTCGGTTCCGGGTGCCTCCCGAAAGCTCTTCGAGGCCATTGAAACGGTCTTTGATGACGTTCCAGAACTGGCTGGGTTCAGGCCTGTCAAAGTCGTACGTGTTGCGTACCAGCAAACCGCCTTTTTTTAGAAGGGCTTTCCACTCAGCCTTTTGTAACTGCCTCTCCTGGTGAGGGGCACCTTTATAACGCCATGCTTTACGATACAGGTAGTAATCATTCATCTGAGCCGTTTTTTAACTGCATTGAAAGCATAGCTGAGGAAACACTCCATGGCCTTGAAAAGTGGCAGTTTCTCTTGTTGTCGGTACACTTTCCAAAGGTCGATGGATGCTTTCAGCTTATTTGCGGAGGCTGATTTTCTGCGGATTCGATAAGAGGTAAGAGGCGTGGTTATGGCGTGGGCAATGATACCTTTTTTCAGGAGTAGAAGCCAGGTGGCGGTGTCTTCGCTCGTCCTGAAGTCGGGCACGGTGACTTTACCCACGAGAGCCGTGTCAAGCATCACAGTGGAGCAGCCAATGACCGTGTTGTGTAGATAGGAATCATAGTCTAAGTTGGCTACGGCTGTTATGGTTTTGCCCAGGGGTTTTCCATCTTCATCGATGCAGTCGTATGATGAATAACTGAAACCGATGTGATGCTCTTGCATGAACTGCAGTTGTCGTTCCAGTTTTTCGGGATGCCACAGGTCATCGGCATCCAGAAAAGCGATATAAGATCCTTGGGCTTTTTGGAGGCATTGGTTGCGGCTGTCGGCGATGCCGGAATGTTGTGGTTTGATGATGAGTTGAATGCGTGGGTCGTTGGCACTCAACGCTTGTATGCACTTGGCGGTGTTGTCGGTTGACAAGTCGTCAACAATGATTAACTCCCAATATGGGTAGGTTTGTGCTTGTACCGAACGGATGGTGTCAGCAATAAAAGGGGCCATGTTATAACATGGCATGATGACTGAAACAAGGGGTGTGGTTTTCACGAATTCCTTTTCCATGTCTATCCCTTCAATCCCTCAATCCAGATTTTGATTTGTTGTTCATCATGGAGTCGGCACACGAGCAGCGAGTGGTCGCGATAAGCCACGAGATAGTCCTCCAAGCCCTGTACCACGGCTTCGGTGCCATCTTCGATATTGATGATCGTATGTTGGTTGTCAACCGAGACGACTTTTCCTTTCAGGGCGTTGTCGTGTTCGTCTTTTTTGGCGTGGGTGAACAGGGAGCCCCAGGTTCCGATGTCGCTCCATCCGAAGCTGGCGGGGATGGTGTATGTGTCGGGCGACTTCTCCATAATCCCATAGTCAATGCTGATGTTGGGGCAGTCGATAAAGTGATTGTTGATAAAGTGTTGTTCTTCAGGCGTGCCGAAGTACTCAAGGCCCTTGTCGAACACGGCAGTCAAATCAGGCAAATATTTTTTGAAGGCCTGCATGATACCGCCCAATGTCCAAAGGAAAATGCCGCTGTTCCAGAAGAAGTTGCCTTCTTTAAGAAACTGCAATGCGGTCTCATGATTGGGTTTTTCTTTGAAGCGTTCCACTTTGATCACCTCAGGCAGCTGTTCTTGTTTTGGAACCTGGATGTAGCCATAGCCTGTCTCGGGGCGTGTGGGTTGGATGCCGATGGTCATGAGGGATTGCGGCTGTTGAGCCAGGAAATCGAATCCCAACCTGATGATGCGTTGGAACTCGGTTTCATTGGTGACGAGATGGTCGGCGGGGGTGACCACGATGTTAGCCTCGGGGCAGTGACTTTGGATATGATAGCAGGCGTAGGCGATGCAAGGCGCGGTGTTGCGACGCGCGGGTTCGCAAAGTACCTGGTCGGGGCTGAGCATGGGCAGCTGTTCCAACACCAGTTGCTTATAGGCGGCGTTGGTCACCACCAGGAAATTGCTGTCGGGGATGATGGGACTGAAACGTTCGTAGGTGCTTTGGATGAAGCTCTTTCCCGTTCCGAGGATGTCTAAAAACTGTTTTGGGTAACTATCTTTGCTTAAAGGCCAGAAACGGCTTCCAATGCCTCCGGCCATGATAATACAATAGTTTGTTTTCATGATAATTATTTATTCAATTCTGTTGAATAAAAATTTATTATTTGTAAATCTTGAGTTAATGATTGTCAAGGGCAGAGAACACACTGTTGTTGCTCTTGAATTCCGGGACCATATTTTTCATCACTGCGACAATTTTAAAGGGATCGCAGGTAGTCAAAACATTGGATAGCTGGTTTATCTTTTCATCCACATGGCTGGTTTCGTAGTTTCTGACTTTGGCTCGCATGATTTTCGGGTTCTCGGTAGGCACTGTATTTTCTTTGGTGGCTAAGAGTTCTTCATACAGCTTCTCGCCGGGACGAAGGCCGATTTCTTTGATTTCGATGTCGGTTTTGTTCGACAGTTGGATCATCTTTTTGGCCATGTCGTAAATCTTGACGGGTTCGCCCATGTCAAAGACAAAGATGTCTTTATCTTCGCCGATGGAGCCAGCTTCCATGACGAGGCTGCATGCCTCGGGGATGGTCATAAAGAAACGGATGATACGTTTGTCGGTAATGGTAATAGGTCCTCCTTGTGCCAGTTGTTTTTGGAAAAGAGGAACCACCGAGCCATTGGAGCCCAGCACGTTGCCGAAACGGGTCGTGATGAATTTGGTGTGGCTGTTTCGGCTTTGGGTGTAGATTTCAGCGATACGTTTGGTGGCACCCATGACGTTGGTGGGGTTCACAGCTTTGTCGGTGGAAATCATCACAAATTTCTTGGTTCCATAGCGGATGGCGAGGTCGGCGATGTTTTTCGTGCCGAACACATTGGCATACACGGCTTCGTAGGCGTTTTCTTCCATAAAAGGCACATGTTTGTATGCGGCGGCGTGATAGATCAGCTCTGGCTGGAATTTCTCGAACACCTCACTCATGCGACGCTCGTCTTTCACATTGGCGATGATGAATACCATCCTGTTGATGAGTGCTTTGAATTCCGGGGTGTTTTTCAGTTCGAACTGAAGATCATACATCGGCGACTCCGCCTGATCCACCATCACTAACAGTTCAGGGTTGTAGTGCAAAGTCTGCCGGCACATCTCACTGCCTATGGATCCTGCCGCGCCGGTGATCATGATGACCTTGCCGTTAATCTCTCTTTTCACGTTGATTTTGTCGAGCACGATAGGGTCTCTTCCCAAGAGGTCCTCGATGTTGATGTCGTGAACGGTATTGGTAGTCACTTCTCCATTGACCCATTTCTTGAAGGAGGTGATGGTCTTCACCTTTAAGCCGAAGTTCAGACCTTTTTCAATAAGAGCCCTTTTCCGTTCTCCCGTGATGCTTGGCAACGCCAAAATCACCACAGAAATCCTGTTTTTCTCGAGAAAATCATGATTGAAGATTTTGTCAGGGGCATAGATGGGAATCGTGTTGATGTTTTTGTTTGTTTTTTTCGGATTGTCGTCGGCAAAAGCGATGACTTTGTACACCGATTCCCTGTCTTGCTGGATGGCACGGAAGAGCAGCACTCCGCCTTCGCCAGCCCCGTAGATGACGGTGTTGTTTTTCTTAACGCCTGGGTTTTTGTACATTTCGTTGTACAATCGTCGGATAAAAAAGCGGCTGATAACCATGGTGATGACCGATACCAGATAATGATAAAAGAGGATGCGGTAACCCGGCAAGATATGGTTCACCAGTTTCGGGTTGATTTGGGTGATGATGAGCTTGCCGATGATCAGCACTGCCAATGCTGTTGTGCAGGAATGGAAGATTTTGCGGATGTCATCGAATCCTGAATACCGTATCATACCATAATAGGTGTGATAGATAAGGAACATGATGATATAAACACCCATCACGATGAAGATCCGATACCAGTCATGGAACAGCGTACCTTTGGAAAGGCTGTTATAATAGATGAAAAACATCGACATGCAGTATGCGAAAAAAAGCACGATGATGTCGAATGATAACACCCATATTTTTGGCAGTGAATCGTTCGCTTGTTTCCCAAACAGGAAGTTACAGGTTTTAAGAAAAACTTTATGAAACATGGTATTTAGGTATTAATAGAGCCAGCCGAAGGGATGGGGCTTGCATTCGAGGCGCGCCATGGGATGGTAGTCGCCCACCAGTCCGATAGGTTTGGCGTTGCGGATCTCATGTACGATCTCGATGCATGACCGTGCTTCTTCGATGCCGAATCCACGTCCGGCCAGGATCTCTTCGTAACTCTTGGTATGTAGTTCGGTGAATCCTTGGCTGAACTCGAACTCGTCGTTGTCGATACGAAGGGTACGGTAGGTACGTTTTTCACCTTCCACGGCATTGGGGGGCAGTGTCTCGCCGTTGATGCTGAGGAAGTAACGCACGCGGGCTTTTTCCAGTTCCAGGTATCCGGCCACACGGTCGTGTGAAGACACATGGACGATGTTTTTCTGTACTTTACCGAAGATCCATATCAGCATATCGTAGAAGTGGACGCCGATGTTGGTGGCGATGCCGCCGCTTTTGTTGATGTTGCCTTTCCATGAGGCGTAGTACCAGTTACCCCTTGAGGTGATATAAGTCAGGTCGATGTCATAGATTTTGTCTTTGGGACCTTCTTCTACTTTTTTCTTCAGGGCTTGGATTTTGTCGTGGAGTCGCAGTTGCAGGATGGTGTAAGCCTTATGTCCTTGTCGTTCTTCCACTTTGTGCAGGGCGTCGATGTTCCAAGGGTTGAGCACGAGAGGTTTCTCACAGATGACGTCGGCTCCGAGTCGCAGACCATAACGGGTGTGGGCGTCATGAAGGTAATTGGGGGTACAGATGCTCACATAGTCAATTTGTTCTCCTTGGTCTTTGAGTTTGGTGTTGTGTCGGTCGAAGAGTTCTTGTTCTGTGAAGAAAGCTGCGTTGGGGAAATAGCTATCCATGATGCCCACGCTGTCGTTTTTGTCGTAGGCGGAGACCAGGATGTTACCCGTGTCTTTGATGGCTTTCAAATGACGTGGGGCGATATAACCTCCCACGCCGATGAGGGCAAAGGTTTTCATAGATTGTCTTTTTCGATGTCTTTGAAATATTTGACGGTTCCGTAGGTCATTTCGTCGCAGGCGGCGTCATCGCAGACGATGATGCCTTTTGGGTGCATTTGGAGGACGCTGACGGTCCACATTTGGCTGACAGCGCCTTCGATGGCGTGAGCCAAGGCGCGTGCTTTGCCGTGGCCGTTGGCGAGGATCATCACCTCGCGGCTGTCCATGACGGTACCCACGCCGACGGTGAGGGCGGTCTTCGGCACCTTGTTGATGTCGTTGTCGAAGAACCTTGAGTTGGCGATGATGGTGTCGGTGGTCAGCGTCTTCACACGGGTGCGTGAGGTGAGAGAGCTGCCTGGCTCGTTGAAGGCGATGTGGCCGTCGGGACCGATGCCGCCCATGAACAAGTCGATGCCGCCATAGCTCTTGATTTTGGCCTCGTAACGGGCACATTCGGCCTCAAGGTCCTCGGCGTTGCCGTTGAGGATGTTCACATTTTCTTTTTTGATGTCGATATGGCTGAAGAAATTATTCCACATGAAGCTGTGGTAGCTCTCTGGATGGTCTTCGGGGATGCGGACATATTCGTCCATGTTGAAGGTGACTACGTTCTTGAACGAGATCTTCCCTTCTTGGTGCAGACGGACCAGCTCACGATAAGTCCCGATGGGGGTGGAACCGGTGGGGAGGCCGAGGATAAAAGGTTTTTTTGCAGTCGGCTTGAAAGCCTTGATGGTTTCGACGATGTGGTTGGCAGCCCAACGCGACATGGCGTCGTAATTTTGTTCAATGATTACTCTCATTTTTTAGTATTTTTGATTGACTGGATAAAATTTTCTGTTTCTTCGCGGATTTGTTTGACAAAAGAGGTCTCGTCTATTTTCCCGATTACGGCAATTTTCTCTTCTTCGTTGCGGAAAGTGGCGTTTCTGAAGGGGTTGTCATAGTCCTTTTTACGGCTTTCATACACCTGGTCGCAGATGAACTGTTGGATTTTCACGGCTTTGTCAAGGTTCTCGTTCCACATCTCCGAAGTGAGCACATCGGTCTCATCTTTATAAAGGAACATCAGAGCGAAGTAGGCGTGTCGAGTTTTCTCAGATTGATAGCGTTCCCAGAGTTCGTCGTAGCGGTGATGGATCTCATCCCAGTTGTTCAGCTTGCCGTTGATGATGTCGGCTCTCAGTTGGTCAACATCTTCTTGCGGCATGGTTTGGCCGCCGAGGTTGATCCATTTGCGGAGTCGTTTGCCTTTCATCTGGCTACTGAGGGTGTGTATGTCCTCTTCGGGATGGTTTTCTAAATAACGAAGGATGGTCTTAACGGCGTAATAGGTGATCATGTCGCCGTAGGCATGATAGGCTTTCCGTGGCTTGAGGATACGCACCTTACGGTGTCCTTTCTCGATGCCTTCGCCGAGGACTTCCAGGGCATCGACGGTTTGGGGTTCATAGTCGAGAAGATGTTTGCCAGTGGCTCGAAGCTCATAATACTCATGCGTGTCAGGGTCTTCCCCTTGGCTACGGAGATAGGCTTTGGCCACCCATACTTCCAGAAGCTTGCGGGCTTCGATGGTTTCTTCCATGGTGTCGGGAGCCAGGGTCTCGAACTCTATGTTTTGAATCTTGCGTTTGCGTTTGTCGCGTTTTTGGTATTTGGAGGTGTTGCGGGCGATGGCGTACATGTTGTACATCCACCAATAG
>JAEEGF011926103.1_pt1 | contig 19082 bp, 15 predicted proteins | sample 9134171 | NCBI WGS metagenome assembly JAEEGF01 (sample SAMN16246542, study PRJNA631951) | gut metagenome | biome: gut microbiome; feature: rumen; material: AP-attached | host: Bos | place: Iran: Karaj | collected 2018-10
TGGAACTGCTCAGGCGGCTGCGATAGCCTGTCACCCTACCAAACAATTGGTATGCGAAATGCCACGTTTGGGCGATTGTGGGAGTGTCAAAAACGCCGTACCTTTGCAGTCGAATTCAAACTCAAATGATTATGGCAAAGATTTATGTAAATGGAGAGGCGCAGGAAGTAAGCCTGCCACTCAATGTAAGTGAACTGATTCAGAAGAATAATGTACTGCAACCCGATATGGTCAGCGTTCAGGTAAACGAGGAGTTTGCCGAGCGCGAGGACTGGGAGAGTATTCAGTTGAAGGAAGGCGACAAGATCGATTTCCTCTATTTCATGGGCGGAGGAAGTTTGTGATTGGACATTGAAGATTGAACATTGAAGACAGAACATTATGATTGAATTGACAGAAGAACAGATACAGCGCTATTCACGTCACATCTTGTTGCAGGATGTAGGTGTGGAAGGACAAGAAAAGATAATGAACGCGCGCGTGCTGGTAGTGGGTGCTGGCGGCTTGGGTGCTCCTGTATCGCTCTACCTCGCTGCGGCTGGTGTGGGAACGATAGGTATTGTGGATGCCGACGTGGTGGATCTCTCGAATCTACAGCGCCAGGTGATTCACTTTACGAAGGATGTAGGCGTGCCGAAGGTGAAGAGTGCCGAGGAGAAGATCAAGGCGATCAATCCCGACGTGAAGGTGGATACCTATCACGAATTCCTCGATTCGTCGAATGCGCTCGATATCATTAAGAATTATGATTTCGTGGTAGATGGTACAGACAACTTCCCTGTGAAGTTTCTCATCAACGATGCATGTGTGATGGCGGGTAAACCTTTCTCGCATGGTGGTATCCTCAGATTCAATGGTCAGACGTTCACCCATCTGCCTGGAACAGCCTGCTACCGTTGCATGTTTAAGGAGCCGCCTCCAGTGGGTGCCGTCCCGACTTGTTCACAAGCGGGTGTACTAGGCGCTATTGCTGGTATGCTGGGGACTATTCAGGCTGCAGAGACGCTGAAGTACTTTACGGGTGTCGGCGAACTGCTGACTAACCGTCTGCTCACCTTTGATGCCAAGACCATGCAGTTCCGCACGGTGCCAGTAAAGCATCGTGATTCGTGTGCTATTTGTGGCTCAAATCCCACGATCGACCATCTGATTGATTACGAACAGGCCGCTTGCGACCTCAAACATTGAACATTATAAGATGAAGATACCACAAGAAATCATTGAAAAATTAATCAGCCAGGCCCAGCAGGACGCACCCAACGAGACGTGCGGCTACCTGTTGGGCACCAGCGGCCCTGAAGGCAATGTGGTGACAGAGCACTACTGGATGGAAAATATCGACCACTCGCCAGAGCATTTCTCGTTTGCGCCAAAGGACCAGTTTACTGCGTTGCGATATGCTCGGAGTAAGGGTTTGAAGATTCTCGCCAACTGGCATAGTCATCCGGCTTCGCCCTCGCGCCCTTCGCAAGAAGATCTGCGACTGGCTAATGACCCCACCATCCGTTATGCTATTCTCTCTCTTCATGAGGGCATCCATCTGAACTCCTTCAAGATTCAGAATGGTGAAGTCGTCAACAAAGAGGTACATCTGTAATCAAGAAAGAAATGGGAAAAAGAGGCAAAAAGGCAGCAGAAATGTTGCCTTTTTATTGTTTTGAGGGCCTTATACCATGGATGTGGTATATAGAATGCCATGAAATCGGGATTGTGGGTATGCGGAAATCGCCGTACCTTTGCACCCAGAAAGTTTAATCAATTTAAAATAACAGTGATTATGAAACGAATGTGTAATATGCAGATGCATGGGTGTTGTTACCAGATGATGACAACACAGGAAAGGAGAATATATATAATAGGTACAGAACAAACAATAAAAAAGAAGCAATATGAAAAAGTTAGCATTAACAATAGCAGTATTACTGAGTATCAACGTCAGCAATATTTGGGCTGAGCAGAATTCTACCAATGCGAGCAGCGTGCGTTATGTGAAGGCACCGCGATTTGCTCGTCCGCTGGTAGAGAAGTGGATAACCGAATATGCAAAAACACAACCCGGTGTAGAGTTCCAGATTGCCAAGGGTAATCAGAATCAGGGGAACATAGATCTGAATGTCGTATTCGACAATCAAGATACAAAATCAGAAAACCTTAGCCATACTGTTGTTTATTTTGGAGAGTTCGCCGTGCTGCCTATCACAGCCAGCGGCAGTGAGGCTGCGAAAGTGCTGGGAGGCAAGCACCTGAACTCGAAGAAGTTGAAACAGCTTTATTTCCTCAATGATGACTTCGATGAGGATGTCAAGAAAAACAAGCAATTTGAAAAACTCATCATTTATAGTGGTAGCAATGCTACATCGGTAGCCGCATCGTTCGCCCACAACTTTGGTGAGGAGAGTAGCAACTTCCGCGGTAAGCGTATCTCTGGCGATGACCTCTTCCTGAATACGGCTCTTTCGAAGGATCCGTTAGGCGTATCGTTCAATGCCTTGCCCAATATCTTCGATCTGCAGAGCCGTCATATCAAAGACGATCTTACTATTATCGGAATCGATGTCAAGAAGAGTATCGAAGAGACCTTCTCTGACAAGGCTACGCTCGATGAACTTATCACAGTCTTGGAGAATGGTAAGATATCAGAGGTCGCTATCGAGAAGATTGGCGTAAGCTATAACCAGGGCGACGATGCCATCAACCATTTCCTTCAGTGGGTGCTCGAGAATGGCACGAAGTATAATCACGAATATGGATTGTTGAATCTGGATAACAAACTGACACAGGAACAGATCGATAAGGTGAAGACCACCCTTACCGCACAAAAGTAAACAAACAAGGAACTAGACTTATGGTAAAAAGATTGTTAATTGCAACGATTGTTGCAATAAGCCCCCTGTTGGCTATTGCACAAAACATCATAACAGGTCATATCACGGATGTGCGCACTGGCGAACCCCTGATAGGCGCCTCCGTGATTGTTAAATCCGAAAAAGGTCAAGGCGTAGTTACCGACATAGATGGTAACTTCAGCCTTCAGACCAAGGTTGAAGCTCCTCTCACCTTGCGTGTAGAGTATGTAGGTTATCGTCCCCTCGATGTTGACGTGTACGATTTTGAAGAGCCCGTAGAGATTGCGCTGGCCGACAATTCCAATAAACTGGAGGAAGTGGTGGTATTAAGTTACCAAACCCTGAAACGCAAGAGCGTTACCGGTGCCGTGTCATCGGTTGAAGGTAGCAATCTTGAGTCGATAGCAGGCGCCAGCTTCACAGAAAAGCTGCAAGGTCAGGCACCTGGTATGCTGGTATCAAATTCCTCAGGTACTCCAGGTACATCAGTCTTTGTGCGTCTGCGTGGTACCACATCTATTAATGCTGGTAACGATCCTCTTTATATCGTCGATGGCATTCCCTTTAATGGCAACAGTATTCAGTCATTAGGCCAAGGTGCACTCGTGGCTAATCCTCTGGCTGATATCAGTCCCGACGACATCAAGGATGTTCAGGTGCTGAAGGATGCAAGCGCTACAGCCATCTATGGTGCACGAGGAGCCAATGGTGTTATTCTGATTACCACCAAGCGTGGTTCAAAGAACAAGAAAACTCAGGTCAATGTAAAAGCTGAGATTGGATGGGGAAAGGCAGCAAAACTGTGGGATGTGCTCGATGGCCCTAATACGGCAATCTTGCTGAATGAGATTGCTGTAAACGATGGCAAAGTTCCTGCTTATGATCCCAATACTGCTGACAACTACGTGCTGCGCGACAAGGCATTCCGTACCGCAAAGCAACAATCGGTGGGTGCCAGTATCACTGGCGGAAACGATCGCACCACCTTTTTTATAGGTGTCGATTATACCGATCAGGAAGCTATACTCGAAACACAAGGTTTCAGAAGAATTGGACTGCGCGTGAATCTGGATCATGACATTAACAAGAAGTTGACACTCTCGTCGAGTAATCAACTCACCTTTACCCGTAGAACACTTTCACCAACAGGTGATGGTCCAACAAGCTTACTGCAGACATCCGTACAGCACAATCCACTTGTTAATCCTTATAAAGCCGATGGTAGCTACAACTATTCCGGTACATTCGAGAATATCTATGCTATCCTTGACAATAATGACAACAAATCGTACGGACTTCGTAACTTGAACAATCTGACGCTGACCTGGAAAATTTTGCCAGAGTTAAGATTCAAGTCGTCATTGAGCTATGATAACAATCAGTTCAGAGAGCGCCGCTATTACAACTCACAGCTTAAAAACGGTTCTCCCAGTGGAAATGCCCAAGAAGTGAGCACAAACGTTTATACACTCACAGCAGAGCAGTTGCTGAACTACAACAAGACATTCAAGAAGATACATGAACTGGCTGCATTTGTAGGAAACTCTGTTCAGTACACCGGTCGTCATGCAACATCTGTGAGTGGTTCCGACTTCCCAAGTGACGCATTCTCTGAGATAGGATCGGCTGCGGTAACAGAAGGTTCTACTAGTGGTTCGTCGAGTTCGCTCGTATCGTGGTTTGGAGGTATTAACTATGGCTTGTTAGACAGATACAATCTGGATTTTAACATTCGTGCCGATGCTTCATCGCGATTTGGTTCAGATAACCGCTGGGGGTATTTCCCCTCGTTCGGTGCCTCATGGCTGGTGAGCAAGGAGAATTTCCTGAAAGGTGTAAAATGGCTTTCTAACTTCCGTATCAAGGGTAGTCTGGGATGGACTGGAAATCAGAGCATCAGCGACTTTGCCAGCCTTGGATTGTGGTCGGGAGGTGGCGTGTATAACAATCAGTCGGGAGTGATACAATCGCAGTTGGCCAACCCTGATCTGAAGTGGGAGACCACCCGCCAGTTCGACCTGGGATTCGAAGCCTCGTTCTTTAATGACCGCTTGTCAATTAGCTTTGATTATTACAACAAGTACACATACGATCTGCTTCTTCAGGCTCCGATACCTGGAAAGACCGGTTTCTCAAGCATATTCAAGAACATTGGTGAGATGAGTAATAAAGGTATTGAGTTCAGCATCACCTCGCATAATATTCAGAAAAAGGACTTCAACTGGACCACACGATTTAATATATCGCACAATGGCAACAAAATCGAAAAGTTGGAGAGTCCCATCACCCAATATACCAGAGATTGGGTAAGACTGGAAGAAGGCAAGCCCATGTACTCTTTCTGGCTCTACAAGGAACTGGGTGTCGATCCGGAAACAGGAAATGCCATCTACGAGGATGTTGACAAAGACGGCAAGATCACAACAGCCGATCGTCATATCTGCGGTGATAACTGGCCCGACTTTAACGGTAGTCTGATTAATGACTTTAGATATAAGAATTTTGATGTATCAGTAAACTTGTATTATTCAGTAGGAAACGATGTATTCAACATGATGCGTTTCTTCATGGAGGCTGGTGGTACCTATGGTAATAAACGTGCACTGCTCACATCGCAGCTCGACCGCTGGCAGAAGCCTGGAGATCAAGCTACACTGCCACGCCTGACCTCGACAACCAATCCTGACGGCAGTCTGAACTATGGCTTCCAGTCGAGCAGATATCTGGAAGATGGTTCGTTCTTAAGACTGAAGAATCTGTCGATAGGTTATACGTTGCCCAAGAAACCACTTCGTACGATAGGTGTTGAGAAAGCTCGGGTTTATCTGAACATTACAAATGTGTTCACCATTACAAAGTATTCTGGTCCTGATCCAGAGACCAATGTAGGTACAACTTATACGGCCATTCAGGGACTTGACTTCGGTTTGGCTCCTCAACCCCGACAGTTTATCTTTGGTACTAACATCACATTTTAAATAATAGATTGCAATGAAGACTAAAAATAGTATTATAATATTGGCCATTGCGCTGCTTTCATCGTGCGATGTGCTGGATCAAAAGCCGACGAACAATGTTTCTGATTCAGAGGTAGGCTCTAGTGCTTCGGCTGCTGCCACATTGCTCAATGGTGCCTATCATCGTCTGGCAGCCAACAATTATTATGGCGGAGGCTATTTTACAACCACTGTTGCACTCGCATCAGACAATACAGAGTGGGTTGGCTCATACCAGTTCCTTGGCAATTTCGATCAGCATAACTATCAGGCAGATAATTCTGCCAACCTCTCGGCATGGTATGCTATCTATTCGGCTATTAATGCTGCAAACCAAACCATCAAGTTGACATCCGACGTGTCGGGCATTTCAGAGGCCGAAAAGAACCGTATCATAGCCGAGGCAACCATTATTCGTTCGCTTGGCCTATTCGATCTGGCTCGCACTTGGGGTAATATTCCTGTTATTAAGGAGGCAACCACATCGCCCACACAGTTTAATGGCGTCAAACAGTCGGATGCCAAAACTGTGTACCAGACGGTTATCAATGACATCCTGTCTGTAAGAAATAACTTGGCGCTGCCCAAAAACCGCAGCAACGCCTATATCAGCCAACCTGTGGCTGATGCATTTCTGGCACGTGTGTACTTATATCTTGAGGATTGGGCTAACGCTGAGAAGTATGCGTCGCAGGTAATAAGTCAAACAGACTTTTATGAACTGGTGCCGATCAGCGATTGGCTGGCAAACAAGCAGACTAAAGAAAGTATCTTTGAACTGGCTTATTCATCATCGTTCTCAAATGAGTATTATTACTACTGGCAGCGTGCTGGTGGTGGCCGTCAAGAGATTGGACTTTCGCCAGAGCTCTTCGACCTTATTACCAGTCCTAAGACGGGTGGCGACCGTGCAATCTTGGTGAGTGATGACTCTACACCGACAGAGCGTTTGCTGACTGCAAAACTCTACTGGCGCGATGCCAACGATGACGATCCGGCTTATGTATTCCGTTTGGCAGAGCAATATCTCATTCGCTCAGAGGCCCGTGCTAAGCTTGGTAATGTCAATGGGGCCATCGATGACTTGAATACTATTCGCCAACGTTCACATGTTGCAGAGTATGATGGTAGCGTTGCTCAGACCGATGTTATTAGCGCAATCGATCAGGAGCGCCGTATAGAATTGGCTTTCGAACCACACCGCTGGTTTGATTTAGTGAGAACCAATCGCGCCGTAGAAGTATTGGGAATTGATAGTCACTACACACTATTCCCCATCCCTAACACCGATGTATTGGTTGATGAGGATCTTGAACAGAACAAAGGTTATTAATTAAAAAACTAAATTGATTGGATTATGAAAAGGTTATTTGTTTTTGCATTTGTTTTTTCTTTCATATCCCTTGGCACTAACGCCCAGAAAAAAGGCAAGACTGCCAAGCAGACAGTGAAATCATCAGTGGTTATCGATTATATCAATGATAACTTCGAGACATACGATAAGTTACAAAAGGAGATATGGAACAACTCAGAGGTGGGATTCCAAGAGGTGAAGAGTTCAAAAGCACTCAAGGATCATCTGGCAGCCAATGGCTTCAGACTGACTGAGGGTATTGCCGGCGAACCCACAGCGTTTATCGCTGAATATGGTAGCGGCAAACCTGTGATTGGCATCGTCGCAGAGTTTGATGCCCTGCCAGGTCTGTCACAGGATACAGTGCCCTATCGCAAGGAGAGATTTGAAAACAAACCTGGTCATGGCTGTGGACACAACCTTTTCGGTGTGGCTTCTTCGGCTGCAGGCATTGCCATCGCTAAGTGGCTTAAGGAAACTGGTACCCAGGGTACAATCCGCGTTTACGGATCACCTGCAGAAGAGGGTGGTTCGGGTAAGACCTACATCGTGCGCGACGGCTTTTATAAGGATGTTGACCTTGTGCTCGACTGGCACCCTTCAGGCGTGAATGCCGTACGCTCCAGTCCCGGTTTGGCAAAAGTGGGTATCGACTATATCTTCCATGGTAAATCGGCTCATGCTGCTGGACAGCCTTGGGCAGGACGCTCTGCACTCGATGGACTGCTGCTGTTTGCACATGCTGTTGACATGATGCGTGAACACATCAAGCCTCATAATCGTCTGCACTATGTAATACATAATGGTGGTGAGGCTCCTAACGTGGTGCCCGACTATGCCCGAGCTGAGTTCTATGCCCGAAGTCCAAACACTAAGGAACTGCGCGAGATCGTAGAGTGGTATGATTCGGCTGCCATCGGTGCCGCTAAAGCTACTCAGACCACTGTAGAGAAACGCTTCATAGGCGGACAGTATGAGTACTTCATCAATGAGACTATTGCCCGACAGTTGCAGAAGAACCTGGAGTTTGTGGGCGGTGTAAAGTGGAACGAGCGAGAATATGCTTTTGCCAAGGCTCTCAACAAGGTGAATGGTAATCCCGACAGCATACTGAACTCTGTAGGTAAGGTCCAGCCCTTGGGCAAAATCCTGCGTCAGAGTGAAGGTGGTGGTTCTACCGACGTAGCCGACATCTCGTGGAATGTGCCTACTGCTGGCTTTGGCGTGGTAACTACCGTTCCTGGCAATCCTGGACATAGCTGGCAGAACGTTGCTACCGTAGGTACTACAATTGGCACCAAGGGACTTATCAATGCAGCCAAAGTGCTCGCGCTGACAGGTATCGACTTTTTTGCTTCACCAAAATTGGTGAAGGAGGCTCAGGATGAATTCAACCGCGAACGTCCGGCTGACTTCAAATACGAGCATCTGGGTGGTGACGTTCCACCAGCTTTGGATTATCGTAAAGGATTAAACTAATTATCATTTTTAAAAAAGGAAGTTATGAAAAAGTTATTGATTACCATATTATCCGTTCTTACGCTATCAACAGCTTGGGCGCAGCATGTAGAGCTGAGTTACTACCTGCCCAATCATGCACAGTATAATCAGAATATTCCTACACCCGAATCTGTGTTGGGATATCAAGTGGGTGACTTCTATGTGCAGCACCCGCAACTGGTGAATTACCTCAAAGCCATCGAGGCGGCATCAGAACGAGTGAAACTGGTGAACTACGGTTATACTAATGAGCGCAAGCCGCTCTATCTGGCCATCTTCAGTTCGCCTGAGAATATCAAGAACCTGGACAAGATCAAGTCTGAACACCTGAAACTGACCATCCCCTCGGAGAGTGGAAGTGTGGACATCGACAAACAGCCAGTATTTACATGGCTGGGACACTCCATTCACGGTAATGAGGCGAGTGGAGCGAACGCCTCGCTGCTGCTCATCTATCATCTGGCAGCAGCCAACGATGACGAGACACTGAGCTGGCTGGAGAACGAAATCATCATCGTAGATCCATCTAACAACCCTGATGGTTTGGACAGATTTGCAGAGTGGGCCAACCAGCATAAGAGTTTTGTACCCAGCGAGGATCAGGTGAACATAGACCATACAGAGGCATGGCCGGGTGGTCGCTTCAACCACTACTGGTTCGACCTGAATCGCGACTGGCTGAACCTGCAGCAAGTGGAGAGTCAGCAGCGCCAGAAGCAGATTCTGGCTTGGCAGCCTAATATCTACACCTGTGCCCATGAGCAAGGCGCTGACGCCAACTACCACTTCTCGCCAGGTGAACCCACACGTGTTCACCCGCTGATTCCAGAGGAGAACCAGACGCTCATCAAGCGATTGGCTGCCGAATACTATGTGCCCGCCTACGACAAACGTGGCGTTCTGTATTTCTCAGGCGAGTCGTTTGACGACTACTATCTAGGTCGCGGACGTGAGTACTTCGATTTCCATGGTGGTATCGCGCTGCTGTGGGAGGAACAGAGTGCACGCGGTTTCCAACAGAAGACTGCCAACGGACTGCTCACATTCCCCTTTGCTATTCAGAATCAGCTCACCACCGAGCTGGCTACCATCCGTGGTGCTTTGAATCTGCGCAAAGATCTGCTTGACTATCAGCGTCGCTATTTCAAGAGTGCCTCATCTGAGGCTGCCAAGAATCCGGTAAAGACATATGTGTTCGGATCTGAGAGCGACCCTGCATCGGCTTATCGTCTGGCAGAGCTTGTGGCTCGCAATGGTGTGGAGGTGTATAGCCTCGACAAGGAAGTGAAGGCTAATGGCAAAACCTATAAGCCTGGCTACAGCTATGCTGTGCCTGTAAACCAGCCACGCTACCGACTGGTAGAGGGCTTGTTTGAGATTCGTGAGAAATATGCCGATAGTCTGTCGTACGACATCACTGGTTGGACATCGCCATTCCTCTTCAATGTAAACTACAGCAAGCAGGCTTCGACTGTTTCACTGGGCGAGAAGGTACAGATAGATGCGCTTCCTAAGGGCGAATTCAAGGGTAGCAAGGATGCTTATGCCTACCTGTTTGAGTGGAGTGGCTATTATGCCCCTCGTGCACTCTACCGCCTGCTAAAGAATGGTGTGTATGCCAAAGTATCGCAGTCGGTTGTGAAGTATGGCGACAAGGAGTTCCAGCGTGGATCTATCCTGATTCCGCTTGGCGATGTATATCAGCAGAAGTCGAAGGATGAGATCTATAGCATAGCCAAGCAGATAACTGATGAGGACGCTATTGATGTATGGTCGGTGCCCACTGGCTATCTGGAGGGACACAACCTGGGTAGTTCAACGTTCTCGCCAGTACGCAAGCCCAAGGTGGCTATCGTTGGCGGCAATGGTGCCTCTGCTACAGGTGTTGGTGAAATCTGGCATCTCTTTGATACGCGTTACGAGATCCCTTTGACTATCATCTCGTCGGAACGCTTTACACAGGCTGATCTGAGCAGCTATAATGTTCTGATTCTGAGTGGTTATGGCCTCGACTTGTCAAAAGCTGCCATACAGCGTATTAAGAGTTGGGTGGAACAAGGCGGCACACTGATAGCTTATGAGAATACCTTACCCTGGTTGGTCCGCAACGAACTGGCTAAGATCGAATTCGAGATACCTGCCAGTGTGAAAGACGGCAGCTACGAAAACTTTGCCATTTCATCGCGTGCCAACAATATCCCTGGTGTCATCTTCGGCGCAAAACTCGATATTACGCATCCATTGGGTTGGGGTTATACTGATGAGAGTATCGCTGTGTTCAAGAATAATGGCGTGAACATCAAGCCAACAGAGAATAAATTGCGTACCCCACTGGTTTATACCAAGCATCCGCTTGTATCGGGCAATGTCCTGCCTCGTGTAGCTGCCGCCTACGAGGACCATCCTGTGGCTATCGTGAGCCGTCTGGGCCGCGGAAAGGTGATTGGATTCTCTGTGGACACCAACTTCCGTTCGGTATGGTATGGCACTAACAAACTAACGGCTAACGCCATTTTCTGGGGTCACCTGATTAGCGCCAGAACTTTGGAATAGCAGATGTTAAACAGAACTTATGAGGAAAATACTCAGTAACAATGTCATTATCTTAGTACTTGCCGTAGCAGTAGGAATATTGCTCGGCAAGTACGCAGATAATTCTGCAGTGTTGGCTGCTGCTCAAACTATAAAGTCTGTCAGCAGTCAGCTCATTTTCTTTCTCGTGCCATTGATTGTGCTGGCATTTGTAGCATCAGCCGTTACTAGTCTAAAAAGTAATGCCACACGCTTATTCTTGTTTGCTTTCCTGATAGCCTATCTTTCAAGTGAGGCTTCTGCAGTGTTTTCATTGTTGCTCAGCTATACCTTGGTGCCTCTGCTGCACTGCAGTCAACTGAGTGCTGTACGTGCACTGCCAGAGGCTGTGTTCACCTTTTCCATACCACCTGTTATGAATGTTATCTCAGCCTTGTTTCTGGCTATATTTTTAGGTTTGGGAGTGGTATGGATCAAGGCTAGAGCCATTATTACCGTGCTGAGCGAGTTTCGTGAGTTGATGCTGGTGGTGGTTAAGCGCATTTTGTTGCCGGTTCTGCCATTCTATATCGCGTCCAACTTCTACATCATGGCTTGGCAAGGCAGCATCGACTCGCTCATCGTGTTCCTACCAGTGATACTTATCATCGTGGTGGCTCATCTTGTTTGGATATTAATACTCTATACAGTTGCATCAGTATATGCACGTAAGAATGCGTTTGACATTCTGCGCCACTATGTTCCAGCCTACTTGACAGCATTAGGCACGATGTCATCTGCAGCTACGCTTGGGGTGGCGCTGCAATGTGCTCGCAAGAGCAAAGTGCTACGCGCCGACGTGTCGGAGTTCAGCATTCCTCTGTTTGCCAATATCCATCTGTGTGGCGCCACACTCACCGAGACGTTCTTTTTGGCTGTGGTCTCGCAGTTGCTCTATGGTCATCTGCCCGCTCCTGGTGTATTCCTCTTGTTCATCATACTGCTAGGCGTATTTGCCGTTGGTGCTCCGGGGGTGCCAGGTGGAACGGCTTTTGCCTCGGTGGGTATCGTCACCTCTATATTGGGATTCGACGACAATGGTGTGGCACTCTTCCTGGCACTCTTTGCACTACAAGACTGCTTTGGCACCAGTTGCAATATTCTGGGCGATGGCGCACTGTCACTTATTTTGCAGACATATAACGATAAAAACAACATAGAAACAACATCATTATAAAAACATTAAGCAATATGGCAACAACAAAATCATTTGTATCACATCTTTATTGCCCCAAGTGCGGCAAGAAGTATTCGGTAGACGAAGTTAATCATCTGTGTGAGTGCGGATCCCCCCTGCTGGTAGCCTACGATCTGGAGGCAGCCCGCAAGGAGATAAGTCGCGATACGTTCAAAAACCGTACCGCCAGCCTATGGCGCTACAAGGAACTGTTGCCTGTGAAGGACGATGATAACATCGTAACCCTTGGCGAGGGCTTCACACCACTGCTCCAACTCAAAAAAGCCGGCGAGAAGTCGGACATCAAAAATCTCTTTATTAAGGACGAAGGCATCATCCCCACAGGCACATTCAAGGCTCGTGGTGCTGCCGTAGGCGTATCGAAGGCCAAGGAATTGGGAGTAAACACTATCACCATGCCAACCAATGGTAATGCTGGCGCAGCCTGGTCAATCTATGGAGCAAAGGCAGGCATTAAGTCTGTGATTGTGATGCCTGAAGATGCCCCTTCTATTACTCGTAACGAGTGTGCTGCCGCTGGAGCCGACTTGTATTTAGTTAAAGGTCTTATCAGCGACTGCGGCAAGATAGTAGGCGCCTGCGTAAAAAAGCACGGATGGTATGATGCTTCGACTCTTAAAGAGCCGTACCGTATTGAGGGAAAGAAAACTATGGGACTGGAGATAGCAGAGCAGTTTGATTGGAATCTGCCAGATGTCATCCTCTATCCCACAGGTGGCGGTGTAGGCATCATCGGTATCTACAAAGCGCTGAAGGAACTGAAGGAACTGGGTATCGTCTCTGGTCCGCTGCCCCGTTTGGTGGCTGTACAGGCCGAAGGATGTTCACCTATCGTAAAAGCTTACAATGAAAGACGTGCCGACTCGGAATTCTTTGCTGACTCGCAGACCATAGCCTTTGGTATTAACGTGCCTAAGGCGCTGGGCGACTTCCTGGTACTCGATGCACTCTACAAGACCAATGGCACAGCTAAGGCTGTGAGTGATGATGCCATTCTGGATGCACTGAAAGAACTGGCATCGCTCGAGGGTAACTTTGTGTGCCCCGAGGGTGCTGCTATCTATGCTGCTGCAAAACAACTGCGACAGGAAGGCTGGATTAAAGCAGACGACAAGGTTGTGCTTCTAAACACAGGTGCCGGCATTAAGTATCCCGACACACTGCAGATAGAAGTACCTTATCTCGAAAAAGAATCGGTGATTGATTAGTTTTGTGCTACATCGCCTATGAGGGCTATCAGAGGAGTCGGGTAATCCGGCTCCTTTTTTGTTAGCTCGGCAAGAGTGGTATGGAAGAATTGTTCGTGGACTGTCGATAGGTTGGATGCCAACAGCACGGGTGTGCCCGGACGCTTGCCTCGGGCTATCAGTGTCTTGGCTATCTGCTGCAGTTTCGAGGCACCCATATAGTAAACGAGTGTCTCGGCATCGGGAGTGAGTGGACGATTGGCATGCCCATTGATAAGTGCCACACTCTGCGAGACACCTCGTTCCGTCAGACTTATTTTGGTTCGTGCAGCCAATGCTGAGGCAGTAGTAATACCGGGCACGACACTTACTTCGATGCCACGGCTCTCCAAATAGCGAATCTCCTCTTGTGCGTGGGCAAAGAGCATAGGGTCGCCTCCCTTCAGTCGCACCACTCGCTTACCTGCGAGGGCTGCCTCTAGAAGCATCTGGTTTATCTCGTCCTGTTCGGCACTATGGTGCCCACTACGTTTACCCACATATACCAGTTCGGCAGGGAAAGTTTTCAGGAAGTCTTTATCCACTAAATCATCGTGAAAGATGATATCTGCCTGCTGCAGGGCCTTGATGGCTTTCACGGTAAGCAATTCTGGGTCGCCAGGGCCAAAGCCTACAAGGGTAACACCAGGTAACGACTCACCGTTGGCAGCCAGCTCTGCTATCCGATTGCGTATAGCAATGCTTCGCTTCACGTCTTTGGCATCAGAGGCTACAGAGATGGTCAGGTCGCCATCCCGATAGATGGCAGGCGAAGTAAAGTCGCACTCATCGGGCGAGTCGCACACACTGGTCAGTATGCCTCTTTGTCGGGCTACCTGATGAATCTGATGGTTCAACTGGTGGTCACCTGTACATACAAACAGCAGTGTGACACCTTCCAAATCAGTCACGCTAAATGGACGTTCCTCCCAATGAAAGGGCAACGCTTTGATGCCATCGCTCACTTCGGGGGCTATCACCGTAGCCATGTCAGTAAAGCGGCTCAGTATGGTGGCCTTATGAGTAGCCACCTTACCGCCGCCAATAATCAAAATTTTGGCATCACTAATACGTATATTGATAGGAAGGAAATTCATCTGCTTATTTCTTTCTGATTAGGACTTTCCAATAGTTGTCTACTTTCTCAGTCGAAAGTACCTCATGTCCTTCCTGACGCACACTGCCAGGCACGTTGTTGATGGGTTGCCCGTCGTCTAACAGAATCTCGAGGAGTTGTCCACTCTGCATGGTAGACAGTTGTATCTTGGTCTTCACGAAATTCATGGGGCAAGCCACGCCTCTGAAGTCTTTCTTTACATCGGCATCGGCACCCGCATTCTTTGCTTCAGCCTTCTCTACCTGCTGTGGCTCCTGTGCTGCCACGGTCTTAAACTGCAACGAATCGTCCATGTTGGCATAGAGTTCGATGACCTTGGCAGCCAGTGCATCCACCTGCTCTCTGACGCCGATGAGCGACTCGCCATGACGGGCTTTCTCTACCACCGGTTTGAAGTCGGCAGATACGATGCCGGCATCGATAAAAAGAGATTCAAAGTTGGCATACACCTCATCGTCGGTTCTCGGATCGGCACCACGGGTTACGAGCAACATGCGCGAAGCAGAGAATACGATATCACGCAGCAACTTGTCCTTGTCTGCTCCAGGCAGAGCCAGAGCATCTTGCTTCTCCTTGATGGTAGCCTGGTCCAATTCGATAATATCGAAGAGTCCTGCAGAACACTCTGCCTGCCCGTGGCTGGTCAGTGAGAAGATTTCATCGGCACCCCAATCGAAATAGTAGTTCTTATCCTCATCGAATGCAGGCACATCTTGATAACGTGCAATAGCCGATTTTATCACCTCTGCCCCCTTGTCACGTACAAAAGCATCGTAACTTTCATACTGATCTTTCACCTGCAAATAGCCACCCAGATAGTCAACAACAAACGATGGAATGTCTTTGGCTGCCAGATAGCCCAGTGCCTCGGCCAGTTCTGTCTTGCCATTCACACGCGCCCATACCGTGTAGGCAGGATAGGGATGATCCTCCACTCTTCCGATGCGTCCACTGAATCCCAAATCGCTCCAGGCGTTTTGAGCACACGAGTTTGAACAGCCATTAATATTGATCTTTAAATCGGGTAACTGATCCAAATCCAGATTGCTTTTCTCCAGACTACGACGGATACCTTTTACCAGTCCTTTAGGCAGACAGATGCCTAATCGGCATGTGTCGGCACCTGTACATGAGGTGAGGTTATTGAGTATCACAGGGGTATCAAGTGATAAACCTAAACCTTTAAAGAATTGGTACACGTTAGGCAGGTAGGCTTCAGGAATATTACGCACTTGCATGTTCTGGCGTGGCGTAAAGCGAATAACGTTGTTGCCAAACTCCTCCAAGAAGTCTGCTATCTTGGCAAACACTTCGGGCGAGGTGTTACCATGCAGGAAGGGGATGACAGCATAATAACCACTGCCCACACTCTGCTTTTGTGCATAGCGGCGCTTCCATGTCTTGAATGCTTCGCTTTCGTCATTGATAGGTGCAAATGTCGGTACCTTATATTCAAATGGCAGAACTGCCGGTTCAAAGTCAAGCGATGAATCATCTATCAGTTTGTTATACTCTTCAAAGTAGAGTCGCTTTGTTTCCTCCTCGCCATTCTTATAGAATATGTAGCGAATGCGCGCCTTATGACGGTTCTTTCGATTTCCATTCAGATTAAAGAAGTTCTTGGCAGCCTTAGCGGCACGAAACAAATCTTTTTCTGGTAAGAAATCAAATACCTGCCAGCCTTTATGAGGCTGACTGGCCACGCTACCTCCCAACAATACACGGAAGCCACGCTGTCCATCCTTGATTAGTGGAATGAGTCCTAAATCGGCCACCAAAGAGAAATTGGCATCATCCTCGTTCATATCAAAAGCAATCTTCAACTTACGAGGCATTGACCACGAGTCTTTTTCTGCTATTAGGCGTGTAGTGAGGCCGATAGCATAGGGATAAGGATCGAAGGTCTGGCGGTTACTGATACCTCCCAACTCATTTACCAACATGTTGCGAATGGTATTACCACCGCCGCCTTGCGTGGCCAGGCCCTCTTCCTGAAGCGACAAGAGTGCAGGTGTTGCCTGGTCAATACTCACATCGTGAATCTGTACCTCCTGACGAGTGGTGATGTGAATGTGTGAGCACTCAACCTGTTGTGCCACCTCGGCCACACGACGCAGTTGGCGTGGTGTGATGAGACCACCTGTGCAACGTATGCGTAGCATGAAGTGTCCGTCCTGGCGCTGTTCGTAGATACCCATCGGCACGCGGTTCGATTTGAGCTGTGCACCACTGATTTCTCCTTGCTTAAACTGTTCTATGAGTCTCTGATTATACTGAATGTCAGCTATCAGACTTTTGGGAATAATATACATAAGTTTTTGTGTTGGTTTGAGTATTTTCCTTATTTATAAGCTACAACCTCAATCTCTATCAGTGCCCCTTTAGGGAGTGATTTGACGGCTACTGCAGAACGTGCTGGATAGGGTGCGGTGAAAAACTCTGCATAGATGCTGTTTACCTCTGCAAAATCGTTCATGTCTGCCAAGAAAACGGTTGTCTTTACTACATCATTCATATTGAGCCCTGCTTCCTCCAATATCGCGCGAACATTGTTTAATGACTGACGTGCTTGAGCCTGGATGCCCCCCTCGGGAAAAGCACCTGTGGCAGGATCGATGGGAATCTGTCCTGATGTGTAAACGAAATTACCTACTTGGATGGCCTGACTATATGGGCCAATGGCGCTCGGTGCGCTTGTCGTGCTAATTACTTTCATATCGCAGATATATTTATATTTCAGGCACAAAGGTACAGCCTTTTCCCGATAAACGTATATGTTTTTTGATGCAATTTCAAAATATACCATGCGTATGGTATTGTTGCATAACATATACGAGGGATTGTGGGAGAAGAAAAATAGAGTTGTAAAAAACAAATCGAATTCTAATCAGATTTTGTGCTGTCTTGAATGACTAATCCAGCCAGCATAAAACCGAAAATGGCGGTAATGTGAGCCAGGGTGCCGTTAATTTGGGCTTTCGAAGAGCACCATTCGTGATTCAGCAAGGTAGGATCGCCTGGCCCGATCTTTGCCTTTGGACACATACATTGTTCAGTACCGCAGGTGGCGTTATGGCCCTTGTTCTCAAGAAGTTCATCCGAATACACGCACAAGAACTTGCGCTTGGGATATTGTCCGTCGCGCTTGAAACGTTTACGAAGGGCACGTGCCAGCGGGTCACCTTGAACCTTCCAGAACTCAGCAGTTTTGATCCTTGTGGGGTCGAGCTTCAGTGCAGCACCCATCGATGAGAAGAACTTCGCCTGAGTTTTCGTAGCCATCAGAATCAGCAGAGTCTTATCCTTTAGCGAATCGATGGCATCGATGATATAGTCGTAACTGCCGATGTTGAAGCTTTCCGCAGTCTCGGCAGTGAATATCTGTTGTAGGGCGGTAATCTCTGCCTTTGGGTTGATACTGAGCAAACGCTCTTTCAGTGCTTCCACCTTTACCTGACCAACAGTCTTCGAAGTAGCCATCAGTTGGCGATTGATATTGGTGATGCAAACACGGTCAGAATCGACGATAGTGAGATGCGTGATACCTGAACGTACCAGACTCTCGGCGCACCACGAGCCAACACCGCCCACACCGAAGATGATCACACGCTTCTGGCCAATGCTGCTCATCACCTCATCGCCCAACAGAAGTTCCGCCCTGCGGAAAATAGGTTGTGTGAATGCCATATTGTCATTATTTAGGCTGCAAAGTTACGACTAATTTTAGAACTAATCGCCAATCGTATACACTTTTTTGCAAAATACCCTCATGTTGGTATTTCCTGTTCTGCTATTTGTTCGTACCTTTGCACCCGAAAACTTTATCAGAAGTAGCCAATGAGATTGGTCTGATTAACATCCTCCATATCTGCGACTATGGCACACCTTATAAGCATGTCGAGGCACTCTATGCCTATGCCCACACTTGGCGCGAGACGCACAAGAAATAGTATAAGGCATATGCGTTTGGTGCAGATAGAAAAAAAAGAATTGGCTTTTTTGGAAATTTCAGAAAAAGTGTCTATATTTGCACCAATGAAACTCTTGAGATGCCTCATATTGGTCTTGACGCTGGGCCTCGGCCTGCCTCTGATGGCGCAGGGCGGCGTGGTGTCGCTCGTCAAGAAGGTGGGAACCTTGATCGACTCCATGTCGGTCAAGGGTGTCGATCGCCGCTATATCGATGCGCCCGAGAAGCCCTGGCAGCTAATCTTGAAGGGTAACGTGAGTCAGACCATCGTGAGCATGCACACGCAGGGGAGTATGTATGGGGA
>JAEEGF010050037.1_pt1 | contig 19059 bp, 32 predicted proteins | sample 9134171 | NCBI WGS metagenome assembly JAEEGF01 (sample SAMN16246542, study PRJNA631951) | gut metagenome | biome: gut microbiome; feature: rumen; material: AP-attached | host: Bos | place: Iran: Karaj | collected 2018-10
TTGGACACAAACTTGGTGAATTTGTTGCTACAAGAACTTACAGAGGTCATGTAAGAGAGGATCGTAAATCCAACTAATCACCAGATGAGATTTTGAAAGGAGGTTTCTTCTATGGCTAGTGGACATAGAACCCAAATCAAAAGAGAAAGAAACGCAAATAAAGATACAAGACCTTCTGCAAAGTTATCTTATGCAAGAATTCCGGTACAGAAAGCTTGTTTCGTATTAGATGCCATCAGAGGCAAAGATGTTACAACTGCTCTTGCAGTTTTGGAATACAGCCCAAGATACGCATCTTCTGTTATTAAAAAATTATTAGAGTCAGCTATTGCAAATGCTGAAAACAACAACGGCATGAACGCTGCTAACCTTTACATCGAAGAATGCTATGCAAATAATGCTTCTATCATGAAACGTGTTCAGCCAAGAGCACAAGGCAGAGCTTACAGAATTGAGAAGAGAAACAGCCACATCACAATCGTGCTGAATGAGAGATAGGAGGAAAAAATAGCATGGGACAGAAAGTTAATCCACATGGCTTAAGAGTCGGTGTCATCAAAGATTGGGATTCTAAGTGGTATGCTGATGCTGATTTTTCTGAATACTTAGTAGAAGATCATGAAATCAGAAAATTCTTGAAAAAGAAATTATATGCTGCTGGTGTTTCCAAAATCGAGATCGAAAGATCATCCGATAGAGTCAGAGTAATCATTTACACAGCTAAACCTGGTGTCGTAATCGGCAAAGGTGGTGCTGAAATCGAAGTAACTAAGAAAGAACTTGCTAAGATCACAGACAAGAAAGTCTTAGTTGATATCAAAGAAATCAAAAGACCAGACAAAGATGCACAGCTTGTTGCAGAGAATATTGCACAGCAGCTTGAGAACCGTGTATCTTTCAGAAGAGCTATGAAATCTTGCATGGGTAGAACCATGAAGAGTGGCGCACTTGGTATTAAAACAAGCTGCTCCGGTCGTCTTGGTGGAGCTGATATGGCTCGTACCGAGTTTTATAGCGAAGGAACTATTCCTCTTCAGACCTTACGTGCAGACATTGACTATGGTTTTGCAGAAGCAGATACTACCTATGGTAAAGTAGGTGTTAAAGTTTGGATTTATAAGGGCGAGGTACTTCCTACAAAAGAAACTAAGGAAGGGAGCGAGAACTAATTATGTTAATGCCAAAAAGAGTAAAACGTCGTAAACAGTTTCGTGGATCTATGGCAGGCAAGCCAACCAGAGGTACTCAGATTACTTACGGTGAATATGGTCTTGTAGCTCAGGATCCTTGTTGGATTAAATCTAACCAGATCGAAGCAGCCCGTGTTGCTATGACTCGTTATATCAAACGTGGTGGTCAGGTTTGGATCAAGATTTTCCCAGATAAACCAGTAACAGCTAAACCTGCTGAAACTCGTATGGGTTCCGGTAAGGGTGCTCTTGAATACTGGGTAGCAGTAGTTAAACCAGGACGTGTGTTATTCGAAATTGCTGGTGTTCCAGAAGAAACAGCAAGAGAAGCATTACGTCTCGCAATGCATAAGCTTCCATGCAAATGCAAGATTGTCTCTAAAGCGGACTTGGAAGGCGGTGTAGCAAATGAAAACTAATAAGTTTGTAGAAGAATTAAATACAAAAACTTCTGCAGAATTAGCGGAAGAACTCGTAGCTGCCAAAAAGGAACTTTTCAATTTGAGATTCCAGAATGCAACAAACCAGTTGGATAATACAGCAAGAATTCGTGAAGTAAGAAGAAACATTGCTCGTATTCAGACTGTCATGACTCAGAAGGCAGAATAATAATTACAGGTTGCAAGGATCTGGAAAGGAGAAACTCTCGTGGAAGAAAGAAATTTAAGAAAAACACGTGTTGGCAAAGTTGTCAGCAATAAAATGGATAAGACGATTGTAGTTGCCATTCAGGATAACGTTAAGCACCCACTTTACAAGAAAATCGTAAAGAGAACTGTAAAGTTCAAAGCACATGACGAGAATAATGAATGCAACATTGGCGATACCGTAAAGATTATGGAAACCAGACCTCTTTCCAAAGATAAGAGATGGAGACTGGTAGGCATCGTTGAGAGAGCTAAATAATTTAGCACAGTCGAAAGGAGAAATAGCATGGTTCAGCAGGAAACCAGATTGAAGGTTGCTGATAACACAGGTGCAAAAGAACTTCTTTGCATCAGAGTTATGGGCGGCTCTACAAGAAGATATGCAAATATTGGTGATGTAATCGTAGCTTCTGTTAAAGATGCAACACCAGGCGGCGTTGTTAAAAAAGGTGACGTAGTTAAAGCAGTAGTTGTACGTTCCGTAAAAGGCGCTCGTCGTAAAGACGGTTCTTATATCAGATTTGATGAGAACGCAGCTGTAATCATCAAAGATGATAAGACTCCAAGAGGAACCCGTATTTTTGGGCCGGTAGCAAGAGAACTTCGTGAGAAACAGTTTATGAAGATCGTATCCCTTGCTCCAGAAGTATTGTAGGAGGTAGAGATATGGCAACAATGAAGATTAAAAAAGGCGACATGGTTCGCGTTATCGCCGGCAAATCTAAAGACAGCGAAGGCAAAGTAATCGCTGTTGATCACAAAAACAATAAAGTTACCGTTGAAGGTGTCAACATGGTAACAAAACATACCAAACCTTCTGTAGCAAATGCACAGGGCGGTATCATTCAGAAAGAAGCTCCAATTGACGCTTCCAATGTTATGTATCTGCATAAGGGCAAACCAACCAGAATTGGCTTCAAACTGGAAGGTGACAAAAAAGTCCGCTTCGCTAAATCTACAGGCGAGGTTGTTGATAAATAACAAGGAAGGAGGATAATTTTTCGTGAGCAGACTGAAAGACTTATACAAAGACGAAATCGTTGAAGCAATGACCAAGAAATTTGGTTATAAAAATATGATGGAAGTTCCTAAACTTGACAAAATCGTCGTAAACATGGGCGTTGGTGAAGCTAAGGACAACCCAAAGGTTCTTGAAACTGCTGTAGCTGAACTTGAGACAATCACAGGTCAGCACGTAGTAACTACCAAAGCTAAAAAATCCATCGCTAACTTCAAAATCAGAGAAGGACAGGCTATCGGATGCAAAGTTACACTTCGCGGCGATAAAATGTATGAATTCCTGGATAGACTTGTTAACTTAGCATTACCACGTGTACGTGACTTTAGAGGTGTTAATCCTAACGGATTTGACGGCAGAGGTAACTATGCACTTGGTATTAAAGAACAGATCATCTTCCCAGAGATCGAGTTCGATAAGATTGACAAAGTTAGAGGCATGGATGTTGTAATCGTAACAACTGCTAATACTGATGAAGAAGCACGTGAGTTACTGACACTCTTCAACATGCCATTTGAAAAATAACAGGAGGTAAATTCATGGCTAAGACTTCTATGAAGGTTAAACAGCAGCGTAAACCTAAATTCTCTACAAGAGCATATACTCGCTGCAAAATTTGTGGTCGTCCACATTCAGTTTTGAAAAAATACGGAATCTGCAGAATTTGCTTCCGTGAGTTAGCCTACAAGGGAGAAATCCCAGGCGTTAGAAAAGCAAGCTGGTAGGAGGTAAAAATCATGACAATGAGCGATCCAATTGCAGATATGCTTACAAGAATTCGTAATGCAAATACTGCAAAACATGATACTGTAGATGTTCCATCTTCTAAAATGAAACTTGCTATTGCACAGATTCTTTTAGATGAAGGTTACATTAAGAAATTTGACATCGTTGATGATGGCGCATTCAAGAACATTCACATTACACTGAAATATGGTGCAGATAAAAACGACAAGATTATCTCTGGTCTGAAAAAAATCTCTAAACCAGGTCTTCGTGTATACGCTGGTAAAGATCAGCTTCCTAAAGTTCTTGGCGGTTTGGGTATTGCAATCCTTTCCACAAACCACGGCATTATCACCGACAAAAAAGCTCGTGAGCTTGGTGTCGGCGGCGAAGTTATGGCTTTCGTTTGGTAATTTAAAAACCATTGAATTTTTAAGGAGGTACGGGCATGTCACGTATAGGAAGAATGCCAATCGCGATTCCAGCAGGTGTTACTGTTGAAGTTGCAGAAAATAATCAGGTGACTGTAAAAGGTCCAAAAGGAACTCTTTCCAGAGTTCTTCCATCTGAGATGGAAATTAAAGTTGAAGGCGCAGAAGTAACAGTATGCAGACCTAACGACTTAAAGAAGATGAAATCTCTTCACGGTTTAACCAGAACACTGATCAACAACATGGTAATTGGTGTTACAGATGGTTATGAAAAGAAACTGGAAGTTAACGGTGTTGGTTACAAAGCAGCCAAAGCCGGCAAAGTTTTGACTTTATCTTTAGGCTATTCTCATCCAGTTGAAATGACTGATCCAGAAGGAATTGAAACAGTTCTTGAAGGTCAGAACATCATTATCGTTAAAGGTATTGATAAAGAAAAAGTTGGTCAATTTGCGGCTGAAATCAGAGACAAGAGAAGACCTGAACCTTACAAAGGTAAAGGTATTAAGTATGCTGATGAAACTATCAGACGTAAAGTCGGTAAGACTGGTAAGAAGTAATAAGATAAGGAGAGTATAAACATGGTCAGAAAAGAATCTAGACAGGAAATTCGTGTTAAAAAACACCATAGAATGCGCAACCGCATCAGCGGTACTACACAGAGACCACGTCTTTGCGTATTCAGAAGCAATAATCACATGTATGCTCAAATTATCGACGACACAGTTGGACAGACTTTGGTTTCTGCTTCTACTCTTGAAGAAGAAGTAAAAGGCAAGGTAGAGAAGACAAACAACGTTGAAGCAGCAGCATATTTAGGAACTGTAATTGGTAAGAGAGCAGTTGAAAAAGGTATCAAGGAAGTAGTCTTTGATCGTGGCGGCTTTATATACCAGGGTAAAGTGGCAGCACTTGCTGACGCAGCCAGAGAAGCTGGCTTAGAATTCTAGGAAGGGAGAGAACATCACATGAGACATACAATCGTTGATACAACAGGTATGGAATTAACTGAAAAAGTTGTAACAATCAAACGTGTTACTAAGGTTGTTAAGGGTGGTCGTAACTTCCGTTTCACAGCTTTAGTGGTTGTAGGTGACGGCAATGGTCACGTAGGCGCTGGTCTTGGTAAAGCAACTGAAATTCCTGACGCTATCCGTAAAGGAAAAGAGGATGCTATCAAGAACCTTGTAAGCGTTGCACTTGATGAAAATCTTAGTGTTACACACGACTATATTGGTAAATTCGGTTCTTCAGAAGTTCTTCTGAAGAGAGCACCAGAAGGTACTGGTATCATCGCAGGTGGTCCTGCACGTATCGTTTGCGAACTTGCAGGTATCAAGAATATCCGTACAAAATCTTTGGGCTCTAACAACAAACAGAACGTCGTTTTGGCAGCTATCGCAGGCCTTAGCGAGCTGAAATCTCCTGAAGACGTAGCTAAGAACCGTGGCAAATCTGTAGAAGAAGTTACAGCATAAGCTAGGTAAGCTCGTATTAATCGAAAGGAGAAATAGTTATGGCAGCAAAAGCTAATAAAACAATTAAAGTTACATTAGTAAAATCCCCTATCGGTGCTATTCCAAAGCAGCGTGCTACAATCGAAGCTCTTGGTCTTAAGAAATTAAACAAGACTGTAGAACTTCCAGATAACGATGCCGTTAGAGGTATGATTTTCAAAGTAAATCATTTAGTAAAAGTAGAAGAAGCTTAATAGGAGGTGCCGAAATGGAATTATCAAATTTAAGACCAGCAGAAGGCTCCAAACAGAGCGATAACTTTAGAAGAGGCCGTGGACATGCGTCCGGTAACGGCAAGACCGCTGGTAAGGGCCACAAAGGTCAGAAAGCACGTTCCGGTGCACCAAGACCAGGTTTCGAAGGTGGTCAGATGCCTATTTACAGACGTCTGCCAAAACGTGGTTTCAAGAATAGAAACGCAAAAGAAATCATTGGTATTAACGTAAGCGCTCTTGAAGTTTTCGATAATGGCGCAACTGTTGATGTAAATGCACTTATTGAAAAAGGAATTGTTAAGAACCCACGCGATGGCGTTAAGGTTCTTGGAAACGGAGAACTTACTAAGAAACTCAATGTGAAAGTTGATGCGTTCTCTGCATCTGCTAAAGAAAAAATTGAGGCTCTTGGTGGAACAGCTGAGGTGATGTAATGCTTACAACACTTAAAAATGCATTTAAGGTAAAAGATATCAGACAACGTATTTTGTTTACTTTCTTAATGCTTGTTGTAATCCGTGTCGCTTCTCAGATCCCGGTTCCAGGTGTTAATAGAGAGTATTTTAGCTCTTGGTTTGCAGCACAGACTGGTGACGCATTTGACTTGTTCAATGCGTTCACCGGTGGATCTTTCTTAAATATGTCAATCATTGCATTGAACATTACACCTTACATTACATCTTCCATTATCATCCAGCTTTTGACTATTGCTATTCCGAAGTTGGAAGAGATGCAGAGAGATGGTGAAGAGGGAAGGAAGAAACTTGTAGCTATTACAAGATACGTCACAGTAGTACTTTCTATCATTGAATCCGGCGCTATGGCCATCGGCTTTGGTCGTCAAGGATTACTGGAAACCTATGATGGATTCCATGTATTCACAGTCATTACTGCATTAACCGCTGGTTCTGCATTTTTGATGTGGATTGGTGAGAGAATCACCGAAAAGGGTATTGGAAATGGTATTTCCATCGTCCTTACAATTAATATTATTTCTCGTTTACCAGCTGAAATGAATGCTCTTATGAAGCAGTTCGTACTCAGCCAGAATAATATTGCAAAGGGTGTAGTTGTAGCAATTATCATCTTTACAATCATCGTTGCGATGATCGTTATGGTAATCCTGCTGAACGCAGCCGTTAGAAAAATTCCTGTACAGTACGCTAAAAAAGTACAGGGAAGAAAAATGATGGGCGGAAATGCTCAGACTATTCCGTTGAAAGTGAATACCTCCGGTGTTATCCCGGTTATCTTCGCTTCCTCCATCTTACAGACTCCACTGATTATTTGCTCTCTACTTGGTGTAGATGGCGGTACATCTTTCTGGGGTAAGGTACTTAAGGGACTTAGTTCCAGCAACTGGTGTAAGCCAAGCGAACCAATTTATTCCATTGGTTTGTTGGTATACGTCTTACTGGTTATCTTCTTTGCTTATTTCTATACTTCCATCACCTTTAATCCGATTGAAGTAGCAGAAAATATGAAGAAACAGGGTGGTTTCATTCCTGGAATCAGACCTGGTAAACCAACCAGCGATTATCTTACAAAAATCTTAAACTACATTATTTTCATTGGCGCATGTGGTCTTACTATCGTATGCGTAGCACCATTCTTCTTTAGTGGAGTATTTGGTGCAAACGTATCTTTCGGTGGCACAAGCCTTATCATTATTGTTTCTGTAATCGTTGAAACATTAAAACAGGTTGAATCTCGCATGCTCGTGAGAAACTATAAAGGTTTTTTGAATGATTAATGCATTGTTGCAATAAGTGAATGAGCAGTTTGAATGGGATGGAACGTGTTAGACGAGCCATCCCTTAAACTGTCTTAAAAGGGAATAGGAGAAACTATGAAAATTATTATGTTAGGTGCCCCTGGCGCTGGTAAAGGTACTCAGGCGAAAATGATCGCAGAACAGTACAAAATCCCACATATCTCTACAGGAGATATCTTTAGAGCTAATATCAAAAACAACACAGAACTTGGTCAGGAAGCAAAAAGCTACATGGACAAAGGCCAGCTAGTTCCTGATGAGCTCACTGTTAAAATCTTATTAGATCGTGTTGCACAGGATGATTGTGCAAATGGTTATGTTCTGGATGGTTTTCCACGTACCATTCCACAGGCAGAAGTGCTTGAGCAGGAACTTAACAAGTTGAACGATAAAATAGATTATGCAATTAACGTTGAAGTACCGGATGAAAACATCGTAAAGAGAATGTCCGGTAGACGCGCATGCTTAAACTGCGGAGCAACTTATCACATTGAGCATATTCCTCCAAAACAGGAAGGCATCTGTGATAAATGTGGCGAAAAACTTGTCCTTAGAGATGATGACAAGGAAGAAACAGTAAAGAACAGATTGAACGTATATCACGAACAGACACAGCCACTTATCGACTTCTATACAGCTAGAGGGGTGCTGAAGACAGTAGATGGAACTGTAGATATGAAAGAAGTATTTAACGCTATTACTTCTATCCTGGGCTAATTAAACGAGGAAAGAATTATGGCAGTTACAGTGAAATCTGAGCGTGAGATTGCATTGATGCGTGAATCTTGCCGACTACTGGAAATCGTTCACGAGGAAATGGGCAAAATCATAAAGCCCGGAATCACCACATGGGAGATTGATGAGTTTGGCGAAAAGCTCATCAGAGAATTGGGAGGCATACCGAACTTTAAGAATTATAACGGCTTCCCGGCCTCCATATGTGTATCCGTTAACGATGAAGTAGTACATGGAATTCCAAGTAAAGAAAAAGTTTTGATGGATGGGGACATCGTAAGTCTGGATGCTGGACTGATTTATCAGGGATACCATTCAGATGCGGCCAGAACCCATGCTGTGGGCTCTGTTACAGCTGAGGCACAGAAACTTATAGATGTCACGAAACAAAGCTTTTTTGAGGGCATTAAGATGGCTAGAGCGGGTAATCATTTACATGACATCTCCAATGCCATCGATGACTATGTAAGCCAGTTTGGTTACGGTATCGTAAGAGACCTGGTTGGACATGGAATCGGAACTCATTTACATGAAGATCCACAGATTCCGAATTTCAGACAAAAGAAAAAAGGAATTTTATTAGTCCCTGGTATGACATTTGCCATTGAACCCATGATCAACATGGGAAGAGCAGATGTAGAATGGGCGGCAGATAATTGGACAGTATTAACAGAAGATGGAAGCTTATCCGCACACTATGAAAACACAATCCTGATTACAGAGGGTGAGCCTGAAATCCTAACGCTTACGAAAGAGGATAGATAAATGTCAAAAGCAGATGTAATTGAAATTGAAGGAACCGTAATTGAAAAATTACCAAACACCATGTTCCAGGTTGAACTGGAAAATGGACACAAAGTTCTGGCCCACATCAGTGGTAAGCTTAGACAGAACTTCATTCGAATCTTACCGGGAGATAAAGTTACATTGGAACTTTCCCCATACGATTTGACCAAAGGTAGAATCATCTGGAGAGACAAATAAAATAGTACTTGCCAGTGGTTAATATTTATGTTACAATGTAGAACGGTCTTTTTGGAAAGGAGGGTTTAACATGAAGGTTAGATCATCAGTGAAACCGATTTGCGAAAAGTGCAAAGTTATTAAGAGAAAAGGCAAAATCAGAATTATTTGTGAAAATCCAAAGCATAAACAGGTTCAGGGCTAATACCTCTGTTGGTTTATATTTTACTTTTTGATACCGAAAGAAAGGTATTCGGAAAGATCGGATTAAACATGATTCCGATTGGGCATATGCCCCAGTCAATTAGTAACGGCATGATTTGCAAGAAAGCAAAATGCTAGTAAACAAGCACGAAAAGTGCGGTCGCGCACTGCGCGATGAAGAAATGGAGGAAAAAACATGGCTCGTATTTCAGGTGTAGATTTACCTAGAGACAAACGTGTCGAAATCGGACTTACTTACATCTACGGTATTGGTAGAGTAAGTGCAACAAAAATTCTTGAGGCAGCTAAAGTTAATCCAGACACTCGCTGCAGAGACTTAACAGACGAAGAAGTAAAGAAAATCAGTGAAGTAATCGACGCTGAGTACCTTGTAGAAGGTGATCTTCGTAGAGAAGTATCTCTTAACATTAAGAGACTTCAGGAAATTGGATGCTATCGTGGTATCCGTCACAGAAAAGGACTTCCAGTTCGTGGTCAGAAAACAAAGACCAATGCCAGAACAAGAAAAGGTCCTAAGAAAACTGTTGCTAATAAGAAGAAATAATTAGCAAAATAACATGAGATAAGCATATCCACGGGATGATGCTTGGTGAAAAGAAAGTAGGTTAGTTTAACATGGCAAAACAGGTAGCAAAAAAAGCAACAAAAAAACGTGTCAGAAAAAACGTTGAACGTGGACAGGCACATATTCAGGCATCTTTCAATAACACTATCGTTACTTTGACAGATACTGAAGGTAATGCTCTTAGCTGGGCAAGTGCCGGTGGTCTTGGTTTTAAAGGTTCAAGAAAATCTACTCCATATGCAGCACAGATGGCAGCAGAAACAGCTACAAAGGCAGCTTTACCACACGGCCTTAAATATGTAGATGTATTCGTAAAAGGTCCTGGTTCAGGACGTGAAGCAGCAATCCGTGCACTTCAGGCTACAGGTCTTGAAGTTGTCAGCATTTGTGATGTAACTCCTGTACCTCACAACGGATGCCGTCCACCAAAGCGTCGCCGCGTTTAATTTTGATACAAAAAGAATCGCAGGCAGCATCATAAGATGCATTTTGAGTTGGATGAAAGTAGGAGAGTCCTACTGTAAACAATCATAGACTTTGTCTATCAATAGAAAGGAGCCAAATAATGGCAGTAGATAAAACACCTGTATTAAAAAGATGCAGATCCCTTGAATTAGATCCAGTATTCTTGGGTTATGACAAAAAATCTAATAGAAAATCTCCAAGAGCAGGCAAAAAAGTAAGTGAGTACGCTCTTCAGCTTCGCGCTAAACAGCAGGCTAAATTCATTTACGGTGTTCTTGAGAAACCTTTCAGAAACTACTATGAAAAAGCTGATATGATGAAAGGCCAGACTGGTGAAAACCTTATGGTTCTTCTTGAGAGAAGACTTGACAGCGTAGTTTTCAGAATGGGCTTTGCTAGAACAAGAAGAGAAGCTAGACAGGTCGTAGACCACAAGCACATCCTTGTAAATGGTAAAGTAATCAACATTCCTTCCTACTTAATCAAAGCTGGGGATGTTATCGAAGTAAAAGAAAAAGCTAAAGAAATGCAGAGATACAAAGATATCCAGGAAGTAACAAACGGAAGACTTGTTCCTGAATGGATGGATGTGGATCAGGATGCTATGAAGGGTACTATTAAAGCACTTCCTACCAGAGAAATGATCGACGTTCCTGTTGATGAAATGGCTATCGTCGAGTTGTATTCTAAATAATCCGTGACGTAGTTCATAGATAACTACAGTCCTACACTAAGGAGGGTATTTGTAGTGTTTGATTTTGAAAGACCCAATATCGAAGTAGCAGAGATCTCTGAGGATAAAAAATATGGTCGATTTGTCGTAGAACCTCTTGAAAGAGGCTACGGCATCACCTTAGGTAATTCTTTAAGAAGAATTATGCTATCTTCTCTGCCGGGCGCAGCAGTGAGCCAGGTGAAGATTGATGGTGTGTTACATGAATTCACTTCCCTTGAAGGTGTGAAAGAAGATGTAACAGAGATTATCATGAATATCAAAAGCGTTGCAATCAAGAGCAATTCTGATTCCGATGAGCCTAAGACTGCTTACATTGATTTCAGAGGCGAGGGCGTTGTACATGCATCTGATATTCAGGTTGATCAGGACATTGAAATTATGAATCCGGACCAGGTTATCGCTACTCTTAGCGATGGTAAGAACTCCAAGTTATACATGGAACTTACAATCACAAAAGGTAGAGGATATGTTGGTGCAGATCGTAATAAAAACAATGAAGCACCTATCGGTGTAATCCCTGTAGACAGCATTTACACTCCTGTAGAGCGTGTAAATGTATCTGTAGAGAATACACGTGTTGGTCAGGTTACTGACTACGATAAATTAACACTTGATGTTTACACAAATGGTACTTTAGGTCCAGATGAGGCTGTAAGCCTTGCTGCTAAAGTATTAAGTGAGCACCTGAGCTTATTTATCGATCTTTCTGAGAATGCAAAATCCGCAGAAGTTATGATCGAAAAAGAAAGCGATGAGAAGGGTAAAGTTCTGGAGATGAGCATCGACGAACTTGAACTTTCCGTTCGTTCTTTCAACTGCTTAAAGAGAGCAGGTATCAATACCGTTGAGGAATTGGTAAACAAAACACCGGATGATATGATGAAGGTTCGTAACCTTGGTCGTAAATCTATGGAAGAAGTTATTGCAAAGCTCGAGGAACTCGGACTTTCTCTTAACGCTTCCGAAGAATAGAAACTATACATGCAGTTTCGGTAAGACCGATGTGCGCGAAATTGCACACCCCTATTGATGGAGGAAACTCAAGTATTGTCCTTATAAGACCGATGGGCATAGGAGGATATGTCAATAGCGGAGACGAAAGGAGCTATCATGGCAAAATACAGAAAACTTGGAAGAACTTCCGCACAGAGAAAAGCATTACTGAAAAATCAGGTAACAGCTCTTCTGTATCATGGAAAAATCGTTACTACTGCAGCTAAGGCTGAAGAAGTACAGAAAATCGCTGAGAAGCTTATCACTTTAGCAATCAAAGAGAAAGATAACTATGAGACTGTTAAAGTTCAGGCTAAAGTTGCTCAGAAAGACAAAGACGGTAATCGTGTAAAACAGATCGTAGACAAGAACGATCCTAGCAAAGTTTTATCCGAAACTGCACATGATAAAGACGGAAAGATTATCCGTGTTGAAAATGGTAAGACTGTAACAGTTTACAAGACAGAAGAAAAAGAAATCAAAAAAGATCTTCCTTCCAGATTACATGCTAGAAGACAGATTGAGAAATTCGTTCTTCCTGTAACAGAAGTACCTACAGCAGTTGCTGGTCGTAAGAAAAACAGCAAAACTGTAAGTGTTACAAACAAACTGTTTGATGAAATCGCACCTAAGTATGCTGGACGTAACGGTGGTTACACTCGTATCGTAAAGATTGGTCAGCGTAAAGGTGACGCAGCAATGCAGGTTCTTATCGAGTTAGTTTAATCACTAAATAATTAAGCTCATCCTTTTGGGATGAGCTTTTTTATTTGTTTTATTCGATTTTTATCAATCTATGCTTTTTTCAAAATGCTGATAATCTTTCTTGGAGTGCCAATTACCACCCCATGTGAACCCGTGTCTTGTGAAGACTTGATAAGCCAGGTCTGATGTATCGATCTTATGGGCAAAATTTTGAGTTCTGTCTACATAAGCAGAGGCTGTTGCAGGTTCTACTTTCGTACTGCCATCTTTTGCGGTGCTGACAGCCGGATTGTAGAGGGGATTGAGATCCACTGCTAAGCCGGCAGAATGTTTGGAAAGCTTATTGCTACCAGAAATCATACGATAGTTAAAACAGGAAGTGTTGTTATGCTCCATGGAGCTTTCATCATCTGCTTGATAGACATCTACCAGTTCGATACGTTCGATTGGATATTGATTTTCATAAAGCTCCTTAAAAATTTCAAGCAAATCTTTAGCAATCGCTTTATTGCAAATCATTTCCCCTTCCATATCCTGACCGTCGAAGTTTACATATAAAAGGGTAAGATAGCTTAAATCATCAAGAGAAATCAGAGCAGAATCATCTGCCGGATAACTACTTCCTGTGATTCGGCTAATGACATCTGCAGGCAATGGCTGTGAAGTAAAACCATCAGAAAGTATGTAGGTGTTGTCGGTGGACTGAACCGCCGTCGACTCTGAAACTATTTCTGCTTCTGAATTTGTGAGGATATCTGTACTTTCATCAGTTTCCGGTGTATTTGATTCAGTTTCATCAGTCGAGGCTATAGATAACTCTTCACCGTTTATTTCTGCAGTAGTATCCTGATAAGCAATCTCCGGATTTTTTTCGGCATATTCGCTTAGGCTTTCTCCTGACGTGAGAGCTTTTACCAGAAAGGCACATACCAGAATCATGCAGCAGAGAAGTAATAGATTTTTGCCCAAAGGGTGCTGCGTAAAAAATGTTTGAATGAATTCTTTTATTTTTTTCATAATACTTGAACCATACCACGGATGGCGTATTCTTGCAAACGGAAGCGTTATCTTGTAGAATGGAAATCGTGACAAACATTGATATTATCGGGTATTTCGTCAGGAAATAGATATGAACATCATTGAAACAAAAAACTTAGTATTTGAATATATCAGGCGAGATGAAAATGGAGAAGCAGAGGGCGTAACAGAAGCTGTAGATCACGTGGATATGCAGATTCAGCAAGGAGACTTCGTAGCGGTTCTTGGACATAACGGTTCCGGAAAGTCCACCTTGGCCAAGCACTTTAATGCACTGCTTTTACCTACTGAAGGAACGGTTCTGGTAACTGGGAAAGATACTTCGAAACCTGAGAACCTTTGGGACATTCGAAAACAAGCCGGAATGGTTTTCCAAAACCCGGATAACCAGATCATCGGCCAGGTAGTGGAAGAAGACGTAGGATTTGGGCCGGAGAATCTTGGGGTTAAGACATCTGAGATTTGGCGTAGAGTGGAAGAAAGCCTGAAAGCGGTAGGCATTTATGAATTCCGAAAATACTCTCCCAATAAGCTTTCCGGAGGACAGAAGCAGCGTGTATCCATAGCAGGAGTCATCGCCATGCATCCGCAGTGCATCATATTGGATGAGCCTACAGCCATGCTAGATCCAAACGGACGAAAAGAGGTCATTCGCGCAATCCGTGCACTGAATGATGTAGAGAATATCACAGTTATTCTCATTACCCACTATATGGAAGAAATCATCCATGCAGATAAAGTATTTGTCATGGAAAAAGGGAAGGTCGTTATGGACGGCACCCCTAGAGAGATTTTTTCCAGAGTGGAAGAACTGAAAAAATATAGACTGGATGTACCCAAGGTAACCGAACTCGCTTACGAGCTGAAGAAAAGCGGGGTACCAATGCCGGATGGCATATTAAATACCGAAGAGTTTATAGAAGCTTTTCGGAAGGCAACGAGGAGATAACATGTCGCTCATTTTAGACCATGTGACATATGAATATGGAATTGGATCAGCGCTTCCTGTAAAAGCACTGGACGATGTGTCCTTGCAAATCGAAGAGGGACAATTCGTAGGACTGATAGGGCATACAGGCTCAGGAAAGTCTACCTTAGTGCAGATGTTTAACGGACTACTAAAGCCCACAGCGGGAAATGTTTACTTCCAGGGAAAAGATATTCATGATCCCGAGTATGACAGAAGAGCGCTGCGCGGTAAAGTGGGGCTGGTTTTCCAGTATCCGGAGCACCAGCTCTTTGAAGTAACGGTGTTCAAAGACGTGTGCTACGGCCCTAAAAACTTAGGACTATCTCAAAAAGAAGTGGAACTAAGGGCTTTTGAAGCCTTAAAAATGGTGGGATTGCAAGATGAATACTTCTATGTATCTCCCTTTGATTTGTCCGGCGGACAGAAAAGAAGAGTAGCAATCGCCGGCGTGCTGGCCATGAAGCCGGATATTCTGGTATTAGACGAGCCTACGGCAGGGCTTGATCCAAAAGGAAGAGAAGAAATCCTGAATTTGGTTGCAAGCCTTCGAGAAAAGATGGGCATTGCGATTGTACTAGTATCCCATAGCATGGACGATGTAGCGGAATATGCAGACAAAATCATCGTTATGAATCATGGCAAAAAAGTATTTGATGCTAAACCAAAAGATGTTTTTGCCCATGTGGAGGACTTAGAAGCCATCGGACTTGCAGCTCCCCAGGTGACGTACATCATGAAAGCTCTTAAGGATGCAGGATATCCGGTGCGTACAGACGCTATTACCCTGGAGGAAGCCAAAGAAAGCATCCTGGAAATGCTTCATAGATAAGAGATAAAAGGAAAAAACATGCTTCGAGACATTACGCTAGGCCAGTACTACCAAACAGATTCCATACTGCACAAACTGGATCCCAGAATCAAACTCATTGGAACCTTTTGGTTTATCGTGGCACTTTTCTTAGTAAAAAACTTCATAGGATACGCAGTGGCGCTCCTTTTCTTGGCAGTGTGCATTAAGCTTTCCCATGTACCTTTTAAATTCATTGTAAAGGGCATGAAAAGCATTCTGATTCTCTTGCTGATTACCATGGTCTTTAACCTGGTACTGACGCCGGGAAGGGAACTTGCACATCTTGGCCCCATCAAAGTCACCTACGAGGGACTGACCATCGCAGCTAAAATGGCAATCCGACTGACCATGCTGATTATCGGATCCTCCATTTTGACTTTGACCACCACCCCCAGCAACCTGACGGATGGTATGGAGAAACTCTTTGCACCATTAAAGGTCTTTAAAGTGCCGGTGCATGAAGTGGCCATGATGATGTCCATAGCGCTACGTTTTATCCCAATCTTATTAGAAGAGACAGACAAAATCATGAAAGCACAGATGGCCAGAGCTGCGGACTTTGAAAGTGGAAACTTGATTCAGAGAGCCAAAAGCCTGGGCGCACTATTAGAGCCGCTTTTCCTCTCTGCATTTCAGAGAGCACTGGACCTGGCCATGGCCATGGAGGCTAGATGCTATAGAGGCGGAGAAGGCAGAACCAAAATGAAACCTTTGGTTTATGCCCATAGAGACTACGCTGCCAGAGCCATTATCTATCTATTTGTAATTGCGACAGTCGTACTAGGTCGCATGAATATCGGATTATGAAACGTGTTTTATTAAGAATCGCATATGAAGGAACTGCCTACAGCGGATTTCAGATACAGCCCAATGCACCCACCATTCAGGAAGCGGTGGAAAAAGCCATCCTGCAAGTGACAGGAGAGAAAACGGAAATCATGGGCGGCAGCAGAACTGATGCCGGGGTGCATGCCCTGTGGAATGTGGCAGTGTTTGACACAAATAGTCCGATTCCCGGCGAAAAGTTTTGCTATGCACTAAATGGACATTTACCGGAAGACATTCGAATTCTGGCGTCAACAGAAGTGCCGGAGGATTTTCATCCCAGAAAATGTGATAGCACCAAAACCTACCGCTATCAAATTGAAACAGGACGAATCTACAACCCATTGCAAAAAAACTTTTACCACTTTACCTACCAGGGCCTTGATGTAGAGGCAATGCAAAAGGCTGCCAAATACATCGAAGGCACCCATGACTTTAAAAGCTTTTGCAGCGCAGGCGCCCAGGTAAGCACCACTGTTCGTACGGTATACGAGGTGAAGGTGGAAAAGGAAGAAGAAAAGGTCCTTATCACCGTGAAGGGAAATGGCTTCCTGTATAATATGGTCCGCATCATAGCCGGTACCTTAATGGAAGTGGGATATGGACGACTTGCTCCCGAAAAATTGCCTGAAATCATAGAAGCAAAAAATAGAGAGGCAGCAGGTCCTACAGCTCCGGCAAAAGGGCTGATTTTATTGCGATACGATATTGACAATATGCCCAGAATATTGTAGAATACCTAATTGTGGCGACATTTCTAATGTAATACCAAAGCCCCGGTGTTACATGTTGAAATAGATACTGTCATTCTTGGAAACTTCTAGTGTGGCCGGACATCTGCACGAAAAGTGAAAGAGAATACGAATTTATGTATGGATTTATGGAGGAATATCGATGAAGACATTTATGGCTAGCCCATCTACTATCGAAAGAAAATGGTATGTAGTAGATGCTACAGATATGACTTTAGGACGTCTTGCTTCTGAAGTTGCAAAAGTATTAAGAGGAAAGAACAAAGCAATTTTCACACCTTTCATTGATACAGGTGACTATGTAATCGTAGTTAACGCTGAGAAAATCAAAGTTACAGGTAAGAAATTAGATCAGAAAGTATACTATCATCACTCCGATTATGTTGGCGGTATGAAAGAGACTTCTCTGAAAGATATGTTAGCCAAAAAGCCTGAGCAGGTAATCGAACTTGCAGTTAAAGGCATGCTTCCAAAAGGACCTTTAGGTAGAGAAATGTACAAGAAACTTTATGTTTACGCTGGTCCAGAGCACAAACACGCAGCTCAGAAACCTGAAGTACTGACATTCTAAGAACCATAGAAGGAGAGTAAAAAAATGGCTAAAGCAAATAAGAATTTTTACGGCACTGGTAGAAGAAAAAAATCTGTTGCCAGAGTATATTTAAGACCAGGTAAAGGTCAGATCACAATCAACAAAAGAGACATCGAAGAATACTTCGGTCTTGAAACCTTAAAAGTTATCGTTCGTCAGCCACTCGTAGCTACAGAGACTACTGAGAAATTCGACATCGTAGTTAATGTTAAAGGTGGCGGTACTACAGGTCAGGCTGGTGCCATCAGACACGGTATCGCAAGAGCACTTCTTACTGTAGATGCTGATTACAGACCAACTCTGAAATCCGCTGGATTCCTTACTCGTGATCCTCGTATGAAAGAGCGTAAGAAATACGGTCTCAAAGCAGCTCGTCGTGCTCCTCAGTTCAGCAAGAGATAAGGATTGTTGCAAATTGTGCAACTACAAAAATGCTCCGGGAAGCTTGCTTCCTTGGAGCTTTTTTAGTTGCGCAATTTATTACAAGACAAGAAATGATGAGCGTGAAATGCGAAGCATTTCTGCGAATTGTTTCTTGGATTTGCAACAATCCTGTATTCTTTTGCTATTGCAGATTTCAAAAGACTCGGTACAATGTACCGGGGCTTTTTTGTGTGCCGAAAGCCTTCAAAACATTCAAGGAATGGTGGGACAAGACTAATGCACATAATATTGAACAGTATGGTAGATATAGTATAATTATAAACAGTTGCTGCAAAGAAAAAATTTAAGTATTTCTGAATAGATTAACTTCCAGAATAATCGAGGAGAACAAGATGGATAAAAAAGAAAGAAATTTGATAATCAATATTGTATGGAAACCTTTTTTTTCGGCAATTATGACGACTATATTGATTATGTAGACAGAATTGCCAGCTATACTTATTGGAATAACATTGGGATTAGCGGGCTCGCTTGCATGTTACCTGGACTTGATGAAGTTCATAAAAAACAAAGAGAAATCTGATTCTTAGACGATTTGATGGTGAAGAAAATCGGAATATATTTCAGTAAAATGCACAAGATTGGGTGCGGACAAATCCTAATGGAAAGGATTTAATAAGAATTGATTTTCTAAAAGGATGAAGAAAGGATCGTATATGAAAAAAATAGGATTGGTAGGAGGC
>JAEEGF011673265.1_pt1 | contig 19057 bp, 20 predicted proteins | sample 9134171 | NCBI WGS metagenome assembly JAEEGF01 (sample SAMN16246542, study PRJNA631951) | gut metagenome | biome: gut microbiome; feature: rumen; material: AP-attached | host: Bos | place: Iran: Karaj | collected 2018-10
CCCCCGGGCGCCGAGGTGCTCGATGCGGATGGCGCGGACGGGACCGGCGGACGCCGCGGAGAAGCCCCCGCCCCCGTACCTTCAGGGGAGGGCGCCGGCAGGCGCGGAGGCGGGCTGCTCGCCCGCTGGCGGAGCGTGAGGGAGAACCTCAGGCGCTATGACGAGGCGCAGGACGATCCCGGCTCGCCCTACGGAGACGGCAGGCCGGAGGGGGCGCCCTGGGAGCAGCCGGAATATTACGGATTCTGGGGATGCTTCACGCGCACCCTGCTCGGCGTGATGTTCCGCCCCCGGGAGTTCTTCCTGCATGTGCGCTGCAACATGTCGCTGATACGCCCCCTGCTTTTCTATGTGCTGATGAGCATCATCCAGATGCTTGCGAGCCGCTTCTGGACCATAAAGATACTGCGCGAGGCCGTCGCCCGCGGGAGCGATCCGCAGGCGGCCGCCTTCCTGGAAACGCTCATGCAGAACATGAACCTTTCCATGATGCTCCTGTTCACGCCCTTCGCAGCACTGTTCACGGCGGTGTTCCTCGCCGGCGTGTACCACCTCACCTTCCGCATCGTGCAGCCAGACAGGGCGGATTTCGCCACCACGCTGCGCATCGTCTGCTACAGCTCCGCCCCCTTCATCCTGTACATCGCCCCCGGGTTCGGCAGCAGCATCGCCAGCGGATGGAGCATCGCGGTGGTCTTCATAGGCTGCAAGTACGCCCTGAACATGCCCTGGACGCGCACGCTGCTCGCCCTGCTCCCGCTCATCCTCCTGGGGCTGGCCTTCGTTTCCCAGCTGAACGTGTTCATGCACGCATGAGCGGGAGCCCCCATGCCCGGCATGACAAAAGAGCCCCGTCCGGGGCTCTTTGCTTTTGCGTTGGTGCGGCGCCTGGTCCGCCGCGGCTAAGATCCTTCGCGCTCCATCCTGTACCTGGCGACGTCGTCGACCGAAGCCAGGGGCATCCCGTGGGCGCGGGCGAACGCCGCCACCTCGGGCAGGCGGGCCATGGTCCCGTCGGGCATGGTCAGTTCGCAGAGGACGCCGGCCGGGATGAGTCCGGCCATGCGGCACAGGTCCACCGTCACTTCGGTATGCCCGCGCCGTTCGAGCACGCCGCCGGGTTTGGCCCTGAGCGGGAAGACGTGCCCGGGGCGGTGCAGGTCGCCGGGCTTCGCCCCCGGCGCCGCCGCGGCCTTGACCGTGGTCACGCGGTCGGCGGCGGAAACGCCCGTGGTCACGCCTTCGGCGGCTTCGATGCTCACGGTGAAGGCCGTGCGGTTCCGGTTGGTGTTGGCGGCGACCATGGGCGGCAGGTCGAGTTCGTCCGCCTTTTCATCGGTGAGGCAGAGGCAGACGATGCCGCTGCACTCGCGGATGAGCAGTGCCATCTGGGGCACGGTGAGGGTCTGGGCGGCGTAGATGAGGTCGCCCTCGTTTTCGCGGTCTTCGTCGTCCACGATGAGCACGCCGCCGCCGCTTTTCAGCGAGGCGATGGCCTGTTCGACGCGCTCGCGCGGTGAGCCGAAGGATTCGAGAAGGGATCGTTGGCGCATGAATGCTCCTCCGGGAGGTATCCGGCATCAGGGCGGTCGCTGAAGGGGAAAGAGATGCGCAGCGCACCATGCGGAAAGGATGTTCTCTTTCTTCCGGACTGTTACCGTCGGCCCCGGATGTGCGCCGGGTCAGCGCCGCTTCCCGTGAAGCAGCGCGCGCGGGCTCCTGCATGGCAGTCACCGCCGGTGGGGGATCCCACCCCGCCCTGAGAATTCAGGCTTTTTTTACCCTGTATGCCCAACTTGTCAATAGGCTCCGCGCGGCTTGACATCGGCAGGGGAATACGTATGTTCTCCCCATGCAGGAGAGCGTATGTTCGGCAAGCTGGTCGCCCATTCCATGGATTCCATGATCAATGTCTTCCTGAAGACCAGGGGGATGGCCCTGGTCAACAGCAGGATCGCCCGCTACGGCGAGGTGACGGACCTGCGCAAGGAAGGCCCCTGCTACCATGCCAGGGTGCGCCTGCTGGGCCACGGCAGCGACCTGGAAGTCACCATGAAGGGCCTGGAGATGGACGAGGGCTGCACGGTGGCCAGGCTGGGCGAATTCAGCGCCAGCGAGCCCTGGCTGGAACACCTGCTCGAAGACCACGCGAACGGCCGCAGGATCCCCATCCCCGAGGGGGCGCGTCCGGCGCTCAGGCCCTTTGCGAAATACGTTTGACCCAGCCCTGCGCGTTGACAGGGCACCTTTTCCCTGCGATACATCCCCTGCCGCGCCCGTGACGCGCGGCTCCCCCTACTTTAGCGCCGGCACGCCGGCAGGAGCATTGACGTGACTATCGATGAACAGGTGAAGATCATCCGCCGCGGCATCGTGGACCTCGTGAGCGAGGAAGATCTGCGCAAGAAACTGGCGAGGGATGTCCCGCTCCGCATCAAGGTCGGATTCGATCCCACCGCGCCCGACCTGCACCTCGGGCATACCGTCGTCATGCACAAGATGCGCCAGTTCCAGGAACTGGGGCATGACGTGACGTTCCTCATCGGAGACTTCACGGGCCGCATCGGCGACCCTTCGGGAAAGTCCAAGACCCGCCCCCCGCTCACGGAGGAGCAGGTGAAGAAGAACGCCGAGACCTACAAGGCGCAGGTGTTCAAGATCCTGGACCCGCAGAAGACCACCGTGCGTTTCAATTCGGAATGGGGCGACAGCCTCACCCCCGCGGCGATGCTCAAGCTCATGTCCTGCTGCACCGTGGCGCGCATGATGGAGCGCGACGATTTTGCCAAGCGCTATGCCGAGCAGTCGCCCATCGCCATCCACGAGTTCATGTATCCGCTGCTGCAGGCCTATGATTCCGTCGTCCTGCGCACCGACGTGGAGATGGGCGGCACCGACCAGATATTCAACCTGCTCATGGGGCGCACGCTCCAGGGGCATTACGGCATCGAATCCCAGTGCGCCATCACCGTGCCCCTGCTCGTGGGGCTGGACGGCGTCACCAAGATGTCCAAGTCGCACGGCAACTACATCGGCGTCATGGAGCCGCCTGCCGACCAGTTCGGCAAGGCCATGTCCATCTCCGACGACCTGATGTGGAACTGGTACGAGCTGATATCCGTCAGGAGCATGGAGGAGATCAGCGACATGCGGGCCCGCGTGCAGGCCGGGACGCTCCATCCCAAGCTGGTCAAGGAAGACCTGGCCTTTGAGATCGTGGCCCGCTACTGGGGCGAAGAGGCCGCCCAGAGCGCGCGTGACGGCTTCAACAACGTGTTCGCCAGGGGCGGCATCCCCGAAGACGCCATCACCTGGAGCGCGCCGGAAGGCGAAGAGAGCACGCCCGTTTCCATCCTTGCCGCCACGGGGCTCGTCCCCTCGCGGGGGGAAGCCAAGCGCAAGATCGCCGCGGGCTCCCTCAAGGTCAACGGAGAAAAGCTCACCGACGGGCTCACGCCGCTGCCCGCCGGGGAATACACCCTCAAGTACGGCAAGAAGGGCTTTGTGGTCCTCACGGTGAAGAACGATGGCTGAACCCTTCGTCCCCGGACTCCTGGGGCGCTGCCCCGAAGACATGTGCAGGGGCTGCTGCCCCTACCGTGATCCCGAGATGTCCACGCCGGAAGGGCGGGCATTCCTCATGGACCGCGGCGAAACGGAAGGCAACAGGACGCCGCACGTGGTGCACGTGCGCATCCAGCCCGAAGACGTGGACGTGGACATCCCGCGCTGGCAGGCCAAGAACGCCGGCATCCTCCTGACCACCCTCGGCCTGCGCCAGGGCACGGCCATCGTGGCCTGCGGCAGGCGCCTGCTCACGCCGGACGTGCCCCTCTATCCTTCGCAGCGCGTCCTCGTGCGCAAGGTGATGTCCAGCGGGTAGGCTCCCCGGACCGACCTCCGGTCTTAAAACCAAAGCCCCGGCAGATGCGCGGGGCTTTGGTTTTTAAGCGGTGCGCCCGGAGCGGGCGCGCAGCGCCGGGCTAGAAGGAGATCCTGGCGCCCAGCATGATCTGGTGGTTGTGGTTGTGCTTGCCGCGCATGGTCACCTCGTAGGCCGAGGTCTGCGTGTTGGCCATCATCAGGTAGCGGTAGCCCAGGTCAAGGGAGAGCGTGCTGTTGACCTCCCAGGCGCAGCCGAAGCCCACCTGCCCGGCGAACACGACGTCCGTCTCGTTGTTCATGCCGTGGTAGGCGCCGTCGTGGATGGACGTCTTGTCGTTGACGAAGGCGAGCCCCACGCCGGCGCTCACCCAGGGCACGAAGCCGGAAAAGCGGGCGAAGTCCCAATAGCCGTTGGCCAGCAGGGTCTGCACGCCGAATTTCGACGTGACGCTGCCCGAACCGGCAGGACCCGCATCGTAATGCCGCGTCAGGCTGTTTTTGCCGTAGAAGCCGTATTCCGCTTCGGCGCGCAGCGGCTGGGAGAACACTTCCATGAAGTTGTAGCCGACGGCGATGGCGGCGCCGGCGCGGAAGCTGGACTTGCTGTCGCTCATGGCGTGCATGCCGGCCACGGAGATCTCGCTTTTGTTGTGCTGGTAGTTCATGACCAGCTTGGGCGTGACATACACCCCGCTCCCGGCCTGGGCGAAGCAGGGCAGCAGCAGCGCTGCCGAAAGGAGCATGGCGGAAAAGAGCTTTTTCACGGAGGACCTCCATTTAGTTAAAGTTGAACATGAAGTTTTTATCCGTGCGGGCGTCATACGTAGCGGGCGGACGCAGGCATGTGCCAGTCGATGCCCAGGGTGCAGCTGCTCATCTTCACGGCAGGCGGGCTCTGGTGCCGCTTGAATTCCGCCGCGGCCAGGCGGCGCGCCACGTCGCGCACCACGCTTTCCGGCACGCCGGGCAAGGTGAGCGTCTCGGGATTGGCGGCGTTTTCCAGCAGCTCGCGCAGGACCGTGTCCAGCACCGGGTAGGGCGGGAGGTTGTCCTCGTCCACCTGGTCCGGATGCAGCTCCGCCGAGGGCGGCTTGTCAAAGACGTTGCGGGGGATGATCCATCCGCCGCGGTATCCATTGTACCAGGCGGCGATGTCGTAAACTTCCGTCTTGTACACGTCGCCGATGGGTTCCAGGGCGCCCACGGTGTCCCCGTACAGGGTGCAGTACCCCATGGCGTTTTCGGACTTGTTCCCCGTGCCCAGCACGGCGTAGCCCAGGCGGTTGGCGAAGGCCATGAGCAGCGTCCCGCGGATGCGCGGCTGGAGGTTGTCGGCGGTGAGGTCGCCCGGCCGTGCCGGCAGGCCGGCGAAGGACGGGGCCAGCGCCGCGGAGAAGGCGTCCATCATGGGCGTGATGCAGACGTTCGCCGTGCGCATGCCCAGGGCGTCCGCGAGCTTTTGCGCGTCGTCCTGGCTGTGGCCGCTGCTGAAGCGGGAGGGCATGAGCACGCCGAAGACGTTTTCCGCGCCCAAGGCTTCCACCGCGATGCAGGCGACGAGGGCGGAATCCATGCCGCCGGAGAGCCCCAGCAGCACGCCTTTCACGCCGCATTTGCGGGCGTAGTCGCGCACGGCCAGCACGGCGGCGCGGAACATGGATCCGGCGCGGGTGGGCTTGGGCTCCGGCTCCCGGGCGCAGGTGAGGGCGTGGCTGCCTTCATCCAGCTGCAGGGCGATGGCGTCCGGCTCAAAGGCGCGGGCGCGGGCCAGCAGGGTGCCGCCGGCGTCGTGCGCCGTGCTCTGCCCGGCATAGACCAGCCCGTCGGTGGCGCCGCACTGGCATGCGGCCAGCACGGGCAGGCCGTAGCGCTGGGCCAGGTTCGCCCTGTCCACTTCCAGCCCGCACTGTGCCCCGGGCAGGAACACCGCCGGAGAGGTGAGCAGCACGGCGGCCGGGGCGCCGGGCAGGGTGGGAGGCAGTTCGTCCAGGTCGATCTTGCCGTCGGGGCAGGGGGGCATGTAGAAGGTCGTGCCGCCGGGCAGGCGGAGCATGCCGTTCCCGTCGAGCATGAGGGCGTGGATCTGCCCTCCGGAGACCAGCATGTACAGGGGCACTTCGGCCCCGGCAAGGGAAATGAGCATGTCCGGGCCGTCGGCGAGCAGGTCCGCGAGCAGGCGGGCGCCTTCGCGGCAGCGGCTGTAAAAGCCGTCCGCGCGGCGGAGCGAACCCCACGGCACGCCGGCTATGGGATAGAGGGGGGCCACGCAGAGCGCCTGCCCGGGCGGGGGCGCCTTCGCGGCGGCATCCCTGGCCATGGCGGCGAGCTGGCGGGCGTTGCCTGAAAAGTCACCGGGGACGGGATCGTGCTGGAGGAGGATGATCTGCATGGCCATGGGCTCCCTTCCCGTCATGCGGGGTCGTGGAGCACGTCCTGCATGGTGCGCAGATGACCCGGCTCCTGCCTGGCGATCCAGCGTGCGGCGCGCAGCGCCCCGCCCGCGAAGTTGCTGCGGGAATGGGCATGGTGCGTGATCTCGATGCGCTCGCCTTCGCCGAAGAAATAGACGGTATGCACACCCACCACGTCGCCGCCGCGCAGCGACTGGATGCCGATCTCATCGTGGCGGCGCGGCTCCAGGGAATCGAAGCGGTTGGTGTTGATCGCTCCCTTGCCCAGGCCTTTTGCCTTGAGCAGGGGGTCGGCCAGCAGCAGCGCGGTGCCGCTGGGCGCGTCCTTCTTTTTGTTGTGGTGTATCTCCATCATCTCCACGTCGTAGCCGTCGCCCAGCATGGCGGTGAGGCGGGGCAGGATGTCCATGATGACGTTGACGCCCACGCTCATGTTGGCGGAGCGCAGGATGGGGATGCGGCAGGCAAGCTCTTCCAGCCTGGCCAGCTGCGCTTCGGAAAGCCCGGTCGTCCCGATGACCATGGGGTTCCCGTTGACGGCAGCGGCCTCGGCCGTTTGCATGGTGGCCGCCGCTGCGGTGAAGTCCACGATCACGGAGCCTTTGGGGCAGCGGGGAAGGACGTCTGCAATGTCGCTGGAAACGATCACGCCTTCCGCTTTGAGCCCCGCCAGCCTGTCCAGGCAGGAGCCCTGTTCCAGGGCTGCGGCGAGGCGCAGGTCCTCCGCCGCCCGGACCATGTCCACGAGGGTCTTGCCCATGCGGCCGGCAGCGCCCGTGATGATGATGGAAAGTGCCATTGAGTCCTCCCTTGGGATAGGATGTGAGCTTTTCGCCAAGCCTTATAGGTCAAATCCCGCCTTTGCGCAACCGTTGCGGCTTTATTCACAGGCTTCCGCGGGGCTTTTCATGGACCGTGCCAACAGAATTGCCATGCATGGCCGCCGTGCAACAACGGTGGCACGCCCCCTCCCCGGGCCCTGCGTGCGGCTCCGGCGGGAAATCATTGGTAACTATGTCAAATACAAAGGTATTAATGATCCTGTCCGCTCATTTTTCCCTTGCGCGCGCGGGCGGTATCCCCTATAAGGGAACGGAAGCAGGCCGGTCCAGGCGCAGCATGCGTCCTGGCATGGTTTTTGCAATAATTGATGTTGACATATCTCTCTGCCGCCCTTCAATGGCAGCCACTTATAATCCGCGAGGTCTTCCATGTCCCAGGTACAGTTTGACGGTCAGCAGCCCTTCTTCCAGCAGCCCATCAACCCGCAGCCCGAAGACGATGTCCAGCCCCTTGTGCAGCATCAGAAGCAGCATGCGCCCGATGTCCACATGGAAAAGCTCACGGCCGATGACCTCAAGGCCATCATGTCCGGCAACGCGGACATGACCGCAGCCGCTTCCAAAAAGCGCTGGTCGCTGGCCGCCAAGATCATCACGGGCATCTTCACCCTGGGCATCGCGCCGGCCATCATGTGCAGCAAGGAAGGCAAGATGGAGCGCCAGTCCGCCCAGGACGCCCTGCGCCTCAAGGACGCGCTGAAGCGCTTCAACGACGATCCGAATGCGGAAAGGCAGGTCATCCACATGGCCGACAAGCGCGTCGTCCTGGACAAGACCGAGCAGGGCGGGATCAAGGCCTTCATCGACCGCCAGGTGGTCGAAGCCAAGCACACGGCCAAGGACATGGTCGAGATCATCGAGGACGACATCGTCACCCATGTCGACTTTTACGGGAAGAAGGCCGCGGAAAAGCTGTTCGGCAAAATGGGGGCGATCAACAGGTCGAACCCCATGGACGCCCTGGACAGGACCGGCGCCGATTCCCGCCACCGCGAGCTCTGCGTCAAGCTCATCCATGCCAGGACGGGTCTGGATCCGAGCGTGCTGCATTCCTGCACCACCAAGTACCTCGACCGCATGGCGCGCTATGCCCTGGACGGCTATTAAGGCCGTCTTCGACGCCAAATACAACGATCTGCGCGAAGCGCTGCGCGTCGTCATGGGCAAGGGCGGCGATGAAGATGTCGGCACGCGCATCGGCGCCATCCTTTCCGTGCTGCAGAAGTACGGCGTGTCCATCCCTGCTTCCCTGTTCAACTTCTCCAGCAGCGAACTGCGCCTGCAGACCTCGGTGGCGGAGCTGGAGGCGCTCATGAAGGAGATCAAGGAAGACATGGAGGCCCTGGACGGCGCCAGGTTCATTGCCTTCGAGGGATCCAACGGGATGAGCATGTCCGTTGACAGGGAGAGGTGGTCCCGTTTGTTAGACAGCCCCCGACGCTTTTATAGCTTGGGTGCGGCGGGCGAGAATGGGTCCAGCGGAAACTCGTCGGAGCCCGCCGCCTCATCTTCTCACGCAGCATTGCTACACTGACCTCCATACGCCATATCTGGCGTCAGTCCCCTATGGCTGCTATGGGGGCGACGTGCATTATAGAAAGCTATCCATTCACTGATGCGCTGACGGGCTTCTGTGCCGTTTTCAAAGGCATGGAGGTATACACACTCGTATTTCAGTGAACGCCAAAGCCTTTCTACCATGACATTATCCCGCCAGCGCCCACGTCCATCCATGGAAATGCGAATGGATCGTGATTCCAGTATGTTGGTAAAGGCTGTGCTGGTGAACTGGCTTCCTTGATCCGTGTTAAATATCTCCGGTGTCCCATGTTTCGTCAATGCCTCTTCAAGAGCATCCGTACAGAAACCCACGTCCATTGTGGCCGAAAGCCGCCAGGAAAGAACCTTGCGGCTGTACCAATCCATGATGCCCACAAAATAAAGAAATCCTTTGCGCATGGGGACGTAGGTGATGTCCGTACACCATACCTGATTCGGGGTGCAGATCTTCATTTCCCGCAACAGATAAGGATATTTCCTGTGTGCCGGATGGAAGTCTGTTGTCTTGGGGTGTTGATATATGGGCAACAGATGCATCAGGCGCATCAAGCGTCTGACACGTTTTCTGCCTGCTGAATATCCGTTCAGGCACAGGTAGTTCCGCATCTGACGGACTCCCATAAATGGCCATTCTGTAAACGCGCGGTCTATTGCCCGCATCAATGCCAGATTTTCTGCCGATTCCCCCCGGGGCGTATAATATATTCCTGAACGGGAAATCTGAAGAAGATGACATTGGCGGACAACGCTGAGCTTGCCATGACCTCTGCGCACCATAGTCTGCCTGCGGGATGTGCTCACCGTCTCCCCCAGGCTTCGGCTAAAAAATCGCGTTCTATGATGAGCTGCCCGATCTTTTCATGCAGCTTGGCAATATCCTTTTCCTTACGGCGCTCCTCACTCAGACATTCCCCGGAAAATACCCCGGCGGCACCATCCTTCAGCTGCTTTACCCACCGATTGATCTGTGTCTGGTGTACCCCGTATTCGGCACTCAACTCGGCTATGGTTTTGTTACCGCTCAATGCCGCAAGGGCGACCTTGGCTTTGAAGCCCGGTGCATGATTCCTACGTTTTGACATTTTGCTCTCCTCCTCAGGACAAATTCAAGCTATCACACTTGTCCAAATTTTGGGGAGCACCTCTGGGTGATGCGAGGCTTGGCCCAGCATCTGCCGAAGGAGCCGTTGCAGCGCTTTATCAGCAAGAGCAAGAACAACGCCGACTGGGCCCTGGAGCTCCTGGAGGGCCACGGGATCAGCCTCGACGAAGACGGGATGATGGAGGAAGGCGCCGTGCCTGCGGAGTTCGCCGTGGGCGGCGACAAGGAAGCCGGCAGGGACCTGCTCGGGAAAGTGGTCACGGATTTCACCGACTTTGCCGTGCATCCCGCCTCGAGGAACACCTTCTATGCCAAGTTCATCGAGCCTTTCCCCGAGGCCAAGGCCGTGTGGGACGCCAACATAGACGACGCCACCAACGCCCAGCTGGGCAAGGAAGCACGCGATCAGGCATCGCTGCGGATCGTGAAGGAGCTCGTGAAGATCATCAAGGACACGCTCGTGCAGCTCGAAGAGGAGATCGAGGCCAGCCCGGTGTATGGCCCGGAGCCCGAGGGCTTCTTCGACGTGGTCAGCGACGTCTGCAGGGCCAACAGGGGCGCGGCCTCATGGAAGCTCGGCGCCATCCCGGCGATCAAGTACATGATCTTCGACAAGCTGTGATCAAGCCCGCCGGAGCGCCGGTCAGGGCGCGATGTACCGGAAGTGATTCTTTTTCACGGTGATGAGCCCGTCGGCCTGCATCTTCCCCAGTTCTTTTGAGAGCGCGGTGCGCTCCAGGTTCAGGTAGTCGGCGAGCTGCTGCCGGTCGTAGGGGATGTCGAATTCCCTGCTGCCTTTCTGCAGGGAAACGGAATCCAGGTAGGCCAGCACGCGCCCGCGCACGGTCTTCGGCGTCGTATGGAAGATCCTGCCGGAAAGCGCCAGGTTCTTATGCGCGGTGATCGCCAGCAGGTTCGCGACGAACGCCGCCGCCCATGCGCCCTCTGCCGCAGCGACCTCCCTGATGCTGCCCGTCCTGAGGAAGAGGATCCTGCAGTCTTCGTTCGCCGTGACATCCACCAGCAGCGGCGCATCGCCCAGCAGGGCGTATGTCTCCGCAAAAATCTGCCCTGGGCCTATGTGGCTGAGGATGGTGCGGCTGCCCCACGCGCCGCTGCTCTCGATAAGGACGCTTCCGGCGAGGACGAGCCCCAGGCGCTGCGTCGTGCGGCCTGCCTGGAGGATGACCGCGCCTTTTTTGAAGGACTTTTCCGTGGCGCGGAGCGCCGCAAGGGCAGCCCGCAGCCCTTGCGCATCCATGCCCCTGAACAGCATGGTCTTCAACAGCATCCCATCATCCATGAAAAATCTCCGGAAAATGTTTAAAATGTGGTCATGACCACATACAACCCTTCTTGTTGTAGTATGCTGCCTTCACGACATCAAGCAGAAAGGAGCGTGTCCATGATCCGGAAGATCATCCGCATCGACGAGGAAAAGTGCAATGGCTGCGGCCTGTGCGCCAAGGCCTGCCACGAAGGCGCCATCGACATCATCGGCGGCAAGGCCAGGCTGGTGCGCGAACATTTTTGCGACGGCTTTGGCGACTGCCTGCCCAACTGCCCCGCCGGAGCCATCAGCTTCGAGGAAAGGGAGGCCCCCGCCTATGACGAAGCCGCGGTCAAGGCGAGCCAGGCGCAAAAGGAGATGGAGCGGCAAGCCGCTGCGCACGGATGCCCCGGATCCAGGTTCCAGGAGATAAGCAGGCGGGAAGGATCTGCTGCAGCGCCATCGCCGTCAAAACCGGCGTCGAGGCTGCATCAATGGCCCTGCCAGATCAAGCTGCTGCCGGTGCAGGCGCCGTTCTACGACGGGGCGAAGCTGCTCATCGCCGCAGACTGCACCGCCTATGCCTATGCAAGCATGCACGAGGACTTCATGAAGGGCAGGGTGACCATGATCGGCTGCCCCAAGCTGGACAACATCGATTATGCCGGAAAGCTCACGGAGGTCATCGCGGGCAACGACATCAAGAGCGTGACCGTCGTGCGCATGGACGTGCCCTGCTGCGGCGGCCTGCAGCGGGCGGCGGAAACGGCGCTGAAAAACAGCGGAAAATTCCTCCCCTGGCAGGTGGTCACCATATCACGCGACGGCAGGATCCTGGATTGATCCCCAAAAAGCAATTTTCATTACAACGTCAAGCCATACTGGAGAATGTGACCATGGAAAAGAAAATGTTTTGCTACCAGTGCCAGGAAACGGCCGGCTGCAAGGGATGCATGGTATCCGGCGTTTGCGGGAAGAAGCCGGAAGTGGCGGCGATGCAGGATCTTCTGATCTATGCGACGAAAGGTCTGTCAGCCGTATCCACGAAGCTCAGGGAAGAAGGAAAGGAAGCGGGCAGGGACGTCAACCATCTGGTGACGATGAACCTCTTTACCACCATCACCAACGCCAACTTCGACCGGGACGACATCTGCAGCAGGATTGAGGAGACACTGGCGGTCAAGCGGGAGTTGCTGGGCAGGCTTTCCTCCCGGAAAGGGCTTCCAGCAGCGGCGCTCTGGGAAGGTCCCCGCGACGCCTTCGACGCCAAGGCTGCCACGGTCGGCGTACTTGCCACGTCAGATGAAGACATCCGTTCCCTGCGTGAGCTGATCACCTACGGACTGAAGGGCCTGGCAGCCTACACCAAGCACGCGAATGCGCTTCTGCACGACGATGAGAAGGTAGATGCCTTCCTGCAGTCCGCGCTGGCGAAGACGCTGGATGACTCCCTCGGCGTCGGCGACCTCGTGGCCCTGGCCATGGAGACCGGAAAATACGGCGTGGACGGCATGGCGCTCCTGGACAAGGCCAATACCGGTGCGTATGGGCATCCGGAGATCACTACGGTGAGCATCGGCGTGCGCAGCAATCCCGGCATACTCATTTCCGGCCACGATCTCAGGGACCTGGAAATGCTTCTGGAGCAGACTGCCGGAACGGGCGTGGATGTCTATACGCATTCCGAAATGCTCCCGGCGCACTATTATCCCGCCTTCAAGAAATATCCCCACTTTGCGGGGAACTACGGCAATGCCTGGTGGAAGCAGAAGGAGGAATTCGAGAAGTTCAACGGGCCCATCCTGATGACCACGAACTGCATCGTCCCGCCCGCGGACAGCTATAAGGACCGCCTTTGGACCACGGGCGCCACGGGGTTCCCGGGGTGCAGGCATATCGACGCGCCCTATGGCGAAAAAAAGGATTTTTCCGCCATCATCGAGCAGGCGAAGGGATGCCTGCCTCCCACTGAGATAGAGACGGGAAGCATCACGGGCGGCTTTGCGCACGAGCAGGTTTTTGCCCTTGCCGAGCCGGTGGTCAACGCCGTGAAGTCCGGCGCGATCCGCAAGTTCGTGGTCATGGCCGGATGCGACGGACGCCAGAAGTCCAGGGAGTACTATGCCGAATTCGCCGCGAAGCTGCCCAGGGATGTGGTGATCCTCACGGCGGGCTGCGCCAAGTACAAGTACAACAAGCTGGATCTGGGCGACATCGGCGGGATCCCGCGCGTCCTCGATGCCGGGCAGTGCAACGACTGCTATTCGCTGGCGCTCATTGCGCTCAAGCTAAAAGAGGTCTTCGGGCTGGCAGACATCAACGACCTGCCCCTGGTGTTCAACATCGCCTGGTACGAGCAGAAGGCGGTCATCGTCCTCCTGGCGCTGCTCTACCTGGGCGTGAAGAACATCCACCTCGGCCCGACCCTTCCCGCATTCCTTTCGCCCAACGTGGCCAAGGTGCTCATGGACAGCTTCGGCATAGCGGGCATCGGCACCGTCGACGACGACCTGGAGCTCTTCTTCGGGTAGTGCCGCACGGGACCGGCAGCCGGCGGTCCGGCCAGGACGCCGCATGAGCCGTTTCCCCCACCCCCTGCCAACGGTAAAGCCGCCCTTTCCAGGACGGCTTTCTTTTATGCGGGCATGGGAGCCCTGTGCGGCCTTGGGCGCGCGGGCCGGCGCGCCCCGGCATCATCCGCCGTTCCCGGCGTGCTGCGGGCGCCGCCGGGCGGGTGTCACGGCTTTTCCTGCGGTCCGGCGCACGTGCCCCGCGCCAGGACGAGCCTTCCGAGCACGGCTGCGAGGTCTTCCGGATCGAAGGGCTTGGCCAGGTGCGCATCCATGCCGGCATCCAGGCAGTCGCGCACGTCGTCGTCGTAGGCATTGGCGCTCAGGGCGATGATCGGCAGGCTGCGGCCTCCGTCCAGGCTGCGGATGACCTTCGCCGCCTCGAGCCCGTTCATCACAGGCATCTGGATGTCCATGAGCACGACGCTGTAATGGCCCGTGCCGGACTCCCGGACCTTGTCCACGCCTTCCTGCCCGTTCCGGGCCCTGTCCACGGCAAGCCCGTACTGCTGCAGGATGATCGTGGCGATCTCGGCATTGATCTCGTTGTCCTCCACCAGCAGGACCCTGTGCCCTGCCAGGTCGGCAGCGGTCGTTTCCTCACAGGAGGGGAGCGGGGCTTCCCCAAGGGGCTCCAGCTCGAGCTCGACGGTGAACTCGGATCCCTCGCCGACCTTGCTCCTGACGGCGATCGTCCCGCCCATGAGCTCGACGACCTTTGCCGTGATGGCCAGCCCCAGGCCCGTGCCCTGCACGCGGTTGAGCCTGGTGTTCTGCTCCCTGGTGAAGCTCTCGAAGATATGCGGCAGGTAATCTTCGCTGATCCCGATGCCGGTGTCCCTGACGATGAAGCGGTACCGGTTCCTGCCGGAAGCCTGCGCGGGCAGCTCTTCCGCGACCAGGCCGACGCTCCGGCCTTCCGGCGTGTACTTGATGGCGTTGCTGAGGATGTTGATGAGGACCTGCTCGATGCGCAGCTCGTCGGCGATGACCTTGAAGTGGCTTATGCCGGAGTGCATGTACGTGATCTCCAGCGACTTGTTCTGCGCCTGGAGGGCCGTGATGTCCTCGATGCGCCGCAAGACCTCCGCCAGGTCGCAGGGGCCGCTGCTGAGCTGCATCTTCCCGCTCTCGATCTTGGAGATGTCCAGGATGTCGTTGATCAGGGAAAGCAGGAAATGGCTGGACGAGCCGATCTTCGCCAGGGAATCCCGCACCACCGCGGGGTCGTCCAGGTGGCTGTTGGCGATGCTGGTATAGCCCACGATGGCGTTCATCGGCGTGCGGATGTCGTGGGACATGTTCGCGAGGAAGTCGTTCTTTGCGGCGGTCCGCGCATCGGCCATCTTCCGCTGGTACTCCTGCTCCCGCCGGATCTGCGCATCGATGTTGTTCAGGCCGATGATCATGTGGCGCCCGTCTTCGTCATCCATGAGCGTCGCCTTCATGCTGACATAGACCGGGTCGCCGCCGAACATCAGCCGGAACTTGGTCGTGAAGGAGCCGTCCCGCTCCAGCAGCGACAAGACCCTCTCCCGTGAGAACACCGCCAGGAAGCGGCCCCTGTCCCCTTCGAAGACGAGCCTCTCCGCGCTGCCCCGGATCAGCCCGAAGAAGTCCTCCCCGGCCTTGCTGATCCCCAGCTGGCTGTACTGCTCCGTGGCGCTGTATTCGGCGAAAGCCCCGGTGTCCGGATCCACGATGTAGATGCAGAAATAGTCCCCGGCCATGGCCTGGGCGATGCGCGAGTAGGTCACGCGCGCATGGTGCGCCTTTTCAAAGGCCTCCCTGGACTTCATCTGGTCGTCAACGCTGCTGATGCCGACCACCACATGGCGCTTTTCCTGTTCGATCATGCGGGTGACCTTCAGGTGGACATGGGTCGGGACGCCGCCGAACATCAGCCGGAAGGTCATGGTGAAGAAGCCATGCGCGTCAAGGGCGGCTATGATGTTTTCCTTGGTGAACGTCTCCAGGAACATTTCCTGGTCTTCGGAAAAAATGAGCGCATCGAAATGCTTCCTGGAGAACTCGATGAAGTCGTCTCCGATGGTGGGCAGCCCGAACGCCCTGTATTCCGGCGATGAGCTGTATTCGATGAACTTGTTGTTGCTGACGTCCACATAGTAGATGCAGAAATAGTCCGCAGCGAGGGCCTGGGCCACACTGGTCTGCGAGATCTTCAGCACTTCGTCTTTCATGGCGCATCCGTTTTTCAGGAAGATGGCCGGTCCCGCTGCTGCCCTGGCAGAGCGCCTGCGGCAGGGGGCGCGCATGCCGCCCGCGGAAGAGGCGCGCCCTCCGGGCAGAACCGGACCGCGCGTGACCTCCATGGCGTTTTTAGCGCAAAACGCCTGCTTTCAGCAAGGGAAAAGAGGGGGATGGCATGGCGTGATCGTGCCTTGGCGCAGGCATGACGGCCCCGTGGGGCGCTGCCGGCCGCCGGGGAGCGGTCCGTGCTCTCCGGGAGCGGGCTGCCCCTGGCCCTCCCGAGGAGGCTTTGCCAATGCTGCGCCTCCCCGGCAGTCAGCGCAGCTGGCTGTCCTTGCTGCCCTTGCGGTTGTAGTGCATGAGCCGCTGTTCCTGCCTGTCGGCCTCTTTCTGGCAGGCGACGCACAGCCGCACGCCCGGCAGCGCCAGGCGCCTGGCTTCCGGTATCGGCCCGCCGCAGTTCTCGCAGGTGTGCAGGCTCTCCCCCGAATGCAGGCTGCGCCGCGCCCTTGCGATCTCATCGTTGACAGAATCCGCGATCTGGGCTTCCACCGCCCCGTCCTGCGCCCATCCGACAGCCATCGCCGCACCTCCGATCCATGCGCCCCGCCGTGGAGCCCATGCCGTTTTTGCCGGCCCCCGGGCTAGGACCCGGACTCGACCAGCCTGCGGTATTGGTCGCAGCCGGGCTGGAAGCCGTTGCCGCAGGCTTTGCCGAACCATTGCCTGGCCGCCGCTTTGTCCTTTTTCACGCCGCGGCCGTTCTTGTACATGACGCCCAGGTTGGCCTGGGCCTGGGCATGGCCTTTTGCCGCCGCTTCTTCCCACAGCGCCCGTGCCCTGGCGGGGTCCTGCGGCACGCCCCGGCCTTTCGCGTGCAAAACGCCCAGGTTGTACAGGGCTTCGGCATCCCCCTGGGCGGCGGCCTTTTCGAACCACAGGCGGGCCTTGGCGGGGTCGCGCGGCACGCCAGCGCACAGGCCGAAGGCCGCATAGCAGCCGCCCAGGGCCGTCTGGGCGGCGGCATCGCCGCGCTCGGCGCCTGCCTTGAGCTTTTCCACGGAGGCCGCATCGACCTGGGCCGCCTCTGCAGCCGGGAGCGCCATCGCCGCCGCGATGGCTGCGGCGCACAGCATCTTTTTCAGCACGGGATCCCCCTTTGCCTTTTCCGGCACGGCACCGGTGGTGATATCGGCTCCCAGCTTAGCTCCATCGCCGTGACATTTCAACCTGCCCGGGCGGCGGCTGCTCCTGCGCAGCATGGCAGGCCCTGCCCCCGGCGGGCATGGACCATGGACAGCATGGCGGGGCTGCCCAAAAATTGACTGGATAACGGATAATAACGGGATGGGGATGCCGCCGGGATGCCCTGCGCCCTCCCGTGCTGCAGGAGCCGCGCATGGACCTTGGGCGGCCGTCCTGGCCTGCAAAGGGGGCTATGCCTTGTACCGGGTGAGCTCACGCAGTTTCTCGCAGCCTTGCTGCAGCCCATTTTTGCAGGCTTTGCCATACCATTCCCGGGCCTTGCCCAGGTCGCGCCAGACCCCTTCCCCGTTGTTGTAGATGACGCCCAGGTTGTACTGGGCCAGGCTGTGCCCCTGTTCCGCAGCCTGTTCCCACAACGTGCGGGCTGCCGCGAGATCGCGTTCCACGCCCTCGCCGTTGTAGTACATCAGTCCCAGGCTGAACTGGGCCCTGGCATGGCCGTTTTGGGCCGCCTTTCCATACCATTCCGCGGCCCGGGCGGGGTCTTCGCTCCCCCCGCCGCCGCGTTCGCACATCAGCCCGATGTTGTACTGGAAAAAGGAGGCCAGACTCTTCCATAAGGCGGAAACAAAAGGGATACCAGGCTTGGACATAGGCACCGGTCACATGCGGTTGAACGTTCCAGGGCAGGGGCAGCAGGCCATGGCCACCATGGCGGATGGAAAAAAGATAGCACAGGCGGCTCCCGGACGCAAAGCCGGAAGGCCGGGCCAAAACGGCTCCCGTGCGCCCGCGGGGGGCTGGCATGCGCGCAGCGGGATCCCCATGCGCACCACGCCCATTTTGCGAGATCGGTTATCCCGCAAGGATTTTGACAAACTCCCTCGCCGCGCATACGATCAGCATGCTTTCAAGATCGAGTGCTTTTTCCTCCCATGGCGGCAAAGCATGGAACATCTATCCCGCGGCGCCGCGTCCAGGAGGAGCATCATCATCCAGGAGGAGGCTTTCATGGACAGCATTTTCACGCGCGTCAGCATCCGTCAGTTTGAAGACAGGAACGTGGAGCAGGATAAAATCGAGATGCTGCTTAAAGCGGCATTTGCCGCGCCAACGGCCGGCAATCAGCAGCCCTGGGAATTTTACATCGTCACCAATAAAGACGTGCTGCAGTCCTTGAGCAAGTCCAGTCCCTACGCCTCGCCGGCGGCCAATGCGCCAGCGGCCTTTGTCATCTGCTACCGGAAGGAAGGGCTCCGTTTCCCCGAATACGCCGATATCGACTGCGCCATATGCGCGGAAAACATCATGCTGGAGCTGGAGGCCCAGGGATTGGGCGGGGTCATGCTGGGCATCGCCCCCCTTGAGGACCGCATGGAAGCCGTCGCCCGCATACTGAAGCTGCCCGGCAGCATGGCGGCTTTCACCATCATTCCTTTTGGCTATCCCAGGCAGCGCCAGCCGCAGAAAGACAGGTTCGACGGGGCCAAGGTCCACTATGTGGAATGACCGCGGAAGCAACGCCTCTTGTACCGGCAACCCTTATCCCAAAGGAAAAGCGCCGTCCTGGCAACAGAATGCGCTGTTTCCTTTGCGTTTTTGATGATGGAAGGACGTTTGGATGGGGATCCCAGGGAATGGGGGCAGCTGCAGGCATGGGTCCGCCCGGATGCCCTTCAGGTTGAAGAAGCACGGCCACGCATGCGGATCCCCGCCGCCCCGCCCTCATCCGGAGGGGAGCGGGGCTCTTTTTTTCCCGCCGCATCCATGCTACGCTGCCCCTGCGCAGCCGGGATGCCGCGCATGAGCAGAGGGCAGGGAGGGACCATGTTGAGCGAGGCGCAGAGGCGCAAGAACGCGGTGCAGTTCGCCAGGGACTGGCAGGAGCGCGGCTACGAGAAGGGAGAGACGCAGCCTTTCTGGCTCCAGCTGCTGCGCGACATTTGCGGCATGGAGCGCCCGGAGAGGCTGATCTCCTTCGAGAAAAACGTCAGGCTTTC
>JAEEGF011659030.1_pt1 | contig 19053 bp, 16 predicted proteins | sample 9134171 | NCBI WGS metagenome assembly JAEEGF01 (sample SAMN16246542, study PRJNA631951) | gut metagenome | biome: gut microbiome; feature: rumen; material: AP-attached | host: Bos | place: Iran: Karaj | collected 2018-10
TCCGACCATTTCGAGGAGGCTTATGGTGCGCGCCTTTATCTCTTCCTCGGTCTTTCCCTCGCCGTCGTGAAGCGCAATTACTTCATCCACCTGATCGCCTATGCGGAAGACCGGGTTCAGAGCGGTCATGGGCTCCTGGAAGATCATTGAGACGTAGTTTCCGCGGATGTTCTGCATCACTTCGTTCGGGGTCTTGGTCAGGTCATATGCCTTGTTCCCGAGATTCAGTCTTATCTCGCCTGCGGTGACCTGTCCCTGAGGGCGCTGGAGGAGCTGCATTATCGAAAGACTTGTGACGCTCTTTCCGCATCCGGATTCTCCGACGACACCGACAGTTTTGCCTATCGGTACCTCAAAGGAGATCCCGTCAACGGCGTGGACTGTTCCGACGTCAGAGAAGAAATAGGTGTGAAGATTTTCTATTTCAAGCGAATTGCCGGGGTCGTTCATGGCAGTAAGGTATTCGCTCTCGGGAACATTTTTGCGTTTGCGCTGTTTTTCGTATACGTTTGTTATCTTGCGGTTTTCCCTTGTTATACGGCGGGATTCCCTGGCTGACAGATAACCGTCATTGTTTTTCTTAGCCATCGCAAACCCCTCCTTAACGGTTCATTCTCGGGTCAAAGGCGTCGCGAAGACCGTCTCCGACGAGGTTAAAGGCAAGTACTGTGAGCAGGAGAAGCGTACCGGCAGGGATCCAGATAAACCAGTATGTCGTAAGCACGTGAGTGTTGTTGACATCATTGATTATATTTCCCCAGGACGCGAATGGGAATTTGACGCCGAGACCCAGGAAGCTCAGAGTTGCTTCTGTGATGATAACTCCGCCGAGGCTCATGGTGCAGTTGACTATCAGCTGGGGAATAACGTTCGGGATCAGATGTTTGAAGATCCTTGACTTTACACTCAGGCCGCTGGCCTCTGTCGCGGTCATGAATTCCTGCTCGCGAAGGGAGAGGATCTGACCTCTTACCAGACGGGCGATTCCCGCCCAGCCCAGGATACCGAGGATAAGCATCAGGTAGACCATTCGGACCGAAGGGTCAACTCTCTGAGCATCCATAGCGGCACCCAGAATGATTATTATAGGCATTGATGGTATGCAGTAGAAGATATCGACCAGACGCATGATAAGATTGTCGACCCAGCCTCCGAAATATCCGGAGATGCCGCCCATTATAACGCCGAGCAATGTCTCGATAATAACGACTATAAATCCGATAAGGAGAGAGACACGGCCGCCGTACATGAGTCTCGTAAGCATATCCATGCCGTATCTGTCGGTTCCGAGCCAATGAGCTTTGCTCGGAGATGAATATGTGTCATACTGCCTTGAGCTCTGCAGCTGACGGATAGACCAGCCTTTGTGGTTCTGGTTGGGCCGGATCGTGTACTCGGCCGTTGCGCTTACAGGCGCTTCAGCTTCCGTTAAGTCATCTGTTGCAAGAATATTGGCTTCGTCTTCTTCGGGCACGGGCTCTTCATCTTCAGTAATGATAAGGGACTCGTCCGTATAGCTGAATTCCGTTCCGCCGGCCATTATGGTCTCAATAAGCTTTTCTTTGAAATCACGGGAGAGGAAAACATCACCCATGATCGCCTGTACCACATAGCGGCTTATGTAAGCGACTTCATTTCCGGAGGCATCGGAAATATAACCGAGATCGCTGATAACATACTCTGCTCCCTCGGCTGAGAAGCTGCTGTCTCCTTTGGAAGTATCGGAAGTATAAGCTTTTAAAGCAGAGTAAATAAAATCAAAGCTGAGCTTTTTGCCTTCGACAGAAGAACTTACGATGTCCTTATACGCGATCCCGACAAGCTCTCCGTCGCTGTATATGCTGTAGAAATTTTCTCCCTCTTCGGAGACGGTATAGGCTATGTCGCGATATGTGAAATCAGCCTTTTTTGTCTGGATCGCAAGCATTGCCTGTGCCTGCACCGCACTTCCGAATTTATCTGTGGAATCGCTCGCTCTGTAGCGGAACTCGTCATTTTCCGTGACGGCCGCAAATTCACGGCTTATCTCAACGTCTTTATAGAAGAACTGATTCTGCCCATAGGGAGAAATGATTCCGCCTGCAAAGGAGAAGAGGAACATGAAGATCAGGACGCTCATGCCGACAACAGCCAGCCTGTTGCGCCAGAAACGCTTCATTACCAGAGCGCCCGGAGACAGGACCTTTACGCGGCGGTCATCATTGAGGGAATAATTCTGCTCTTCAGTTTCAGGGGTGTTTATATTTTTGTTTTCGTCCACAATACACACACTCCTTTCCTCAGGATATACGCACGCGCGGATCGACAACGGCATACAGAATGTCCGCTATCAGATTGCCCGCGAGCGTCAGGATAGACAGAAATACAAGATAGAACATCGAAAACGGAATATCTCCGGCTATCATAGCCTGATAGGATGTATATCCTATTCCCGGAATGGCATAGAGGGTCTCGGTAATAAGGGCACCGGAGAACAATCCCGGAAGACTTCCGCCGATAATGGTAACAAGAGGAATGAGCGTATTTCTGAATGCGTGATTATAGATGACCTTTCTCTCGGAAAGACCTTTCGCGCGCGCTGTACGGATATAATCGGCGTTCAGCACTTCAAGCATATTGGTTCTTGTATAACGCATGAGTCCGCCTATGCTTATTACAACAAGAGTGACTATAGGCAGAACAAGATGCTTTGCCTTGTCCCAGAACTGCCCGGAGGCCGAGAGCAGATTGTAGTTTCTCCCGACAAGCCCGAACAGGTCGAACCACCCGAGCTTCACACTGAACACAAGTTTCAGCAGAGAGGCGAAGAAGAAGGTCGGGAGAGAAATACCTGCAAGGGCTATGACAGAAATCACATAGTCCGATGTGCTGTACTGCTTGGTGGCGGCAACGATCCCGAGAGGAATTGCAATAATGATCTCAAAGATGAGAACGATCCCTCCCATTATGAACGAAAGCCAGACAGTCTCGTTAAATTTTTCCAGAACGGGAACAGTATAGAACCAGCTGTCGCCGAATTCTCCGCGAAATGCCTGCCCCAGCCAGGAGAAATAGCCAGGGATGATCCCCTTATCCATGTTATACATGGCGGTCAGCTGGGCCATCCATTCCTCATAGCTTTTCGAATTGGGCTGCATGGATTTCTGCCTCGCCATATTTTCTATATATGAAGTAGGCAGGCAGCGCATCAGAGCATAGATTATAAAACCGACAAAGAAGAGTATTACAATCGAAATAAGGATACGCTTCAGAATGTATTTGCGCAATAGACATCCCTCCATTCATTCTTCTGTATATCAGGCAATGCCCCATACAGGATGAGGCACTTCCTCTTATACAGAGCGGGGAGCATCCCGACGGTCTTATAAACCGCCGGGATGCCATAATAAGAATTTCAGTTTATAGCGTGCTGAGATTACTTAAGAACAGTGTTCTCAATCTCGCTCATCCAGCCGTAGAAGGTCGTGATATCCGGCGTAACGGTATCAATGTTGACTCTCTCCGTGCTGAAGATGATGGCGTTCTGACGCGGATAGTTCGGGATCTCAACTGCCCAGTCAACGATGATATCGAGGCAGGCCTTGTAGACCTGTTTACGATATGCCTGGTCAGTGGATGCACGGGCTGCAAGAATCAGGCTGTTGAGCTGAGGATCATTGATCGCGTACATGTAGTTGGAACCGCCCGCAGCATTGCCTTCTTCATCACCGGAGAAGTAGATCTGATACATGTCAGGATCCGGGGTTGCGCCCCAAGCAGCGGTCCAGATCTGTACGGACTGTGCGGAAAGAGCGGTCCACAGGTCAGCAGAGTTGGTCAGGTCTTTGATCTTGAAGGTGAGGCCAATATCCTCAAACGCCTTCTGCGCCTCGGTCAGGATCATGAACGCAGGATGGTCGCCGGTGCCGTCGGCGGGGATCCAGAAGGTGTACTCCAGGCTGGCGCCTTCGGGAGCGGCGGTGAGCTTGCCATCCTCCACGGTGTAGCCGGCGGCCTCAAAGAAGCCCAGGGCGGCCTGCGCGGCGGCGGCATACTTTTCCTCGGCGCTCATGGAGGAGGTGTAGATGGGGTTGCCGTTCACGTCGGTGGAGAAGGCGATCTTGTAATCCGCGTCGGAGGGACGGGGAGCCGCCCAGGACGTGTTGGAAATGGGATAGTTGATGACGCTGGCGCGCTCGCCGTAGTAGGAGTCGATGGCCACGTCACGATAGACGGAGAAGAGGGTGCCGAAGGCCTTGCGCAGGTTCTTGGAGGCCTCGGAGGCGGGATCGCTGCCCACCTTCATGACCTTGGCGTTCATGCCGATGTAGCCGTAGCCCAGATTGTCCACGGTGTTGGTGGTGACGACGCTGCCGTTGATGCTGCCGCCGTTGTAGGTCTCGATCTGGTTCACGGTGCTGGTGGAGAAGGAAGGATCGGTGATGTCGATGGTGCCGGTGACGACGCCGTTGAGCTTGTCGTCATCGGTGGTGCACTGCACGAAGTTCAGGTACTTGGTCTTGGGAGCGCCCAGATAATAGGTCTCGTTGGCTTCATAGTTGATGACGCCGTTCTCGAAGCGGATGAACTTGTAGGGGCCGGCGCCGAGAGGCTGGGTGGTCTTGGCACGGACGGTGCTCAGGTCGCCCTTTACGAAGCCGAACATGTTGTTGTCGTAATCATAGAGGGAAGTATCGCCGTAGTAGTGCATGGGGGCGATGGTCACGCCCAGCTGATAGATGGAGGTGGCGTCCACCTGGTACATATGAATACGCAGGCTGTTGTCGCCGGTCTTCTGAATGCCGCTGATATTCGGAGCGCTCTCACCGGTGGTGACGCCGGCAGCAGAGAATTCCGACAGGTTGGGGAACAGATCGTCCACCGTGGAGCCGGCGTTTTCCGTGTTGATCATGCCGGCGATATCGGAGCCGTAAGAAGCCTGCAGCGCAGCGGCGAAGTCTTCGACGGTCCCGCCCTCGGGCACGTCAAAGCCCCACAGGCCGGCGGAGGAAGCGACGTCCACGGCGCCGTAATCGGCGTAGTTAGCCAGGCAGTAATCCGTGATCTCCTGAGCCAGACCCAGCGCGGCGGCGTCATACTTGGCCCAGAAGCTCTGCTGCTGTTCCTCGGTGAAATAGGTGAAGTCGGTGTTGTCGCGGCCCGCGTTGAAGATGAGGTTGAGCAGCGTGTCCATACCGGAGCGGTAGGCGTCCATGCCCTCGATGGGCAGGGAGAAGAAGGAGCTGCTGCCGTCATAGGTGGGGTCGCTGAGGACATACATGCTGAAAATGACGTCGTCGATGGTCACGGGCACGCCGTCGGAGAAGACGATGTCGTCCCGCAGGACGAAGTCGAAATCAACGGTGCCGTCCGCGTTCTCGGTGACGACCATATCCGCAGGCCCATAATAAGTGTAATCGGTGCCGTCATAGCTCCTGGTCTCGCCCTCGATGCCCTGATAGACGATGGCGCCGGTGCGGTCGCCGTTCAGCAGGCTGATCTGGGTGATGGCCCAGGCATCCTGGTCATAGGCGGTCTCGGAGAAGAAGGGAGAGAACTTGGCATTGAAGGGGCTGTAGCCCACGGCCAGGGTGTCGCCCCGGACCTTTTCGGTGGGCTGAGGCTCGGGCTCAGCGGTGGGCTCGGGAGCCTGGGTGGGCGCCGCGGTGGGGGCGGCGGTGGGCGCTGCAGTGGGTGCAGCGGTGGGCGTCGTGCTGCTCTTGCCGGGATCGTCCGTATTGCCGCCGCAGCCCGCGAGGAGCGCGGCCAGCATCACGAGACAGAGCAGGAGCGCAGTCAGTTTCCTGGTGTTCATAATTTTCCTCCTGTGTTGAAATTCGGATTCTATATCACAGCCGGTTGGCTGCAATAAGCAGATCAAGCAGAGATCCGTTCTTCCGGCGGAAGTTCCTCCATCCGCAGGTCCTTCTTTCCGGCAAACAGCCAGGCCGCGCAGGCAGCCATGACCGCGGTGCAGAACGTGACGGGAATATCCGCCGCAGAACCGGTGAAATACGACGCAAGCTGCCCGAACAGGGACAGGGCGGATAGGGCCGTCAGCACAACGCTCCAGCCGGCGAAGCGATTGTGGATCTTGTCGCATTTATCCCTGGGAACGGCGGGACCGGCGGTGAAAAGATGATATACGCCAGTCCAAAGCAGCATCGCGGGTATGATGCTAAGCACCAGCGGCATCACCACATAGAGCCGCTGCAAAAGCTCGGAGGGCAGGAGCAGCGTTACCAGCATCGCCGCCGTCAGCACCGCCGTCAAAGCCAGGACGCGCCCTTTTGCTGTTTTCAGCGTTTTTTCATCGGCTGAAAAACGGAAGAGCGGGCCCCGATAGACCGGGACCGTTTTGAGCTTTCCCCGGCGATCGGGCACGTTCTCAAGCCGGTAATCCCCGACGTATTTTCTGGATACCATGCCCGACCTCCCGCCGCGTGCTGGCGCTGTTCAAAGAAGCAAATAAGAGCATTGTTTATCAAATCACATTTTCGCAGAGAATGCAAGTCAGTTTCCGCGGTTTTGCGTCTTGTTTTTCGAATTTCACGGCTCATTTCCGTGATTTTTTCGCAATCGGGTCATAAAATCTAATCATTTGATTCCATAATTCATTCATTCGCTGCCGGAGCATTCCGCTCCGTCGGCGCGCAGAATCCGCCGCAGCGCGTCCGCCAGACCGTCCCGATCACAGCTTCCGGCAACGAAATCCGCGGCTGCCTTGACCTCCGGAGAAGCGTTCTCCATCGCCGCGGAAAGGCCGGCCCATCGAAGCATGGGAAGATCATTGTGCCCGTCGCCCACTGCCATAACCTCCCCGCGCTCCAGGCCCAGAGCCTTTGCCGCTTCACACAGCCCGGCGCCCTTGTTGACGCCGGAGGCCATGAACTCCAGATAGCTTGGGTCCGAGGTGCAGCATTCCGAGCCGGGGATCGGCGTCTCGGCGAAAGCTTTTTCCAGCCGGGCGATCCTGCCGGGCTCCCCTGCCCAGATGACCTTCGTTACGCCCTGCTCTGCCAGGAATGCGGCGTCCGTCAGCTCTTTTTCCCGGATGGCGTACATTTCCGAATAGCCGGCGGAATAAACGCCCGCCTGACCGATATAGAGCACTCCCCTGCTCCAGACGATGACGGAACAGCCCTCTGCCAGGCCTTGACGGATGATTTCCAGCGCACTCTCCTGCGGCAGACAGGTGGCGGAAATCAGCTCGCCGGAGCCTGCCCTCCGAATCTCCGCGCCGTTATAGGTGATGACCGGCGCCTCCGGACTCAGAAGCTGCCGGAAGGGCCGCAGTCCGCGGATATCCCGCCCGGTGGCGATGGTGAACAGGATGCCCCGTTCCCTGACTTCTTCAATGGCAGCGGCCACCGCCGGCGTCAGCTCCTTTTTGCTGTTCAATAGCGTGCCGTCAACGTCGACGGCGATCAAACGAATGCTCATTTTTCACGCTCCGCTCGGGATGCTTTCTTCGGCTGTTTCTGGGAACACCGCGCAGCGGCAGGGCCCGCAGGTCCTGCCGCTGAACGCATGATGAAAGCTTGTCTTACTTGAAGTAACGCTCCAGCAGGCCCTTGAAGGCTTTGCCGTGGCGGGCCTCATCCCTGGCCATTTCATGGACGGTGTCATGGATGGCGTCCAGATTCAGGGCCTTGGCGCGCTTGGCAAGATCGGCCTTGCCGGCGGTGGCGCCGTTCTCGGCCTCCACGCGCATCTCCAGATTCTTCTTGGTGCTGTCGGTCACGACCTCGCCCAGCAGCTCGGCAAACTTGGCGGCATGCTCGGCTTCTTCATAGGCGGCCTTTTCCCAATACAGGCCGATTTCGGGGTAGCCCTCGCGGTGGGCGACGCGGGCCATGGCAAGGTACATGCCGACCTCGGTGCATTCGCCCTGGAAGTTGGAACGCAGATCGGCGATGATGTCCTCGGGAACGCCATTGGCAATGCCGACCACATGCTCCGCAGCCCAGGTCTCCTTCTCGACCATCAGCTTGAACTTGGATGCCGGCGCTTTGCACTGGGGGCACTGGGAAGGCGCGCGTTCGCCCTCGTACACATAGCCGCAGATCATACATACGAACTTTCTCATTCTGATATCCTCCTAAACAATAAATGGGTTTACTTTTCACATGCGGCGCAGGCATCGCAGAGCCCCCGAAAAACGAGCTCATGATAGCTGACGTGGATCGGGTTATGCTCCTCCGCCTGACGGTCCAGAGACGGCGGTTTCGGCAGGCCTTCCACATCCAGCACCGTGCCGCACTGGTCGCAGATGAAGTGCGGGTGGGGCGAGGTATTCGCGTCAAAGCGCTCTCTCCCGTCCACAACGCCGACGCAGATGACGCTTCCTTCCTCGCGAAGCTTTGTCAGATTGGCGTAAACCGTCGTCCTGGAAATACTGGGGTAGACCTTCTGCAGGTCACGGTACAGGGTGTCCGCCGAGGGATGCAGCTTGGTTGCCGCCAGCGCGGCATAGACGGCGCTCCCCTTCCGGGCATACTTTGTTTCCAATGCTTTTTCCTTTCTTTGCCTTTGATCGGGGAAAACCTGATCGGTTACCATTTAATAAAACCATAAATCGCCGCTTTTGTAAAGTGCTTTCTTTCATATTCTTTTCGCTGAAACAGCCGCGCCGCGCTTGACGGATAACCGATTTATGTTATAATTTTCATGCTATGGAAAACACGACTTTATGCTACCTGGAAAAGGACGGGCAGTATCTGATGCTGCACCGGGTCAAAAAGGAAAACGACCTGAATCACGACAAATGGATCGGCGTCGGCGGGCGGTTTGAAAAGGATGAAAGTCCGGAGGAATGCCTGCTCCGTGAGGTTCGGGAGGAAACCGGTCTTATCCTGGACCGATGGAGATTTCGCGGCGTGGTGACGTTTATCAGCGACGAATGGGAAACGGAATACATGTACCTCTTCACCGCAGACCGCTTCCACGGCGAGATGATCGACTGCGATGAAGGCGTGCTGGAATGGGTGGACAAGGCCCTTGTCCCATCGCTGCCCCTGTGGGAAGGAGACAAGCTCTTTTTCCGGCTCCTTGCTCAGGATGCGCCGCCTTTTCTGATGACCCTGCGCTATCGGGGGGATACGCTCTGCTTTGCCTCCGTCAACGGAGAACAGGTAATACCACGGGGAAAGGAAGATGGAAAATGAAATCAATCCGCTGCGTCAGGATCGGTTCTCTGCGGGAAAAGGACCCGGAAAAGAAAGGAAAGATCGAAGTCTGGGATGTGCCGGAGGACCCTGTCGGGCCGGAGGACGTGAAGATCAAGGTTGCCTACTGCGCCATCTGCGGCTCCGATCCGCACCTGGTGGAGGGCATCTTCGGCTGGCCGGTGCCCTACGGTATGGGGCACGAGGTCTCCGGCGTCATCGTCGAAGTCGGTGAAAAGGCCACGAAGAAGGGGCTCAAGGTGGGCGATCGCGTCGCGGGGAATTTCCTCAAATTCTGCGGCACCTGCTACTACTGCCAGAACGGGCAGCAGCAATTCTGCGAGCACGCGGACGAATCCAACCATCCCGGCTTCAGCGAGACCCTGGTCTGGCATGAAAGCCAGGTTTACAAGCTGCCGGACAGCGTCAGCCTCAAGGAAGGCTGCCTGCTGGAGCCCGTCAGCATCGCCGTGCGGGCCATGGACAAGGCGGAGCTGAAATTCGGCCAGCGGGTGCTGGTCAGCGGCGGCGGCCCCATCGGCCTGCTCATCACCCAATGCCTGAAAAAGAGCGGTGCGACGGAGCTGACCCTTTCGGAGCCCATCGCGGAGCGGCGGGAGCTGGCTCTTCGCTTCGGGGCCAAAAACGTCGTCGATCCCATGACCGAGAATATCCGGGACGCCGCGGACCGGATCACCGGCGGGCGCGGCTTCGACGTGGTTTTTGATTGCACCGGCAGCACCAAAGCGGTCTATGACCTGCCCTATGTGACGGCCAAGGGCGGCAAGCTGATCTATTCCGCCATGTATCCCAATGATTTCGAGATGCCGCTGAACCTCTACAAGTTCTGCTACTACAACGAACTGACCATCACCGGCATGTATGTCGCGCCTTACGCTTTCCCCCGCGCAGCTCAGATGCTGCCGGAGCTGGACCTGGCGCCCCTGACCACCAAGGTCTTCGAGCTGGAGGATGCGGTGGCCGCCTTCGACGCTCAGGTCAGCGGCAAATACCCGAAGATCCTCATCCGCTGCAACAAGGATTTGGAATAAGGAGGTCTGCAAGTGAAAACCGTAGCTCCCATCGATCAGCAGGAGGTCCGAAGGCTGGAGGAAATCTGCTACCGCGTGCGCAAGGGCATCCTCACCCTGGTCTACAACATCGGAATGGGCCATCTCGGCGGCGAGATGAGCATGGTGGAAACGGCGGTTGCCCTGTATTACCGCTATATGAATTTCGATGTGCTGGATCCCCATAAGCCGGACCGGGACCGTTTCATTCTCAGCAAGGGCCACTGCTCCGAAACGCTGTACACCATCTTCTCCGATCTCGGCGCTTACAGCATGCAGTATATGATCGACAATTTCGAGTGTCTGGACAAATCCAAATTCGGGATGCACACCAACCGGAAATACTGCCCGCAGGTGGAGGTATCCGCCGGTTCCCTGGGCCACGGGCTGCCCATCGCCGTGGGTATGGCCCTGGCGGGACGGAAGCAGAAGGCGCCCTGGCGGGTCTTCGTCATGACCGGCGACGGCGAGCTGGACGAGGGCACCAACTGGGAAGCCCTCATGTCCGGCGGCCACTATCAGCTGGGGAATCTGACCCTGCTTGTGGACAAGAACCGTCTCCAGATGACCGGCCCCACCGCTCAGGTCATGAACCATGACCCGCTGGACAAAAAGCTGGAGGCCTTCGGCTGGGACGTGCGTGTCATTGAAGACGCAAACGATATGATGCAGGTATGCCGTGCCCTGGACGCCGTTCCCCAGGCGGACCCCGTCACCAGGAAAAAGCCCATCGCCATCATCTGCAACACGGAAAAGGGCCACGGAGTGGACTTCATGGCCGGCAACGTCAAGTGGCACGGCGGCGGCCTGGGCAAAGAGGACTATGAGCATGCCATCGACTATGTGGAATCCCAGTGGGAAAGGAGGAAGGAATCATGGCGGTAAAATCCACCTTTGACTTTGACCAGATGCTTTCCAGCGCCAGGGAGGCTTATGCGGAGGAGCTGCTTCGCATGGCCGACGAGGGACTGGATTTCACCTTCACCTATTCCGATAACGTGGCCCCCTCCTCCTCCGCCGGCAAGCTGGTGGCCAAATATCCGGACCGCTGCTTCAATTTCGGCATTGCGGAACCGGATCAGGTCGGCGCTTCCTGCGGCATGGCCCTGGCGGGCGAGATCGTGTATGCCCAGGTCATGGGGCCCTTCCTCAGCCTGCGCAGCGCGGACCAGATCCACACGGACATCGCCTACAACGACGTGAACGTCCGCCTCATCGGCACCCATGCCGGCGTCACAGCCGGCGGCGGCCCCACTCACAACTGCATCGCCGATCTGGCCCTCTATCGCGCCATTCCCAATCTGACGGTGGTCGTCCCCGCCGACGCCGCCCAGTGCTGCAAGGCGATCCGCCAGTCCTACAGCTTCCAGGGACCCATGGTCATCCGCATCGACCGCGCCGGGATGCCCGCTGTCTACGCAGACAGTGATTACGATTTCACATTCGGCAAAGCCATCCAGGTTTTGGAGGGCACGGACGTCACCATCATCTCCGCCGGTAGCCCCGTCTACTGGTCCATGATGGCGGCCAAGAAGCTGCAGGAACAGCACGGCATCAGCGTACAGCTCCTCGATATGCACACCATCAAGCCCCTGGACACGGCGGCGATCCTGAAGGTCGCCGGGGAGACGGGCAACGTGGTCACCGTGGAGGAGCACTCCATCAACGGCGGTCTTGGAAGCGCAGTGGCGGAATGCCTGCTGGAAAACGGCTTCTCCGGCCGGTTCAAGCGCATCGGTCTTCCCGATGAATTCGCGGTCCTTGGAGAGACGGACGCCGTCTATCGCTACTACGGTCTGGACCCGGAGGGGATCGCCAACACCGTTTTTGAACTGCTGACCAAGTAAGACGGATATCCGTAAACGACCGGAAAAGATGCCCGCGGAGGAAGCTTTGACGCTCCTTCGCGGGCATTGTCCTTGCTGTCGGATCAGAGCCGGAAACTTGCCTTCAGGACGGTGCTGCCGGTCAGCGCCTGCGTCCGCGCGTCCGGCTGCCCGCCGCCGACCCAAAGGGTATAGCTTCCCTTTTCCACCGCTCTCGTCCCATCCTCATGATAGGTGTAGAGGGCGTCCTGCCGGATGCTGAGCGTCAGGCGCTGCTTCTCTCCGGGCTTCAGGAACACGCTGCCCAGGGCGCAGAGATGCCAGCGGGGCTGCGTTTCGTCGCCGCCGTCCCAGCGGACGTAGGCCTGCACCACTTCCCTGCCGGGCATGGAGCCGGTGTTCTCCACGCTGACGGAGGCTTCCACGTTCTCTCCGGCCTCAACCTGCAGGCCATCGTACCCAAAGCTCGTGTAGCTGAGCCCGTAACCGAAGGGATAGAGCGGCTCTCCTTCAAAATAGCGATAGGTGCGGTTTTTCATGGCGTAGTCCGTGAAGGGCGGCAGGTCCTCGATATCGCGGTAGAAAGTGACCGGCAGCCTGCCGGAGGGGCTGAAGCGGCCGAAGAGCAGCTCGCCTACCGCCTGACCTCCCAGCGCGCCGGGATACCATGCCTGCACCAGCGCGCCGATGCGCGCGTCCTCCAGACTGAGGGCGCTGCCGGAGAGCAGCACCACCACCGTGGGCTTCCCCAGGTCCAGTACGTCTTCCAGAAGCCTGCGCTGATTGGAGGGTAGCAGCAGCGTCTTCTTATCGCCGCCGGCGAATTCATCGCAGCTGTAGCCGCCCATCATTTCCTCGCCCTCCACGCTTTCATCCAGGCCCAGCACCAGCACCACGGCTTCGGATTCCTCCGCCATCGCCAGGGCTTCCGCTTCCCGGTCCCCGTGGCCCATAAGCTCCATCAGATTGAAGGTCGGGGCGACGTTCTCAAAGAAGGATACGGAGGCGTCGTCACCGGTCCTGCTCTCCCGAGCGGCAGGCTGCTGATACGGCGTCAGCTCGCAGCCCACGCCGTAGCGGATGCGCACCGTATCCCCCGCGGCGCGGCGGATGCCGTCCAGCACGGTGATATACTCCGAAGCTTCGCCGTGGTAGTTTCCTTTCAGGGCGGAAATGCTCATCGCATTGGGGCCCAGAACGGCGATGGAGCGGAATTTGCCGGTGAGAGGAAGCAGCCCGTCGTTTTTCAGAAGGACCAGGGATTCTCTGGCGGCTTTCAGGTTCAGATAGCGGTGCTTGGGGCTGTCCAGCAGATCATGATTCACCCGCAGGGATTCCGGCGTCTCATACAGCCCCAGCCGCAGGCGCTGGGTCATCACATGGATGCAGGCCTTGTCGATATCCGCTTCCGTGATCAGGCCCCGTTCCAGGGATTCCGACAGGTTCATATAGACAAAGCCCAGATTCATGTCGCAGCCATGCTTCAGGGCCAGGGCGGCGGACTCCGCAGCGTCCTTCGTGACCTTGTGGCCGGTGTGGAAATCCTTCAGCGCCGTAAAATCGGAAACGACCATGCCCTCGAAATCCCACGTCTCCCGAAGGACCTTCTGCAGGAGCAGCTCCGAGGCGCAGCAGGGCTCGTCCAGCGTGCGGTTATATGCGCCCATGACCTGTGCGACCCGCGCTTCCTTTACCGCCGCTTCAAAGGCGGGCAGATAGGTCTCATGCAGGTCCTTGGCGCTGACGACGGCGTTGAATTCATGGCGGATGGGCTCCGGCCCCGAATGGACCGCGTAGTGCTTGGCGCAGGCGGCGGTGAGCAGATAATCCGGATCGTCCCCCTGGAGGCCACGGATATACCGGACGCCCATGCGGCTTGTGAGCCAGGGGTCCTCTCCGTAGGTTTCCTGGCCGCGGCCCCAGCGGGGATCGCGGAAGATGTTGATATTGGGGCTGTAGAGGCTCAGCCCCTTGAACAGGTCACGAACGCCGTGGGAAGAATACTGTTCATATTTGATCCTGGCCTCCTTTCCCACGGCTCTCCCGACCTCCCCAACCAGTTCGGGATCGAAGGTCGAAGCAAGGCCGATGCTCTGGGGGAACATGGTGGCGGTGCCCTCTCTGGCCGCCCCGTGGAGCGCTTCGCTCCACCAGTCCATTTCCGGAATGCCCAGCCGCTCCAGAGCGGGAGCGGCGGAAATGATCTGTGCGATCTTCTCCTCCGTGGTCATGCGGGAAACAAGGTCTTCCGCCCGGCGGGCAAAGCTCAGGCTTTTATCCAGATAAGCTTCCATATCATTTCTCCTTTTTTGGAATCATACGACCATAGAAAACGGGCCTGCCGGTCGGCAGGCCCGTGTAGTCTTTCTCAGATATCGCTGTAACGCTGTCCGCCCTTTTTCTGAACTTCCAGATCCTTGGGGATGTTGTTGCGGGTCTGGAAAGCGGCGATGCCCTTCTCCATTTCCTGATAATAGGAATCCTGAATCTTCACGGTCTTGGAGCCGTCCTTGAAGATGAACTCGGCGGAGGTGTTGTTCACACGGGCAGCACGGGGGTTCATGGGGTTGATCCCGGGGAACTGCCAGATGATGGCGCGCACTTCGTCGGCGCGGATCACCCGCTGATTGAACAGGTTCTGCTGCACAAGCGTATCCTCATAGATGTCCAGACGCAGAGAGAAGATCTGACGCAGCAGCAGAGCAAGAACGATGACGAAGATGATGCCCGCGGCAATCGCAGCGCCCATCAGATTCCTGCCGCCCTTCAGCGTGGTAACAAGACATGCCACGAAAACGACGGCGAACAGGATCGTCAGCATAACAAAGGGAAGATGGATCATGCCGGAGAGCTTGAGCGTAGTGTACTTTTTCCCGTATTTTTCTTCCATACTGAGACCTCCAAGATAAATCTAATGGAAACAATATAGCACGGGCGGAATCGGAAGTCAATTGCGGAAATCCCATTCTTTCAGGTCTTTCAATTCCTCCCGAAGACGCTGATAACTGCGGTATCGGCTTTCGCTGATCTGTCCGGCTTCGACCGCCGCACGCACGGCGCAGCCTTCATCCCTGCCGTGGCCGCAGTCATGAAAGCGGCACTTGCCGAGGAAGGGACGAAACTCCCGAAAAAGCTCCGGCAGGTCCTTTTTCAAACGGTATGATACATCCTCGGCGTCAAAAGCGGAAAAACCGGGCGTATCGGCGGCCAGCACGTCCTTTCCCAGGCGGAATGCCTCCACATGCCGGGTGGTATGCCGTCCCCGGCCCAGCTTTTGGCTGACTTCCCCCGTGGGCAGGAGCAGCGACGGCTCCAGCGCGTTGAGGAGACTGGATTTTCCCACGCCGGAATTCCCGGTAAAGGCGCAGAAGCTTCCCTTCAGCAGGGTAAGCAGCTCGCCGATCCCCTCTCCCGTGACGGCGCTCGTCTCCAGACAGTCGATCCCGGCGCTGCGATAGACGCCCGCCAGCTCCGCTGCGCGGGCCAGGTCGCATTTGTGGAAGCAAACGACGGGACGGCAGCCCTTCAGTTCGGCAATGGCGATCATCCGGTCGATGAGAAAGGGTTCTGTGACCGGAACGACTGCGCTGGCCAGGATCACCAGGATATCCAGGTTGGCGACCGCCGGACGAATAAAGGAATTCCGCCGGGGTCGGATCTCCTCCAGGCTGCCCTTTCCCCCGCCCAGGGGCCTGACCTCCACCCGGTCCCCCACCAGCGGGGTGAAGTGCTCGGTCCGGAGCTTTCCCCGCGCCGAGCAGCAGAGGACCCCCTCCTCCGTTTCCGCATACCAGAGACCGCGGACCGCCTTGAAGATGAAGCCTTCAGCCAATGATGCCGTCCTCGTCCTGCGGCGGCTGTTCTTCGCCCTCCTGTTCCGGCGGGACTTCGTTTTCATCCTCCTCCGGCGGCGGCGTTTCCACCGGTCCGGAGGATATGATCAGGTTGATCTTCGTCTTTTCCTGCACGGAATCTCCCGCAGACCGGCTCTGCCAGGTGACCGTGCCCGCAGGCGCGTCGTCCGGCCGCTCCGTGATGCTGCCGACGACGAGCTCCAGCCCTTCCAGCTTGGCCTGGGCCGTGCTGATGGTATCGCCCACCAGCTGCGGCATGTCTACGAATTTGATTTCCGGTCCGGTGCTGATTTCCAGAAAGACCGTATCGCCGGCGTTCATCTCCGCGCCTTCTGCTGGGATCATGGAAATCACGTAGCCCTCTGTCACATCCTCGGATTTCACGAAGCTCTCCTCGTGATTCAGGCCCAGCTTATTGAGCTGGATGATGGCGTCGCGATAATCCGTGTTGACCAGCGGCGGAAGGACGATGACCGTGGTACCGCTGCTGACCACCAGCTTGATATCCGCCTTTTTCTCGGATTTGATGACGCTGCGGTTGGCCATGGGATTCTGGTTCATGACCATGCCTTCCGTGATCGATTCGCTGGCCTCATAGGTCGGGATGATGTTGAAATTGTCCGTATATGCGGGATTGGCAAGGATATCCTCCAGCTTGGCGCCCACGAAATTCGGCACCGCCATGGTCTCCGGCTCGGAAAACATATTATCAAACCAGGAGTGCCACAGATAAAGGAAAATACCCAGGATGAACAAGATCACAAGGAACATCCCGCTGAGGATGGAAACCGTTCTGGCGCGGCGGGAATTATCCCGGTATTCCTCTTTGCTCAGATCTCCCCTTCGGCTGACCGGCGTCAGGGTGCTGACGGGCGGTTCGGTGGCCTGGCGGGTCTCCTGCTTTTTCTGCTCGCGTTTTCCGTCGTCGTCGGGCTGGAACTGCAGGTCCTGCTCGGAAAAATCCACATCCGGATTCTTCCGGAAGGTCTCCAGATCCTCATAGAGCTGCTCGGCAAACTGATAGCGCTTTTCCAAATCGGGATTCATCGCCTTCATGGTGATGGTCTCCAGGCCCACGGGGATATCCGGGTTGATCTCCCGCGGCATCAGCGGGATGGAGCTGATATGCTGGATGGCGATGGAAACGGCGTTTTCCCCCTCGAAGGGCAGGCGCCCGGTGAGCATCTCGTACATGACCACGCCCAGGGAATAGATATCCGTCCGGGCGTCGATGCTGCTGCCCTTGGCCTGTTCCGGGGAAATATAGTGGACGCTGCCCAGGGTCTGCTGGGTCAGGGTGTTCTGGGTGGAGCTGAGGCGGGCGATGCCGAAATCGGCCACCTTCACGCTGCCGTCCCGCAGGATCATGATGTTGTGAGGCTTGATATCCCGGTGAATGATGCCGCGGCTGTGGGCGTGGATCAGGGCCTTGCTGATCTGCATGGAGAAATGGAGGGCTTCCTTCCAGCTGAGCTGGCCGCGCTTCTGCATATACTGCTTCAGCGTCATGCCCTCGATGAGCTCCATGACGATATAGTTCACATCCTGGGTCCGGCTCACGTCATAGACCGTCACGATGTTGGGATGGCTCAGCATGGCGACGGCCTGGGCCTCCGTGTGGAAGCGGCGGCGGAAATCCTCATCCACCGCGTAGTCGTCCTTCAGGACCTTGACCGCGACATAGCGGTTGAGCCGATGACAGAGCGCACGGTACACGATGGCCATACCGCCGATGCCGATCCTTTCCAGGATCTCATAGCGGTTGTCCAACATTTTTCCAATGTATTTATCGTTCGTTTCCATTGCTTATCCTCACAGTAACCCGGTCTGCGGATCGTCATTCGCCACAACCAGCGCCGTCACGTTGTCCGGCGCGCCGCGCTCCAGGGCGATATTCACCATCCGCTCCGCCGCTGTCTCGATCTCCCCGCCGTAGACCACCTCAAAGAGGAGCTCCTGGGGGTTGACGACGCCGCTGAGACCGTCGGAGCACAGAAGCAGCACGTCTCCCGGCACAAGGTCCCGGAAGAACAGATCACATTCCACCTGCTCCTCTGCGCCGAGGGCCCGGGTGATGTAGTTGCGGCGGGGATGCTTCCAGGCGTCCGCACGCTCGATCTCTCCCCGATCCACCATATCCTCCACCACGGAGTGATCCTTGGTCAGCTGGTGGATGCTTCCGTCGCGGATCAGATAGCAGCGGCTGTCACCCACGTTGGCTACCGTCAGGCGCATGCCGTCGGTGACGGCGGCCACGAGAGTGGTCCCCATCCCTTCATAGTCCGGATCGGAGCGGGCCTTTTCAAAAATCAGGCGATTGGCCGTCTTGACCGCGCAGAGCATCTGCACATCCGTGACGGAAGGCGCGTAGAAATCCTTCTGCAGTTCCTCCATGAAGGCTTCCACTGCCATCTCACTGGCAATATTCCCTGCTTTCGCGCCGCCCATACCATCGCACACGACGGCGGCCAGCGTTTCCGTGCCGTCGCCCAAAGCAAATTGGAGAAAACGACAGGCGTCCTGATTCTGCTTTCTGACCCGACCCTGATCGGTCAGGCTCCAAGCTCTCATTCAGGTGGCCTCCTTTCGTCGAAGCTGGCCGCAGGCCGCGTCGATATCCGCTCCGAGGCGGCGGCGTACGGTGACGTTGACGCCCAGCTTTTTCAGCATTTCGGCAAATGATTTTGCATCGCCGGGGATCAGGGAGCTCCCCTCCACCCGGTTCAGAGGGATCAGATTCAGGTGACCGTGGGTCCGGCGCAGCAGAGCGGCAAGCTTTTCCGCCTGCCAGGGCGCGTCGTTGACCCCGCGGATCAGCGCGTATTCAAAGCTGATGCGCCGCTGCGTCCGTTTGAAATAATCGGCGCACGCGTCGATCAGCGTTTCGATATCGAATTTTCTTGCGATGGGCATGATGGTCTTCCGGGTTTCATCATCCGGCGCGTGGAGAGAAACGGAGAGCGTCAGCTGCAGGTCCTCCTCCGCCAGACGGCGGATCTCCGGCACCAGGCCGCAGGTGGAAAGGGAGATATGCCGCATGCCGATGTTCATTCCCTGCGGATGGTTCACCAGCCTGAGGAAACGGATCACCTGGTTATAATTCTCCAGGGCATCTCCGATCCCCGTGATGACCAGGCCGGTGACCGGCCTCCCCCCG
>JAEEGF010790512.1_pt1 | contig 19050 bp, 16 predicted proteins | sample 9134171 | NCBI WGS metagenome assembly JAEEGF01 (sample SAMN16246542, study PRJNA631951) | gut metagenome | biome: gut microbiome; feature: rumen; material: AP-attached | host: Bos | place: Iran: Karaj | collected 2018-10
CACTCCGGGATGCCCCGGAGTGGCCCCATGGCGTATTATCCGGCGTTTCCACCGGCTGTCCGCCTGTCGGGGGTTGGTTGCATACGCGTTACGCACCCGTCCGCCACTCTCATGCCCCCGAAGGGGCGTTTACCGTTCGACTTGCATGTATTAGGCCTGCCGCTAGCGTTCATCCTGAGCCAGGATCAAACTCTTCGTTGTAATATTGTACTTCTTGTTTTTGTTCTGAATCTCGGGTTCCGCCTTGATGTTCTCTTTGGTGTTCCTTTGTTATAAGGTTCCTTGCCTCGCGCGGCTCCCGCCGCGCTGGTCTTGTGCTGGCCTCAGACTTTCAAAGAACTTCGCTTCCGTCTCCCCTCTCTTCGTCCCCGCTTCCCTTCCGAAAGCGGGTGCAAAAGTACTACCTTTTTCCCATTCCGCAAGCACTTTTTTCAACTATTTTCACTCTTTCCTGTATCTCGCTGGATTTCAATGAGAAAAATCTTTCACAAGAAGGAAAACATGGAGATTTGCACACCTTATTATATATAATAATGCGTCACCAACGGGGCAGAAAAGCGTCTTCAATATGGTCTATTGTCGGCTTTCCATCGTTGAAAATGATGGAAATAATATCAAAACGAGTGTTGATGTCCATGTTATGTGAGAAAATATAGGCATTGGCAGCATATATCAGTCGCGCTTGCTTTTGATATGTCACAGCAAGATCAGGTTCACCATGATCATCGCTCTCTCGGGTCTTCACCTCTACAATAACCAACTCGCTCCCATCCTTTGCAATAATGTCTATTTCTTTATGCTTATTACGCCAATTCTTCTCCAAGATCTCATAACCCTTGTCAATAAGGAATTGGACGGCCAACTCCTCACCTATTTTCCCCAATTCGTTATGCTTTGCCATAAAAGAATGATTACTGCATCCTCTTCCTCCTCACAAAACTCCAAACAATCATCCCAATACCGATAAGCACAAAGGGGACGCTGAGCCACTGGCCCATGTCGAAGACCATGTTGCGTTCAAACTCGACCTGCACGTTCTTCAGGAACTCGATGCCGATGCGCGAACCGAAGATGATGACAAGGAAGGTACCAAACATCAGGCCGGGCTGCTTGTGACCGAGATCACGCTTGTAGTACATCCACAGCAGGATGCCCATCGCCACGAGGCAGAAGAAAGCCTCATACAAGCCCGTCGGGTGACAAGGCAGCCACTCGCTTGGCGGACAGCAGTTGCCCGTCGAACAAGGTGTGTAGTTGTCGACCGTGCCGCAAAACTGTTCCTCTCCACGCATGAATACGAAACCCCAAGGCAAGGAAGTCGGCGTACCGTAAATCTCATGATTGGTCACATTGCCCACACGAATCAACGCCCCGACAAGACACACTGCAACGACAATGCGGTCGAGAATCCAGATGTAGTTGATATGCTGGAGGTTATCTTTCTCCTTTTTGGTCGACTTGTTGTAGCTGCGCACATAGAACCACAAGCCCAACAAGATGCCGATGGCGCCACCATGGCTTGCCAGACCGCCTTCCCAAACGGCTAACATCTTCAACGGATGGGAGAGATAGTATTCGGGTTCATAAAACAAGCAGTGCCCCAAGCGTGCACCAACAACAGTGAAGAGAAGCATGTAAATGAGCAGCTTATCCAACGAATCATCGGTCATCTTCTCGCGTCTATAGATACGACGCATGATAAAATATCCAATAAGAAATCCCAATGCCCAAAGCAAGCCGTACCAGCGCACAGAAAGGCTTCCAATGGAAAAAAGTACCGGGTCAACGTTCCAAGTGATGTAGTTTAGAATCATGGTTCAATAATTTGCCGCAAAAGTAAGGATAATTGTTGAATCGTTGATTGTTTAATTGTTTAATTGTTTGGCTACTGGCTATTGGCCTCTGGCTACTGGCAATTTCAACGAAAAGAAAACCATACTTTTTCATTATGCTGCCAGAAGCCAAAAGCCAGAGGCCAGAAGCAAAAAAATCTTCATCCCGATGTAACTTTTTCCGCATTTCTCCGTATTACTTTCGTAAAAGATGGACAGAAGTCAATTCAACCAGTGCGTGGAGCAATATGCCGACAGGCTTTTCCGCTTCGCGTTCTCAAGCCTCCGCAACCGCGAACAGGCCGAGGACGTGGTGCAGGAGAGCTTTGCTCGCGTATGGGAAAAGTCCAAGACGGTAGACTTCGCCAAAGCGAAATCCTACCTCTTCACCACTGCCCACCATGCCATGATTGACGAAGTCAGGCGACATCAGCAGACAAGCGACATCGAAGAACTCGCCACCTTTGCCGACCCGAAAGGGACTCCCTACCCCGATGTCAACGAAGTCCTGCATAAGACCTTGGCCACCCTGCCCGAAGCGCAACGCAATGCCTTGCTGCTGCGCGACTACGAGGGCTACAGCTACCAAGAAATCGGCGATATCACGGGGATGAGTGAGTCACAAGTGAAGGTGAATATCTTCCGCGCCCGCACTGCACTGAAAAACAAACTGAAAAGCATCGACAACCTTATCGACATAGAGCCATGAAGACAAACATCACCATCGACAACTACGAGGCTTACCTCCTGGATTACATGGAGGGCAACCTCGGCCCCGACGAGACAGAGCAGCTGAAAGCCTTCGTTGCGGCCCAAGGCATGGATTGGGGCGAGCTCACCGAGGAACTACCGCATTTGGAGGCACCTCAAATCGAGTTCGAGAACAAAGAGCGCTTGAAGAAAAAAGGCGCCCTCGTGCCGCTTTATGTCAAAATCGCCTCGGCTGCCGCTGCTGCCGGTCTGCTGCTCACCGTCACCTTGTGGCCAGAAAAGTCGATGCCAAAAGTGGAACCCATTGCCTGCCTAAAGCCCATTGAGGTTAGCCGCATCAGCACCAATGAGCCTATAGCCCTATTGCCTAGGCGGATTACAGAAAGCATAAACCCCTTGCCGCGCACAGGCATACGTGGGGATGACCTGCGTTCCGAGGGGCATCTAACTTCTGAGAGGACGGCGATGCCTTTGTTGGCTGAGTTACCTACAAAAACAGCCACCGCCTTACAAATCGACTTGCCTTGGACCAACTTTGACGAGCCCGACTTCGACTTGATGGCCTACCGCATGAACACAGAGCTGGCGATGATGCAATTCGACGAAAACGACTTTTCCGATAAGTCAGAGGACGAGCGCAACCTTTCTTTCATCGGCAAAGGCATCTACCGCCTGACCGAGGGTCGCCACGACAGTTTTGCAAGCATTATCTCAACTGGCCTTAGCACCGCCAAGAAAGAACTCAATTTGGCAGCCACCGACATCGCCTTGACGGCCTACTATCGTGCCGACGAACGCTTCGAGGAAGTGAAAGAAAACTGGCAGGACAAACGGGGAGAATGAATTTCTTCTCTCACGCAGAAATCGCTGAAATCGCAGAAAATGATTAATTAATACAAGTAGAGACGTAGCGCGCTACGTCTCTACATTCATAAAATTCTGCGAATTAACTACGTTGAATCTTCGATTTCTGCGTGAAATGAAAAACTATATTCTGAGTGATACTAAATCAGAAATTGATGCTGAATCCGAAATTGATGGGACGCACCTTTGCGTTGCTCATGTCAAAGATAGGCAGCAAGGCATAGTTGGCGAAGAAGCCAATGTTTTCGCCACCCACGCGTAGCGAGGCATCCAGCTTGAATTGGTTGATGCTTGCCCCATAGTAGCGCTTGCTTTGCGTGCCATCTTCCAGCTTCACACGATTCCATTGGGCAATGCGCAAGCCACCGGTCACGCCTGCGTCGATGTACATGCTGCGCGTCGGACGGACTTCCAGCATCAATGGCATTTGCAGGAACAATGCGCCATATTTGCTGTTCTTCACGACCTGGTCCGATTCAATGGGAACGAGGGTGTACACCACATTGTCAGGGTTATACTCGATCTTGATATTATTGTTCCAGCTGAAATTGTTCCAGCCGAGGCCGACACCGGTAAACAGGCCCACTCTATGTCTTCTGTCGAAGGCGACGCCCACATCGGCGATGTTGAAACCAAAATACCAGCTGCGCAAAGGTCTGATTTCCATGCCTTGGGCACCGTTGTTGGTATTCACGACATCAGCAGGGGTATTGAAGAGCATATTCAATCCTGCCTCGAAGCCATTCCAGTTGGCGTCGAAAAGGAGGTTCTTTTTCACGGGGCGTCTGTCCTTGGATTTGTATTCCTTTGACGATGATTTCTCCATTGCATTCGATTTCACAACATTCAAACCGTCGACATTCAAGTCACCGCTTCCAAGCAGTGTGGCTTGCAACACGTTGCATCTACCCTGAAGGATGATATCTCCCGAACCATTCAAGACAACGTGTACGGTATCGTAATCCAACTTCATAACCATGTCGCCCGATCCACTATTATAGACATTGATATAGTCACCTTTTATGGTGTTCTTGCAGATGATATCGGCCGATGAAAGCAACTGTATATTCTCGAGCTGCGAGACTTCAACTTCATAGTCGTGGGAACTGGAAAGAAGGAGCATATCCGACTCTGCACGGTAGTCAGAGACAATCTCACCTTCTTTCTTCAATGAAAAATGTCCCGGAGTCTGGCTGATAACGACATCGCCCGAACCCGTTACCCGAATAACGCGAATTGGGGAATCATCTTTTTTTTCAGGACGATAGTTGTTCGGCATATCAAACTTTCTCTCAAACTCTGCGCCCCACTGCTCCATTTTACGACCCCATTCTTCCATTTCTGCGCCCCATTGCTCCATGTCTTGTTCAAAAGTCTTCCAATCGATTGAATCCGAAAGATATTGGAGGTTCATGCCCAATTCACGCATTCGTTCGGAAAACTGTTCTTGGGCTTGTTTTATTTCAGCCATTCGGCTTTTCATGATACTATCCGTTTGGGGATCAATCGGTTTGGGTTCATTCACCTGTGCCCTCATCGTTCCGAAGGCCAACAGCAGCAAGGCTGCAAAAAATAATCTTGTTTTCATTGTATTGGTGTTTAAGTGTTAATCGTGCTACAAGTTATTGACGAAGGACGCAGGACTTAAGACTTGGGACTTGAGACTTAGGACTTAAGACTTGGGACTTGAGACTTAGGACTTAAGACTTAGGACTTAAGACTTAGGACTTAGGACTTAAGACTAGGGGCTTTGTCCTTTGTCCTTTGTCCTCCGTCCTCCGTCAACACCAGTAATACGGAGAAACAACAAAAAAGTTACAGCCCTCACTCAAAAAAAGCGGAAAAATAGCATTTACGCTCGGCGGTGAGGGTGTCGCCTTCGGTCAGTTCAAGCTTTACGTAAACCTTTTGTAAGTCTGCGTTGCGCAAATATTCGCTTAAGCCTTCAACGACAAATTTCCGATTCTCGTTGGCATCTAACTTCACCTCCACTTTCTGTTCAAACAACGGACGGCCGTTGAGCCCATCAAGTTTAAGGTCTTCAAAATCGCACACCTTGACCGTCAGCATGCCATCGATGTCGCGAAGCAAGTCGGAAGTGACAAAAACCCCATAGTCTTTCCTGTCGAGACTCAAAAGCACGGGAGCAAAAAGCGTCTTCAACCGCTCTTGCAGCACCTTGGGATTGCCGTAATAGTCGATGGACGACCAAGAAGTCACGGGCCAGGCATCGTTGAGCTGCCAATAGAGTGTGCCCATATTATAGGGCTTTGCCGTACGGTGCGCCTCAATGGCAATCTCCATACCGTAGGCTTGCGAAAGTTGGCTCAAATGCACATACTCCTCAAAGTCCTTTGGTTGGGCATTGGGATAATAGCGTTTGATAAAATCGTCGATTTGGCGGGTGCCACGGGCGTGTTTTTGGTGCGCGGCGATGACCTCGGCATCCTTGCTCAGCTCCTCGCCTTGCGCGATTTTCAGCAAAGTTTGGTAATCGGGATAACTTTGGTAGCCGTATTCACTGTTGAAGCGACCCACCTTCTCGCGATACATCTCATAAGGCTGCTCGCCCCACCAAACGCCCCAATAATGCACATCGCCTTCCGTCAAACTCTCGGGTCGACCCCAGCCTTTCGAGGGTGAACTGGGCCAATAGGGGCGAGTGCCGTCGTACAAGGTCACCGCTTCTGGTAATATGGTTTCAAAGAGTTGGTCGTATCCTGCCTTAATGGCCTGGTCGTCTTCTTCCGACCAATTCAGCGACTTTTGCCAGCCCCAGTTATAGTAACCTTCCGAGATCTCGTTACCTCCGCACCACAAGGCAAGCGATGGATGCGAAGCCAAGCGTCTCACCTGCTCCTCCGCTTCAATCCGAGCGTTTTCTAGGAAAGTCTCGTCGTAGGGATACATCGTTCCGGCATACATAAAGTCCTGCCAGACCAAGATGCCCAATGAATCGCAGATATTGAAGAAGTCATCCGAGGGATAAATGCCGCCACCCCACACACGCAGCATATTGAAATGGGCATCCTTGGCCATTCGGAGTAATTTCAGCGTGTTGTCGACGTTAATCCAAGTCTCTATCATCTCCTCGGGAACATAGTTCGCGCCTTTGGCATACATCGGCACGCCGTTCACCTTGAAATAGAAGGCGCGGCCGATGCTGTCAGGCTCATCGACCATCTCGAAGGTACGGATGCCCGACTTGAACTTTTTGGAGTCCAGCACTCTGTTGTCTTTTTTCAGCACCACCTCAAAGTCATACAGCGGTTGCTCACCCATCTCGTTGGGCCACCAAAGTTGAGGGTCTTGAATAAAAACAGGAAACACCTTATGATGACGGCCTTTCGACAGGTTCAAGGACTTGTTGGCCAAGGTCGTTGAGTCTGTTGAGACGATAACTTCATATTCCCCGTCCGTTTCATTCTCAACATCCAAATGCAGCGTCAACACGGCGTGTACCGAATCAGCGATATCTGTGACGGCATAGGCATCCTCCAAACGCGCCTCATTCCAGCCCACCAACTTCACTGGCTTCCAGATGCCCACGTTCTTGTATTTCGGTGCCCAGTCCCAGCCGTGCTGGTAAGGTGCTTTGCGCGTGACGGCGTATTTTTCAGGCAATCGAGGCTGATGTTGCTCATACAAAGCCAATTGCGTGCTGTCGTAACGAATGAATTGCACTTCCAAAAGGTTGTCTTTCTCTTTCAGTAAGTCTTTCACTTCATGCTTCCATGCGCGGAACTGGTTGTCGGAAAAAAACAGTTTTTCTCCGTTCAAAGAAACATCAGCATAGGTGTCGATGCCTTCAAAGACCAATTCAACACTCTCTTTTTCAAGCAAATCCTTATCTGCATCAAAACGCAGCATGTAGTCCCAAGGATAGTCAGAGATCCAGAGCAACTGGTTTTCCACCGTGCCGAGATAGGGATGCGGTATGATGCCGTTTTCGTAAAGGCTCTGCTGCACCACCGAAGGCACATCGACTTGCATATTAATATCTATGGTGTCGCCCGTGAGCGTCCAGCCTTGGTTGAGGCTTTGCACGACGACATTGGGCTTTTCAACTTGTTGACACGCTGAAAAGGCGAATGCCAGTAATATCAGGGGAAGTAGTTTTTTCATTGTGAGTTTTTTTTGGCACGCAGAAATCGCTGAATTATGGGAATTGTTGCCGCTTCGCGCCAACCCGCTTCGCGTCATTGCGAGGCCTCATTCCGTGAAAACGGAAAACGACGAAGCAATCCAGGCCGTGAGTTTTCTGTCTGGATTGCTTCGTTCCTCGCAATGACGCAAAGCGACGCATATTTTGCAGCCGGTAGGTTCATATAGTTCTGCATATTCTGCGTGAGATAATTATTCCTGCGTGAGACAATCAAAACGGGTTCAGAATCTTTTCCATTTCGTAAATCAAGTCCTTGTTCGACTCTGTCCAGACCATAGTGGCGCCCGTGTTGTCCTTCTGTTTCGGATAGAGTTTCTCATTAAAGCGCGGCACCCAATGCGCCAACGAGGCGTGGCAATGCACCGCGCCCGTCATGTCAAGAATCTCCTTCACATTACCAAGGTTGATGCCGCCGCCCGGCATGACGCCGATTTTGTCGCCATAGCGTAACTGCATCTCTGCAATCATCGGAACACCTTCAAGGGCCGTAGGCTTGCCACCCGAGGTCAGGAGTTTATCGAAGCCGAGTTCAATCAGTTGCTCAACCGCCTCAAAAGGTTTAACGCAGGCATCGATGGCACGGTGGAAGGTGAACTTCAGTCCCTCGCCCGCTCCCATCAAAGCCTTAATAGTTTCAACATCGAGTTCCCCCTTATCGTTCAAGGCACCGATGACCACACCTTCGAAGCCGAGCTTCTTGCAAAGCATGATGTCGGTCTTCATCATCTCGACTTCTTCCTCATCGTAGATGTAGTTGCCTGGTCGCGGACGGATAAGCACGCGAATAGGGATAAAAGAAATGTCGATGGCCTTGGCCAAAGTTCCGAACGAGGGCGTCACGCCACCCACTTCGAGGCATTCGCACAACTCCACGCACTGGGCGCAGCCGTCCATCGCGTTCTGCAACGACTTGATGCCGTTGGCACATATTTCCAGTCTAATCATAGTCCTAGAATTTTGGGGCAAAGATATTGAAATTGTTGAAGTGTTGATTGTTGAATTGTTGAATTGTTGGTGGAAAAGGACGCAAATTGTGAAAAAAACACTATTTTTGCGCAACATAAAGACAGAAAACCATGTCAGAGAAAGAAATCAATGCCTACCGCTTGACTTCGTTGGAGGAACCGACGGACGAGATGTTGGCGTATATCATGCGGGAAGTGGCGGAGGAAGCCAATCAAAAATATGACGAGGCACTTGAACGCTATTTCAACGAAATCAAGGAGTTGTATCAAAAACAGTACGGCAATAGAGCATGACCTTGCACGAAAGAAAACCGGTTCTGATAGTTATTGCTGGTCCTAACGGCAGCGGAAAGACCTCAATTACTGGGAAAATCCTTCATCACGAATGGATGGAAGACTCGGTTTATATCAATCCTGACATTGTGGCTCAAGAGCGGTTTGGAGATTGGAACTCAAAGGAAGCCATTATGCAAGCCGTAAAGTATTGCGAAGATTGGCGAGAACAATGCCTGAAAGAAAAGCAGAGTTTGATTTTTGAAACCGTTCTTTCTGCGACAGACAAAGTGGATTACATTATAAGAGCCAAAGAAGCGGGGTTCTTTGTCAGATTGTTTTTCGTTTGCACCAACTCTCCTATTATTAATGCATCTCGAATTGCAAAGCGAGTGATGGAGGGCGGCCATGATGTTCCTATCACAAAGGTTATTTCGCGTTACCAGAAGTCAATCGCGAATTGCAAGTTCCTTTCCGATAAGACCGACCGCACCTATCTATATGACAACTCCATTGACCGCGCCGATGCTTCGTTGCTTCTGCGCCTCTCTGACGGCATCATCGCGAAAAGATATGTAAAAGAACTGCCTGAATGGGCTAGACAGATTATCGAATAAACGACGCAAACTTAGAATTGTCGTAGAACCATGAAAGCCAAACTCCTTATCTCATTTCTTCTCAGCTTTTTCACGCTAAGCACTTTTGCGCAAAACACTCATATCCTCCCTACCCCTCAGCAAGTTGAAACCAAAGAGGGACAGTTTGTTTGGGATGAAAGTGTCGTGCTGACATACGATGCCTCCGATGCCGAAATCAACCAGATTATCATGCTTTTCCGCAACGATTTGGACCTCATCAGCGGCAAAAAAGTGCAGTTTTCGAGAGGTATGATAAAAGGAAAGCACTTTATTGAGCTGATAAAAACCGACCATTTAGGCGTGAGCGAAAACGAGGACCAAGCCTATCGCTTAACCGTCAACAATAATTTCATTCGACTTGAAGCTACTACCAACACGGGGCTTTTCTACGCTGTCCAAAGCCTGAAACAGCTCTACCGTTACTCCTTCCTGAAGAACAAAGGTGAAATCGTCATCCCCTGTATGACCATCACCGACTGGCCTAACTTCAAAATCCGCGCATGGCAAGACGACATCAGCCGTGGCCCCATCGTCAGCATGGACTACCTGAAACGCCTCATCCCGCAAATGGCTGAGTGCAAGCTCAATGCCTTCTCGCTTTACACCGAACACACTTTCAAAACCAAATGCCATCCCGACATTGCTCCCACTGATGCTTTCACTGCCGAGGAAATCAAGGAGTTGGAGGATTTTTGCAAGCCATATCACATCCAAATCATTGGCAACCAGCAATGTTTCGGACATTTCGAGGAGATTTTGTGCAATCCCTTCTACAGCCATTTGGCCGACACGAAATGGAACCTCAACCCCGCCAAGGAGGAAACTTACCAATTCCTTGAAGACCATCTCCGCGAAGTGGCAAGAGTCTATAAGTCACCCTATTTCAACATTAATTGCGATGAGACTGAAAGCCTCGGCCAAGGCTATGCCAAGGCTTATGTTGATTCACTTGGAGCGGAAAAGGTTTACTACCAGCATATCAACCGCGTCAATCGGATGCTACGCCCCTATCGCAAGCGCGTGATGATGTGGGGCGACATAGCCGACCAACATCCTGAAATCCTTGACAATTTAGACAACGACATCTTCCTCATCGCATGGAGCTATGTTGGCCTCGACAGTTTCGATGACTTCCTACAACCTTATGTCAAATCGGGGCGGAATTTCTTCGTCGCGCCTGGTGTGAGCCTTTCCGAAAGGGTTTGGCCTAAGCATTACGAGTTCAAGGCCAACATCATCAACCTCTGCCGCGACGGCTACAAAAACGGTGCCCTTGGGGTCATCAACACTTGCTGGGACGACTTTGGCGAGTCGTTGACCAACAGTGCGTTATATGGCCTTGCCGTAGGTGCAGAAGCAAGTTGGAATCCCTCCACAAAACAAGAACGCGATACCGATAGCAACTTCACTGCGCATTTCTTAGGAAGCCTTTCCGACGAAATCTGCCAACATTTGGATGAAATCTCCGAATGGTCGAAAATCGACGGCATCGGCAAGTTCACCGCCATGACCGAACCCATGGTACCCTTCTACCCTGCCCTTGTCAACGACTCCATCAAGGCATTGAACCAAAGGGCATCTGTGGCATTGTCCGTTTTAGAGAAGGCTTTGATCAACGACAAAAAACAGGTCAAGAAAAACGCCGACCTTTTCGATAACGCCCTTTATGCCGTGCATCGCATGCTGTGGTGTGCCAATCGCAACCTCACCCGTTGCCAACTCTATCGCACTTTCAACGAACCCAGCAAGGCCAACATCACCGAAAGCCAACAGATGGTTCAAGAGCTGATTTCCTCGCTGCATGAGTTGAAAAAAGAGTATGTCATGGTATGGAACATCGAGAGTCGCCCCTGTTGGCTTGATGTCAACATGAAGAAATATGATGACATTGCTATTGAGTTGCAACAACTTGAATATGTCCCGTTTATTGAGCCAGCAACAAATGATGAAGGCAATGCCACTATGGCTTTGAAGACCGTTTTCGGTGACAAGGAAATCCACTATACCGTTGATGGAAAAGAAGTGAAGCGAAACGATTCCATTTATCACAATCCTATCGTCTTGGAGCGTCCATGCCTTTTGAAAGCGGCTTGTTTCGATGTCCTGGGCAAAGCCGTTTGCTCTGAGCGGTATTTCTGCTATCACAAGGGCATGGGGCGGCTGAAACAGCTCAACAGTCCAGCAGGCAACTACCGCCCCGAGTATTCGGGTGGTGGTGACAATGCCCTCGTTGACGGCAGCCTCGGCAGCGATGACTACACTGACGGACATTGGCAAGGTTTCTATGGCATCGATGCCGACCTCGAACTGGACTTCGGCAAATATCAAAAAGTCAATGCACTGAATATAGGATTTCTGGTGAATGCCCACGATTGGATTTTGAGTCCCAACGAGATTGAAGTCTACACCTCAAATGATGGCAAGAACTACAAGCCTTACAAATCCTTCACCCTCACGACAGAAACACCATTGACAGGCAACCATACTTTCCGTGAGCGTTTCGAATTGCCTAATCTTCCGACGCGTTACCTGCGCATTGTGGTGAAAAACCCAGGAAAATTGCCCGAGGGCTTGCCTGGCAGCGGCTATGATTCTTGGATCTTTATGGATGAGGTGATGGTGGAATGATTATTTGATCCTCGTGCGACTATAACTCAATTCCTCCTCATAGGATTGGGGCAGGACCTCGTCGCCCGTCACTTCTACCTGCATAATACAGTTTTCCTTAATCAGACTCTTAAGCAAAAGTGTATCAGTGCGTTGTTGACCTTCCTGCAGGTCATCGAGCCAATAGGATTCTTCGGCAAGCAAGCGGTTTCGTCTCCTTTTTTCGACAATCCACACATGCACCCGAAGTCTAGTCACCTTGCCCGGACCCAGATTGTGCAGGTCGAGTTCCAATGTGCAGTTGGCTTTCTCAAATACGAAGGTCGGCTGCGACTCAAAACGCACTCCTTGAATGAGTAGGCTCGGTGTGTCGTCGACAGGAACGGCTTCCATTTCAACATTATAATAACCCTCTGGGATCTGTCCAATCCGCCAACCTTCCATGGTGGTTTCCATGTAATAATACCTCTTGTCTCTAAACGAAAGATAGCGGCTGGCTTCAATCCCATCACAATGCACCCCGATGGCCATATGCTCAGGTAGCACCAACAGGATGAAATCCACCTCCATTTCATAGAGCAAAGCCGCCAACAAAGCCACTTTGTCCTCACAGTCGCCGCAGCCGTCCACCAAGGTCTCAATGGGGTAACGCAAGTATTCATCTGTACCTTTTGTGGTGGAATCATATGCGTAAGGCAAAGATTGCACAAACGTCAACGCCAATTCAACTTCTTCCTTCTCTGTAGTGCTGTTAGTGCTAAATTCATCAGCCAAAGCCCCTAACACAGATCGGTCATGTTCGGAGAGCATGAAACCATAGTAATTCGGCGGTATTTCGCCACCATTGAACTGGTATCGATAAGCCAAATGTTCACGCTCGTTTTGGTAATAATCGTATAGATTTGTGCTGATATTCAGTATGATGGAACTTTGTTTACCGTTGCACTTCCATGAATGCTCTATCTCATAAAAGCCGTCCTGCTCCACCACAGAATGGGCAAAGGCTGTGAGGCTGAAGAATGCAAAGACAATTATAAGATGCAAACGGAAACACATGGGAGAGTTGTTTTCCCTTGCTAACGCAAGAATCGTGCTAAAATTGTTATAGAGCCAGCCTTCTATGTCATTCCGCGGGCTAAGTTTGTGGGCAGACAAAGGAATCTATAGGAGGCGGTTCAAGAGGTAAAAACCTATTTTACGGCCTCATCAGGTATAGATCCCATGCCTTTGCCCACATGCCTTCGTTGGGATGACATACCTGTTGAGGCCTTCAACGCATTATTTTATTTCCCCCAATAATGGAAATCCTTCACCTCTTTCAGCAGTTCCTTAACGGCTGCTTCCAGCTGCTCATCGATGCCATCAGCCATTTTCTCAGGCGTGTTGCGCACCTTAATGTCAGGCTCCAACTGGGTGTTTTCAAGCCAGTTACCTTGCTCAGTGCGGTAGCCAACGACAGGCAGACCAAAATACAGTGAGGGATCTTGCAAGGTTTCCCATGTCACGCTCGACATAGTGCCAGGCACGGGCATACCGACAAGGCTACCCATCTTCTTGTACTTATAAACCCAAGGCGTGCCATGCGCATTGCTGTAGTTGGCTTCGCCGATAAGCATAATCGAAGGCTTGTTGTAGCGTCGCGAAGGCATCACACAGGCCACGCTGTCGTTGATGACCTGTTCGAGATATTTCTCACCACTGAAGAGGATTTCGATATCTTCATGCAGACGCCCACCGCCGTTGAAACGCGTATCGATGACGATACCATCGCAGAGGTTATACTTGCCGAGGATTTGGGAATACACATCGCGGTAGCTGGCGTCGCCCATGCTCTTGATGTGGACATAGCCCAAGCGACCGTTGGACAGCTTCTTCACCGTTTCCTCGTTATGCTTCACCCAACGGTTGTAGAGCAAATCATTCATTGCGCCATGGCTGATGGGCTTCACGGTCTCATCCCAGGTCTTGCCGCCATCGGATAGAGTCACCAGGACAGTTTTGCCACGCTTGTTGTTGAGGAGCGGATAGTAGTCCATGCCTTTCTTGATCTCCACGCCATCAATCTTTTCAATCACGGTTCCCGCTTTCACCTTTGAACTTTTCTTATCGAAAGGACCGCCTTCCACTACCTCAGCGATCTTCAGGCCGTCACCGTTGTAGTCGAGGTCGAGCAGCACGCCAAACTCAGCTGTGGCATCGCCTTTGTTCCCAGGCCGGTAACCCGAACCCGTGTGGGACACATTCAGCTCGCCGAGGATCTCACTCAGCATCTCGGAGAAGTCGTAGTTGTTGTTGATATGTGGCAGGAAAGGCTGGTAGGCCTCTTTCATCAGTGCCAAATCCACGCCGTGATGGTCCTTCATAAAGAAACGATTCTCTATTTGCAAAAACACATGGTTGAACATGTATTCGCGCTCTTCGGCAAGATTGAGTTCCATGGTAGCGTCGTATTTTATCGAAGAGGATTTGCCGCTCTTGTCGAATTTCTGCAAGTTGTTGCCTGAGAGCACAAAGAGGTTATCACCCTGCATCCTCAGCTGCGCACCACCCTGCCCCAGCTTTTTCGTAATCTTCATCGACTTTTCGCGCACATCCATTTCCCACAGGTCATAACCCTTCTCGAAAGAAGTCATGAAATAGAACTTTTCTCCGTCATTAGTGAGTGCCATACCGCTTAAGTTCGATGACATCGGGGTCAGACGGATAACTCGGTCTTGCAAATGCTCCAAGTCCACCTCAATCTTCTTGGTTTCCTTGGGCTTTTCATCTTTTGAGGTCCCTGAGCCTGTCGAAGGGTCATCTTTTTTATCGTCTTTCTTACCTTTTTTCTTGTCACTCTTCTCCTCTTTCTTCGCCTCGTCTTTCTTTTCATCCTTCTTGCCTTTTTCCGTCTCTTTCAGCAGGGCATATTCCTCTTTGCTGAGGCGGAATTTGTCGTAGGCATCCTGATTCAAGAAAGCGATGAAAGCGTCGTTTTGACTGCCCCACGAGGCATGGGAGCGCATACCATAACGATTTGAACGATAAATAATTGCATTACCTTCCATTGCCCAATGAGGACTGCCATCGATATAGGCGCTTTCGGTGATGTTGTAGATAGTCTTCGAGCCATCAGCCTTCACAATGCCTATGTCGGAATAGGGGTCGCGCATGTGGGAAATCAAAGTCAGGGCAAACCATTGTCCATCGGGCGACCACTCGTAGGAGAAGCCGTAGTCGTCGGTTTCGTAATGCTGGCGTCCATCTGTGATTTGGCGCACCTGTTTTGAAGCCAAATTATAAACCTTCAAGACACTGCGATTCTCGATGAAGGCAATCTCCTTGCCATCAGGAGAATAGCAAGGGGCGATGCGCTCTATGCCATCATTGTCGAACAGTGGCTTTTCCTCAATCAAGGTAGCGTAGGCGAAGTTATAGTCTTCTTTACGTTCGATTGTGGCTTGATAGAGGTTCCAGTAGCCATCACGCTCAGAAGCATAAACGATGGAACGACCGTCTTTCGAAAACGATGGGTTACGCTCAGCTTGAGCAGTGTGCGTGATTTGCTTGGTGGTGGCATATTCGTCGACACCTGTCACGAAGAGTTCTCCACGCGAGATAAAGGCAATCAACTTTCCATCCTGACTCAGATCAAAGTCGCCGATGCCTTTGAAATCCTGCTTGACCAACTGCTCCAGCGCTTGGTCATTGACGATTTCGATATTCACCTTTTGAGGCTCGCTTCCAATGCGTTGGGTGTAAATCTCGCCCATATAACCGTAACACAATAGACCATCGTTGGCCACACTCAAGAAACGCACGGGATGAGTCTTGAAGTGGGTCACAGCCTCCACCTGCTCGAGATTGTTGGCAGGTGCCTTATAGACATTGAAGCTTCCATTGTTGCGTTCACTTAGGAACACGACATCCTTATAGCCAGGCAAATAGCACGGGTCGCGGTCTTCACCGACATTGGTGGTGAGAATCGTATGAGTCTTTTTCTTTGCATTATAGTACACCACATCGCGAGCCACGGAAGAGACATGATGCTTGCGCCACACATTTTCGCTGCCTTTGCGGTCGTAGTAAAGGAACGACTTGCCGTCCTTGTCGAACGACATGCTGCTCACGGGCACAGCCACCACCTGCTCGGGACGACCGCCTTCAGTGCTCACCTTATATAATTCAGTAATCCAGCCTGAGGCAAATTGCACATTCTCAGCCGATTTCTGAATCTGAGCTGAGAAATAGATTTCCTTGCCATCGGGTGAAAATGCCAAAGGAATTTCGGTGACTGAGTTAGTTGTAACGCGCTGGGCCACACCACCTTCAGCAGGAACCAAATAAACATCAAAATTACCATTGCGGTCGGTGGCAAAGGCAATCTGTTTGCCATCGGGCGACCAAATCGGGTCGCCATCGTATGCAGCGTTTGTTGTAATTTGCAGTGCTTTACCGCCATTGGTGTTCACTACATACACATCGCCTTTATAGCAAAAGGCAATCTTGTCGCCCTGAGGCGAAATCACATTGTGGCGGAGCCACAGCGGTTGGGCAGAGAGGCTCAAACCTACCGCCATTAGAATGATTAGGAATAGTTTTTTCATAAAGATTTTGAAACAATTATTTTACAGCTCGTTAATTTCTTTCTCAGTAAGGCCCGTAATCTCCATACCTGCCCTTATCTCTGCTATGCTCTCTCATATATCAGTTGTTTATCATTGTTGACACTTTCAACAGCCCAAGGACGAAGGGTACCTTCTTCGACAAGATCAACTTCCAAACCTAGTAAATCTTCAAGGTCAAGTTGCATCCCTGCTATTTTCAGGAGCCCTATAGGTTGTGTACGATCATATTGCACAAGAATATCCATATCACTCCATGGTTTCTCCTCTCCTCTGGCAAATGAACCAAAAAGCCATGCCTTCAACACCGGTTGGGTCTTGAAATAATCAGCAATAATCTGAATCATCGACAAAGTGTGCGTACTCATTTCATTTAATTTTATGCCGCAAATATACTCATTTTCAGTTTACTTGAAACATAAACATAGAATTCCCTTCCAAAAAAAGCTCCAGCCTATCCCCGACATGCACTTCACCTACACCTTGTGGTGTACCCGTGAAAATAATATCGCCTTCTTTCAGTGTTACGAAGCGCGAAACATGGGCAATGATTTTGTCAAAGCTGAAAATCATGTCCCGGCTATGGCCTTGCTGTACACATTCACCATTGAGTTTCATGCCGAAGGAAATATCGTCCGCATTTTTCAATTCGCTGATTTTCTTAAACTTTCCTATCGGAGCAGAATAATCGAAAGCTTTAGCGATTTCCCAAGGATGACCTTTGGCCTTACATTGGCTTTGCAAGTCCCGGGCGGTAAAATCAATGCCCACGGTGATGGCATCGTAGTATTCAGAAGCCAACTTCTCGTCAATCGCCTTGCCCGTCTTGCAGATGCGTAGCACAAGTTCCGTCTCATAATGGACTTTCTTACTGAAATCAGGATACGAGAAAGGCTCACCAATAGGCAATAGTGCCGTCTCAGGCTTCATGAAAAACATGGGTTCAGTCGGTAAGTCGTTGTCTAGTTCTTTGACATGCGCCAGATAGTTACGGCCTATACAGATGATTTTCATGGTTTTATCGTTTTACATTCTTTCCGCCCATACGCAACTTGATGGCGGTCACCACCTTCTTCGTATAGCGCGGGAAATCGTTTTTCATAATCCAATCATAATAAGGCGGCTCTATGCGGAAGACATCTTCTACCCGCTTGCCTTTGTGCTTGCCAAACATGAAGACCTCCTTGCCCTCCTCATCGAAGATGATTTGTCCCGAAAGGTCAGCATTCTTATGATGCGCCGAAAACTCAGAAAGCTGCTTCATATCATTGACAGGGCCTTGCGACTTGTTTCCTTTACCATCCTCGTATTCAACGCCTTGATATTTATCAAGCATCGCACGAAGCACGTCATAAGTGGCTTTGGTGTCGGCCATGGCTCCATGCGCGCCCTCCAATTCCGCATGACAGAAATATCGGTAAGCGCTTTTCAAGTTGCGTGGTTCCATCTTCATATAAATGTTCATCACATCGATGAAGTCGCGACTCTTGAGATCGAAGTCGTAGTCTACACGAAGGAATTCCTCCATCAGCATTGGGAGGTCGAACTTCAAGATATTATAACCCGCCAAGTCGGCATTACCGATAAACAAAGCGATTTCCTTAGCCTTATCGCGAAAGGTAGGTTTGTCAGCCACCATCTCGTCGGTGTAACCATGCACCGAGGTGGACTCCTCAGAAATGGGCATTTCGGGATTAAGCAGCCATACACGCTGCTCTTCTTCACCGTTTACATTGATTTTCAGCACACTCATCTCAACGATGCGATCATGCGAGGGATTAAGGCCTGTTGTTTCTAAGTCAAAAAAGGCGATAGGACGTTTCAGATTCAGTTCCATAAAGATAGTAAATTTGAGTGCAAAAATAATACATAAAAGGCAGCAATATCCAATTTTTTCCTATTTTTGCCCCACTTTTCAAACATAAAAGAACTATTAGAAAGTATCAAATTATTGAAAGACATGATGGAAGAAAATGAAATGAAAGGAAAAGAGGAGTTGTTCTCCAAGGCAGTGAAAGCAGGTAAGAGAACTTACTTTTTTGATGTCAAATCCACGAAGAACGACGAGAAGTACATCACCATAACCGAAAGCAAGCGCCGTTTTGACGAAGGTCTGAACCGTTTCTTTTACGAGAAACACAAGATTTTCCTCTACAAGGAAGACTTCGAGAAGGTTTCGAAAGGCTTGAGTGATGCCATCAAATACATTGAAACAGGCGAATACCCTGCCGACTATTACGACCAGCCGGAGCCGCGTCGCTACGACCGTGAGAATGGCGAACAACACACCGAGATTGACAACGCCATCGACAAATGGTTTGACGAATTGGAAAAATAAACTTACATCAATCAAAAACAAAGGCCGCGTTCACAAGCTGCGGCCTTTTTTGT
>JAEEGF012216452.1_pt1 | contig 19050 bp, 9 predicted proteins | sample 9134171 | NCBI WGS metagenome assembly JAEEGF01 (sample SAMN16246542, study PRJNA631951) | gut metagenome | biome: gut microbiome; feature: rumen; material: AP-attached | host: Bos | place: Iran: Karaj | collected 2018-10
CAATGTCCTTCATACTGTGTTAATTTTTTGAATTTATAGTTTTGAAATAAAATTTGGTTTTGCTGCAAAAGTAGGTGTTTTTACCTATTTTATATATTACAAAATCGTTCGTTTACTATGATTATCGTACAAACTGTACATTTTTAATTGCCATCGGGCTTAGTAAGATTGGTATTTCCCGAGGGATACCATACAAACGCATCGGGATTGTCAGGCTGATTGGGATCATAATCCTGCCAATCTGTACGCAAGTGCTCTACCAATGGTGAGTGCATCTGCTTCAGTCCCATCACAATACACTTAGCCACCTGCCAGGCACCATAAGGATTAAAATGGGTGTTATCGGCCAATGCTTCGGGCTGATTGGCAAAGGTGTTAGCCGGATAATGTACCAGCGCCTTCTTCGAGCCCTCGTAACCTAAGGTTTCGTACAATGCAGTAGTCATACCGTTCAGTTCGATTACAGGCACGTTCTCTCTGCGAGCCACGGTACGCATAGCCTCGGGATACTCCCCATGGGTGTTACGCAATGTTTTCTGGTCGGCCTCAAAGAATCTACGCGCTGTAGGTGTCACAAAGATGATGTTACCACCTTTGGCACGTACGCGATCCACAAAAATTTTCAGATTGCGTGAGTAGCTGTACCAGGCACCATCGCCTGCTTTCTTCTCCTTCTCGTCGTTATGACCGAACTCACAAATCACATAGTCGCCCTTTCGCAGTTGGGTAAGAATCTTATCCAAACGCAACTGTGCCAAGAAAGTAGTAGCCGAGAGTCCGCTTTCGGCATAGTTGGCTATCACTACCCTATCGTCGAACCAACGTGTAATCATCTGTCCCCACGAAGCCCAAGGCTCCTGCTCCTGATCTACCACCGTACTGTTGCCACACAGAAATACCGTAGTGGCAGTTGTATCAGGCGTAATGGTAATGCGCTGTACAGCTGGAGCCGGACCGCAGAACTGCAGGTTCAGGGCATCGTCCCAGTTCTTATAAGTCAGTTCACGTGGCTTCAACTTCACGCTGGTAGCAGCATCAATCTTAGGCTCGTGCTTGTTTACCACAAAACTTACGGTTTGGTATTTGCCTTTCTTGGTGCTGACAACATCGGTGTAATGCCTACGACTCTCAGCACGCACCACCGTCTGGGCAGCACGTTTCTTTGAACCGAGCGTTACGGTAACACGATAATTACCATCGGGCACCCGGACCGAGAAATCGATGGGATTGACACTCTCCTTATATAATAAGGTGTCGATGGTCTGCGCCTGTACACACAGACTGGCAGCTACGGCCACAGTTAGAATCATTAGTCTTTTCATCAGAGTTATTAATTAGTATGGTGCAAAAGTACTGCCTTTATCACTACCATACGACCGATTATTGTCCGTAAACTATCAAACTTGTACAAAATTGCTAATTTCAGAACGAACGTATATGTATCATCACCGCATATTTGCCTACTTTTGCAGCAGAAAACTAAAAACGTACGAAAGAGATGAATACAAATCGTATTACCGCATTGGTTTTACCGCTATGCATGGCAACGGGCATGTGGGCACAACCCAGAACAGTGCAATCGCTGAACCTGGGTTGGGAGTTTGCACGCGACTCGTTGTTTACCAACGCACACCAGGTTGACGTACCCCACGATTTTCAGATAGAACAGCCATGGGTAGCTCCGAGTGCCGACGAACGTGGCGACAACACCGATGTGGCTGCCAACATAAAAAGCCGTCTGTCGGCCAGAGGTTTTAAAGAGATGGGTGCAGGCTGGTACAAGAAGACGGTCACATCAGCGGTCCGTCAGGACCGACGTATGTTACTCGACTTCGAGGGCATTATGTACGTAGGCGATGTATGGTTGAACGGCGTGCATATCGGCGGTACCGATTACGGCTACGTAGGTTTTGAGATAGATGTAACCAAACTATGGCGTTATGGTGAGGACAATGAGATTATTGTCAAGGCGCATACCATGACCGAAAAGAACTCACGCTGGTACACCGGTGGTGGTTTATTCCGTAACGTATCACTCATCGATACGCCGGCCGATTTGTATTTCGAGCGCCATCCGCTCTACATCACTACGCGCGATAATAAATATGTAAATGTAGCGGCCGATTTTACAAATCGCACCAAGAACCGTCAAACAGTTATGAAGGTAAGTATTTACGACCCTCAGGGAAAACTGGTAACTGAACAGACGGCTAAACGTGGAGGCAACCCACAGACACGTACACTCACGATACAGGCACCCGAGATGGAGATTCCCAACGCTCAGCTTTGGGATACAGAACACCCGGCCTTATATAAAGCAGTGTGCCAGTTGCTGTATGCTGATGGCACCGTGGCCGATGAGGTAAGTGAGCAGTTCGGTATCCGCACCATCGAGTATGGTCCCGACTTCGGTCTGAAACTCAACGGCAAGAAAGTGTTGCTCAAAGGCTATGCCAACCATCACACCTTAGGTGCCTTGGGTGCAGCCGCCTACCCGCGCGCCATTGAGAAGCGTCTGCAACTCATGAAGCAGTTCGGCATCAACCACATACGCACCTCGCACAATCCCTATAGCCGCGATTTCATCCGTCTGTGCGATAAATACGGCATATTGGTAGTAGATGAGCTATACGACAAGTGGACCCAGCAGCATACAGGCGGACGCGTGCCGTTTATGAACCACTGGGCACAGGATGTTACCGAATGGATTAAGCGCGACCGCAACTCACCATCAGTTATTCTATGGAGCTTAGGCAACGAACTGCAGCAAGATCCTAACCTGCCGTTTAACGACTTCGGTGTTACATGCTACCAGATGATGCGCCCCGTAGTGAACCGCTACGACTCTACACGCAAGGTTACCGTAGCCATGCACCCACGCTACCGCAACTGGGAGACCGACTCGCTCCCCTGCGATTTGGCTATGCACACTGATATACAGGCTTATAATTATAGGTATATGTATTTCCCAGGCGATGGACGACGCTTTCCTTGGATGACTTTCTACCAAAGCGAGGCCAGCATCAATAAGATGGGCCCTAACTGGTTTGAGATGGACCTGAATAAGGTTATCGGTCTGGCTTACTGGGGTGCTATCGATTACTTGGGCGAAAGTCAAGGTTGGCCTGCCAAAGGTTGGGCACAAGGTGTGTTCGACATCGCGTTAGAGCCCAAGCCTAAAGCATACTTTATGAAGAGTTATCTGACCGATACCCCTATGGTGCATATCGCCATTATCGAGGATACAGATGCTGGTATAGAGTGGAATGGCATACAGACAGGTAACGATATCCAATCAGAAAACTGGAACCGAACCGCAGGTTCAAAAGTAAATCTGTTTACTTATACCAATGGCGATGAGGTAGAACTGCTACTGAATGGCAAACGCCTTGGCAAAAAGCAGAATCCGACAGATGCTGAAAAGCGTAACCGCATTTTGTGGAAAGCCATTCCCTATCAGGCTGGCAAGTTAGAAGCCGTGGCCTACAAAAACGGTAAGGTGATAGCCCGTCATGCTATCGAAACCACTGGTAAGGCTGTCAAACTTCAGGCTATACCTGATAACACTAACTGGCAGGCTGATGGCGATGATCTGCAGCATGTGCGTATCATCGCCGTAGATAGCAAAGGTCGCCGTGTACCCGATGCCAACAACGAACTGAAATTCGATGTTGAAGGAGATGCACGCATTGTGGCTGTAACCAATGGCGATATTGAGAGCGACGAACTGAACGTAACCAATCACCGTCGCCTGTGGCATGGTTCGGCTATGGTTATCCTGCGTGCAGGCAGCCAGCCATCAAAGGTAACGTTGAAAACATCATCCGACAGCTTTAAAACCGTTGTCAGCAAGTTTGAAACTAAATAAACTACATATGAAGAAATCTATTATTGCACTCGTAGCACTTGTGGGACTCACAACCACAGCTACAGCACAGAACAATGTGTTAGAATCAGCACAGAAAACAAACAACTACTTCATGATGAAGTATAGTGACCCTACCCTTCCCACCAACGTGAAGAAGGTACGCCCCTCGTCGCTTTGGACACGTGCCGTATATTACGAGGGACTGATGGCCCTGAACGCCATCGACCCACAGCAGCGTTACATCGACTACGCCATGACCTGGGCCGACTTCCATAAATGGACACCACGCAACGGCGTGAACACCCTCGATGCCGATGACCAGTGCTGTGGCCAGACCTACGTGGAACTGGCAGCCTTGAAAGGTGGCGATCAGAAAGCACTCTTAACCAATGTAATTGCTAATCTCGACCACCAGATGGTTACTCCAAACTCAAAGAAGCAGACCTCTACTCCTAAAGCCAAGACCAACGTGAACTCGTTGTACGGTTGGTGGACCTGGATTGACGCCATACAGATGGCTATGCCACTCTACATGCAGATTGCAAACGTTACAGGCGAACAGAAATACCGCGACCACGCTATGCAAATGTACCGCTGGACCCGTAACGAGTGTGGTGGTGGTTTGTTCAACACCAAGGATGGCTTGTGGTGGCGCGATGCCGACTATGTACCACCTTATAAGGAGAAAGATGGTAAGGACTGCTACTGGAGCCGTGGTAACGGTTGGGTATATGCCGCCATCGTACGCTGCATGAACCAGCTTAACCCTAAGAGTAAAGAATATAAGGAACTGAAGAAGGACTTCCTGCTGATGAGCAAGGGTTTGCTCAGCTGTCAGCACGAAGATGGTTTCTGGCACGCCAGTTTGGTAAGCGATGTCGACTATCCCACACCCGAAATGACAGGTACCGCCCTGTTCCTCTATGGTATGGCATGGGGCATTCAGCAGGGCTTGCTCAAAGCCAAGACCTATCGTCCAGTATGCGACAAAGCCTGGCAGGCACTCGCATCATGCGTACATAACGATGGTTTCTTAGGTTGGAACCAAGGCACAGGAAAAGAACCCTCAGCCGGTCAGCCTGTTACCTTCGACAGCGTACCCGACTTTGAAGACTATGGCACGGGCTGTTTCCTGCTTGGCGCCAGCGAATATTACAAACTCACCAGATAATGAGGAAATTCTTAACCATAATATGTGCGGCGTGCTGCTATGCCTCGGCAACCTTTGCCCAGGCATGGCCACAGCCCAAACCAGAAGCTAAACCCGGCACCCGTTGGTGGTGGCTGGGTTCAGCTGTTAATCAGCACGACCTGGAATGGAACCTTCAGGAGTATGCCCGTGTAGGCATCGGTGCTGTAGAAATCACGCCTATCTATGGCGTAAAGGGTAACGATGCCAACAACATCACCTACCTCTCGCCCAAATGGATGCAGGCCCTGAAATCGGTTCAAGACATCGCCCGTCCGTTAGGTATCGAGGTTGATATGAACTGTGGTACAGGCTGGCCCTTTGGCGGTCCGCATATCTCATTAGATCAGGCTGCTTGTCGTGCGATTATCAAGGATACCATTATCAACGGCAAGCACCAGTATGAGGTTGAGATTGGACGCACCAAACAGAAAGTTAAACGTGCCGCTCCTGGTGGCGAAGGTTGGGTAGTGGATCATTTCGACCGCAAAGCCGTAGCACACTATCTAGATCGCTTTGAACAGGCGTTTGCCACATCGGGCGTACCCTACCCTCACACGTTCTTTAACGACAGCTACGAGGTGTATAAGGCCGATTGGACGCCCACTCTGTTCGAAGAGTTCCAGAAGCGTCGTGGCTACGACTTGCGTACAAAACTACCCGAACTTTTAGGCAAGGTAGACGATGGCAACCAGACGTTGGCCGACTATCGCGAAACCCTCAGCGACATGTTGCTCGAGAACTTTACCCAACAGTGGGTAGCTTGGGCACACAAGCATGGCGTAAAAGTACGCAACCAAGCTCACGGTTCACCAGCCAACCTGCTCGACCTCTATGCCGCTGTAGATATACCTGAAATCGAAGGGTTCGGTCTTTCTGAGTTCGGTATCCACGGCTTGCGTACTGACCCTGGTAAAACCCGTAAGAACGATAGCGACGTGTCGATGCTCAAATATGCGTCGTCAGCTGCTCACGTCATGGGCAAGCCTTTCACATCCAGCGAAACGTTTACCTGGCTCACTGAGCATTTCCGTACCTCGCTCTCACAGATGAAACCCGATCTCGACCTGATGTTCACTTGTGGCGTAAACCACGTGTACTTCCATGGTTCATGCTATACCCCGCAGAACGATCCCTGGCCAGGATGGAAGTTCTATGCATCGGTAGACATGAGTCCTACCAACTCTATCTGGCGCGATGCCCCATATCTGATGAAGTATATTGAGCGTTGCCAGAGTTTCCTGCAGTTGGGAGAGCCAGATAACGATTTCCTGGTGTATCTGCCCGTACGCGATATGTGGCATCAACGCGATAACAACAACACACAGCTCATGCAGTTCGACATCCACTCGATGGCGAAGAAAGCGCCTCAGTTTATCCGTAGCATCCTGACTATCGACAGTCTAGGTTACGACTGCGACTACATCAGCAACCGTCAGTTGACAAAGGTACGCATTGAAAATGGCATGCTAGTAACCGAGGGAGGCACCCGCTATAAGGCGCTTATCATCCCCAGCGGCACCACCATCGATGCCTCGCTGCAAGCACAGATCAACCGATTGAACGCCTACGTTATTCGTGGTGAACAGGCTACTGATATGGCCAAGTTTGCCAAAGCCGAACAGATGAAGACCACCTATGGTCTGCGCGCCATTCGTCGCCATACAGCCGATGGTTGGCACTACTTCATCGTAAACCTCACACCGAAGGATATTGCAGGCGATGTAAACCTGGCAGTACCTTTCGAGAGTGCTACCTGGTTCAACCCCATGAACGGCGATATTCAGCCTGCCGAAGTACATAACGGACAGCTTCACATCGCCCTCAAATCAGGCGAGAGCCGCATCCTGAAAACGTCAAATCAGCCTTCAACAAATATTGCTACTACTGCATCCGGAACCGAGGAGATAACTCTCCAAGGTCCATGGATGCTTTCGTTCACCGACGAAAGTCCACGTGTTGAAGACACGTTCAAACTGAACAAGCTCCAGACGTGGGAGACACTGAGCGACAGTGCTGCCGTTACCATGGGTACAGGTGTTTACACCACCAGCATCAAGCTTTCGGCCCAACAAGCCAAGCAGCACTGGCAGATAGACTTAGGCGATGTACGCGAGAGTGCCCGCGTGTATATCAACAATCAGTTTGTAGGTTGTGCCTGGGCCGTACCATTCATTCTGGATTGCGGCAACACCCTGCACAAGGGCAAGAACGAGATACGTATCGAGGTTACCAACCTGCCTGCCAACCGCATTGCCGAGCTTGACAGAAAAGGCGTACAGTGGCGCAAATTCAACGAGATTAACGTGGTGGATATCAACTATAAGAACACCACCTACGCCGATTGGAAGCCCGTTCCAAGTGGACTGAATACAACCGTTAAACTGGTTCGTTAAGTCGCACGTTACTTATTATAATAATGTACGTAAACGTTTCGTATTCGAAAACGTTTACGTGCTTTTTTACGCACTTTTTTACCATCAAATAGCCGATTTTTAAATTTTTTATACTATATTTGCACCAATTTAAGGACTAATCTCTGAGAAGTAATTGACTTACTATTATAATTAATAACTTAAACATCAAAGTATGAATCAAGCAATGAGAAGATTGTGCAAACTGTGTCTCTTAGCAGCATTCTTTGTACTGGCTCCCCCTGAGGTGCTGGCTCAAACGATTGCGAAAGGACAGGTGTTTGACTCAACTAACGAGCCCGTTATTGGCGCTACAGTTGTAGAAAAAGGTAGTCCTAAAAACGCTACGATTACCGACTACGACGGTAACTTTAACCTCACGCTGCAGAACAGTAAGCAGGTTGTAATTACCTACATCGGTATGAAATCAAAGACCGTTACCATCAGCGGTGCCCCCGTTAAGGTAACCATGGAAGACGACAACACCACCCTGAACGATGTGGTAGTAATTGGTTACGGTTCGGTTAAGAAGAAAGATCTTACCGGATCGGTAGCAACCGTTAACAGCGAAACCTTGCAGGCTGTACCTGTAGCCAATGCCTCAGAGGCCCTCACCGGTAAGATGGTGGGTGTACAGGTAACTACCACCGAAGGTTCGCCCGATGCCGAAGTAAAGATTCGTGTTCGTGGTGGTGGTTCTATCACCCAGAGCAACGATCCCCTTTACATCGTTGATGGATTCCCCGTTGAGACCATCAGCGACATTCCCGCAAATGATATCGAGGACATCACCGTACTGAAGGATGCATCATCTACCGCCATCTATGGTAGCCGTGGTGCTAATGGTGTTATCCTGGTAACCACCAAGAGCGGTAAGGAGGGTAAGACCAAGGTAAGCTACAATGCTTACTACAGCTGGAAGAAGATTGCCAAGAAGCAGGATGTGCTGAGCGCACGCGACTATGCTACCTGGCAGTACGAGCTGGCCTTGCTGAAGAACAATAACGATCCTGAGAAGATCTCGTCGTACACCGATTATTTCGGCAACTATCAGGATCTGGATATGTACGACAATATTGCCACCAACGATTGGCAGGATCTGGTTTACGGCCGTACCGGTCACACCTTTAATCACAACATCAACATCAATGGTGGTACCGAGAATATCAAGTATGCATTCAGCTATGCACACATGAACGATAAGGCCATCCAGATTGGTTCAAGCTTCAAGCGTGATAACTTCAGTCTGAAGCTGAACACCAAGCCCACCAAGACCACAACACTCGACTTCCAGGCACGTTATGCCGATACCGATATCCGTGGTGGTGGTGCTCAGGATGCTACTGGTGTTTACGACTCTGACCGTCGTCTGCGCTATGCTGTTATCTACAGCCCATTCCCCATCAAGAACCTCGACCCATCTGCCGGTGCTGCCGACGATGATCTGGGTAACCTCTACAATCCTATCCAGGCTCAGAACGACAACGATCAGAAGAAGGAGCGTAAGAACCTGAACATTGCAGGTGCTTTTGGATGGGAAGTTTACAAAGACCTGAAGCTGCGTACAGAGTTTGGTTACGATGATTACAACAACTACGACCAGCGTTACTGGGGTCTTACCACCTATTATATTAAGAACGTACCAGCCGTTGACAACCAGAACATGCCAGCCATCCGACTGACATCTACTAACCGTCACCGCTTCCGCAATACCAACACCATCAATTACGACTTCAAGAACCTGATCAAGAACGAGGATCACAAGTTGAACGTCATGGTGGGTCATGAGTACGTAATCACCAAGCAGCGCGTTAATACCGACGAGGTACACGGTTTCCCCACCGACTTTGATGCCGAGACCGCTTGGAAGCTCACCTCACAGGGTGTACCCTACTCTATCGACGATGCTTACAGTGCTGATGACAAGCTGCTCTCTTTCTTCGGTCGTTTGAACTACAACCTGAAGGACCGCTACCTGCTCAGTGCTACATTCCGTGCCGATGCCAGCTCTAAGTTTGCTAAGGGCAACCGTTGGGGTTACTTCCCCTCAGCCGCTCTGGCTTGGCGTATCTCTTCAGAGCCATTCATGGCCAGCACAGCCTCTTGGCTCGACGATTTGAAACTGCGTGTAAGCTACGGTACTGCTGGTAACAACAATATTCCTGTTGGTCAGCTTGTACAGACTTATAGCGCCAGCTCTACCGCTTGGGTAAACGGTATCTCTTCATACTGGGCACCATCAAAGACGATGGCTAACCCCGACCTGAAGTGGGAGACCACCATCACCCGTAACGTAGGTTTGGACTTCACCCTGTTCGGTGGCAAACTGAATGGTACCATCGAGGCCTATCTGAACACCACCAAGGACCTGCTTATCCAGTTCCCTGTAGGCGGTACAGGTTACGACAACCAGTATCGTAACATGGGTAAGACCGAGAATAAGGGTCTTGAGTTCAGCTTTACCTGGCATGCCGTTAACCAGAAGAACTGGGGTATCGACATCAGCGGTAACATCGGCTTCAACAAGAATAAGGTTAAGAGCCTTGGTGTGATGGACGACTTTGGTTGGAACACCAACTGGGCTTCTACCGAGATTGGAAACGACTACTGGATTTCTGTAGGCGATCCTCTCGGTCAGGTTATCGGATTCCGTCAGGATGGCGCTGGCCGCTACGAGGTGAGCGACTTTGCTGGCTACGATGCTAAGCAGGGTTGGATTCTGAAGGATGGTGTAGCCGATGCTACAGCCGTAGTAGGTACTATCCGTCCAGGTTCGCTCAAGCTCAAGGATCTGGATGGCGATGGATTCGTAACATACGAGAACGATGTAGAGGTTCTGGGTGATGTTAACCCAACAGCATTCGGTGGATTCACCCTGAGCGGTCACGCTTACGGCTTCGACCTGAGCGCTGCCTTCAACTACAGCATTGGCAACAAGGTTTATAATGCTAATAAGATTGAGTACACCTCAACCTCAAAGTACCAGTATCGCAGTATGAGCACCGAGATGGCTGCTGGCAAGCGCTGGACCAACCTCGATCCTGAGACCGGTCTGCTCAGCAACGACCCAACCCGTCTGGCCGAGCTGAACGCCAACACCACTATGTGGAGCCCTTACATGAGCCGTATGGTACTTACCGACTGGGCTCTTGAGGATGCTTCATTCCTGCGTCTCAACACCCTGTCGCTGGGTTACACTATTCCTGCTGCCCTCACCAAGCGTGCTGGCATTCAGAGCCTGCGCTTCTATGTAACAGCTTACAACGTATTCACCATCACTAATTACAGCGGTTTCGATCCAGAGAGCGACTGCTACCGCCGTACAGCGCTTACACCAAGTGTTGACCACTCTGGTTATCCACGTAGCCGCCAGTTCGTTGTAGGACTCAATTTGAATTTCTAAAATGAAGGAGGACATGAACATGAAGAATAATATCAAATTAGCTATACTGTCAATGTCGCTGATGGGTCTGGCCTCGTGCGACATGGATGCCCCCAGCATCTCAACCCTCGACGAATCATCGGTATTCGCCACCTACTCGCTGGCCGAATCAGAGGTGATGTCGATCCACGTATCATTTGGCGAGACCAACTCATACCGTGGCCGTTTCCTGCCCTACTATGGTGTTAACACCGATGTAGAATGGGGTAACGCACCATCGTATGCCGACCGCGTAAGCGATAAGCAGAGTCTGTGGAACTACAGCACTCAGGCTGCTAACGGACAGATGAACACCGCCAACAATGCCTACGCAAAGTTCTACGAGGGTATCGAGCGTGCCAATCTGGCCATCAAGGGTATCCGCCAATATGGTAACATCGAGAACAACGCCGATATGCGCCACCTGTTAGGCGAGGCCCTCACCCTGCGTGCCGTTATCTATAACGACCTGCTGAAGGCTTGGGGCGACGTGCCTGCACGTTTCGAGCCTAACAACTCAGATAATATGTACCTGCCCCGTACCAACCGCGATGTGATTTACAAGCAGTTGCTGGCCGATCTGTTAGAGGCTGAGGACTATTGCTACTGGGCTAAGGAGAATGCTATCACCAAGACTACCGAGCGTGTAAACAAGGACTTTGTTAAGGCCCTGCGTGCCCGTCTGGCTCTCTATGCAGGTGGTTACGGTCTGCGTGGCGATGGCTATCGCCTGTCGAAGGATCCCGAGTTGGCTCCTGAGAAGATGTACCAGATTGCCAAGCAGGAGTGCGAAGAGGTGATTGCCCATGGCAGCAGCAAACTGGGTTCGTTTAAGGAGAACTTCGTTAAGCTCTGTCAGGATAATGTAACAGCTGGTGGCGAAAGCCTTTGGGAGATTCCATTCTCTGCCGGTCGTGGCCGTGTGCTCTACACATGGGGTTTGAAGCATAACGCTAAGGACCAGTACACCCAGCAGTCGCAGGGTGGTATCAACCGCGCAGTTTCTACCCTGTACTACGATTATGATCCCGAGGATATCCGTCGCGACATCACCGTGGTACCTTACGAGTGGAGTAAGGACCTGAAGGATGGCAATGCGCACGTTGTGCTGAGCGGCTTGAACAAGATGTGCTTCGGTAAGCTGCGCTACGAGTGGATGAACCGTATTGTTACCAGTACCAACGACGATGGTGTAAACTGGCAGTACATGCGCTTGGCTGATGTTTACCTGATGGCTGCCGAGGCCGAGAACGAACTGGGTAACACCGCCGCTGCATGGAGCTATATGAAGCCCGTTCTGGATCGTGTACTCCCCGCTGCTAAGGTATCTGCCCTGCAGACCAAGTACACCGCCTCTCAGCAGGCATTCCGCGAGGGTATCTACGATCAGCGTGCACTCGAGTTTGCTGGCGAGGCTCTGCGTAAGGCCGACCTGGTTCGCTGGGGTATCATCGACCAGAAGATGGCCGAGGCCAAGGCTAAGCTCCAGGCTCTGCAGACACGTACTGGCGACTATGCCGGACTGCCCGACAAGGTTTATCTGAAGACTGTTGAGAACGAGAGCGAGATTGAAATCTACGGTCTGAACAAGGGCGAGAACGATGCCACTGTTATCAACGGTTTCGAAGGCGATTGGGAGAGCAAGAACTGGTTCGGCAGTGCCGACAAGCCAAGCCTTACCGACGATATCATCGACGGTCTCTACGTGGCTACTCCAAGTCTTAACTGCCTGTGGCCTATCTGGCAGAACTTCATCGACTCAAGCAACAACATGCTGAACAACGATGGTAACTACGGTCAGTTGTCTGATTGAAAATTGAACATTGAAAATTGAAGATTTTTTATGAAAAAAATATATTTAAAATCTATCGTATTTGGTCTGGCTACTGTGGCTTTAGCTTCATGTAGCGACGTTGCCGACGAGATTACGAGCATTGTGTATAACCGTAATTTCTCGCCCACCAGCGTAGAGGCCAAGGTGCGCAACCGCACCAATATCGAACTGAGCTGGAACCTTGGCGATGGCGTAACCAACTATAATGTTGAGGTTTATGCCAACGACAGCTTGACCTTTGCCGGTTCGCCCGTACAGAGTTTATCTGTAACACCCGATCAGGTACCCGTGCTTATAACAGGTCTGGATGGCGAAACCCAGTACTCATTCCGTGTTCAGGCCACCGATGGCGATGCCACACGCGACTCTAAATGGGCTGGTGCTTACGCCAAGACCGAGGCCGAGCAGCTGTTCAAGAACGTGAAGGAAGAGGATATCAAGGCTAAGGAGGTAACCCTGCGCTGGACTGCTGGCGAAGAGGCTGCCACCATCACCCTTACACCTGGTAACATTGTGTATAACATCACAGCTGCCGATATCGCAGCTGGTGCTGCTACCGTTACAGGTCTTACACCTGAGACCGAGTACACCGCTGTGATGGCTCGTGCCAATGGTAAGACTCGCGGTAAGATCAGCTTCAAGACTGGTGTATTCCTCGAGGAGACCGATATCCTGGTGAAGGCAGGTTCAGATATCGCTGCTGCCATCAAGGATGCACCTGAGGGCTATCGTTTGGTTGTTGAGCCAGGTGAGTATGGTATTGCTACCGATGCGGCCGCATTTGGCGGTTCTGTTACCATCAGCAAGCAGCTCACCATCAAGGGTCTGCGTCAGAACGACCATCCAGTGATTAAGGGTCGCTTCAAGGTAGAGGCTCCATTCGCTGTCGATCAAGTAACACTCGACGGTACCGGTACCGATGGTGGTCAGTGCTTCGACTTTACAAAGGATGGCAACATCGAGAGCTTCTCTATCAGCAATAGCGAAATCAGCAACTTCGTGAAGGGTATGCTGTACATCAACAAGAAAGTTGCCATTAACACAATCACTATCGATCGTTGCCTCATCACAAATATCGAATGTGATGGTGGTGACTTTATCGATAGCCGCGCTGGCGGTTGGAACACACTGACAATGACTAACTCTACAGTATTTAATAGTGTCGTTGGTCGTGCAGTGGTTCGTTTCGACAACAACTCAAATGTATCTGTCTCTGCTATTACTAAGATTGAGAACTGTACTTTTGCTTTAACTGGTACTGGAAACAAGAACTCTTATGGATTCCTGCATATCCGCTACAAAGGCAATAGCTCAGTATTCAAGAACAACATAGTAGCCGATTTCGATCAGCAGCGTGGTTTCTCTGATCAGGCATCTACCACACCTGCAGAATTTGACAACAACTTCTACTTCAACACGAAGAACTTGTTGAGCAAGGATGCTGCAAGCACAAAGACACCTGCATTTTTTGACACCACAGGTACTAATCTGCAAGCCAATCCTTTCGCTGACGAAGCAAAGGGTGACCTCACCATCATCAATGATGATGTGAAGGACAAGAAAGCTGGCGATCCTCGCTGGTTCTAATCAAATAAAGAAGCCTCGCTCCGATGAGCGAGGCTTTTTTATTACTTCTTTAATCTTACAAATACTGGATAGTGATCTGAAGGCAGACGCTTCTGATACTTTTTAAAGCTGATTTCCTGTGGAGCATCGGCACCTTTAAGTTCCTCACCTTGCTGTGGACTCTCGGTCCAATAGGTGTTAGTTAACACGCCGTAACGCTGTACGGTAAAGGCAGGCGATACAAACACGTGGTCGATACGACTGGCGGTCTTCAATTCAGGATCCCAGCTGTTAAAGGTACCGTTCTCGGCAAAGCGGAACTGCGCCTTCTCAAAGCTGTCGTTCAATACACCCGACTGTGTAAAGATACTATAAATCTCGTTAGTCTGATCCACATTGAAATCTCCTGTCAGCACCACGGGCTTACCCTTAGCAATCTCTTTGATACGCTGCACCACCAGTTTGGCACCCTCGCGGCGTGCCACAGTACCTACGTGGTCCATGTGCAGATTAAAGTAATAGAACTTCAGGCTGGTACCCTTGAGTTTAAAATAACCCCACGAGCAGATACGCACACAAGCGGCATCCCAACCCAAACCAGGCTTCTCAGGGGTTTCCGACAACCAGAAGTCGCCATGATCCAACAGTTTGATTTTGTTACGGTCGTAGAAGATGTTTGAGTGCTCGCCGGCATGCTTACCATCATCGCGACCTAAACCGATACAGTCGTAATCGGTCAGTTGCTTTAATAAGTCCTGACGCTGCGACTCCAATACCTCCTGAGCACCAAAGATGTCCGGATGCTCAAACAGTATCTGACCGCACAATACCGGCATGCGCTGCTGCCAGGCATTACCTGCTTTGGCATCGCCGTCGTTCTGGTAACGAATGTTGTAACTGCCCACGTAAAGTTCCTGGGCCTGTGTAGTAATGCTGGCTGCCATCATCATGGCAACCAGCATAAGTTTACTGAATACTTTCATTAGTAGCGTTTAATTATTTGTGTAAATGAATTGAATAAATTATCTGTTCGATTCTACTTCGGCACGCTTTGCACGATAGTAACGATCCACGAAATCAATCTGCTCACGGTTAGGCACATTAATCAGCGATGCACCATTGCTGAACTGCATAGTGGTTGGCTTGCTCTCGTCGAAGGTTGGCCAGTAAGGCAGCCCCTTACCGTTAGGATTACCCGTCTTGGCAAAGTTCACCCAATACTGCTGAATGATTTCGGCCACTGCACTCTCGGCAGGATATTTTTCGCTCTGCAGCAGGAAGTGACCGTTCAGGTACATGATATCATCGGCATGAGCCACACCCTTACGACGTGGATCCTGCGAGAAGCTCATAGTTGAAGGCTGAGCCAGATAAGCCGCATAAGCCGCACTCTTACCAGTCTTGGCCTGCAAGCTAACCCATGCATACGATGGCCATGCAAAGCCCATATCACGGAAGGCATCGCCAAAGCCGTGCCAAGCCTCGTCGTTGGTAGCACCAGGATAGAACTTCAATGCCTCGTCGGCCCAAGCACCAAAAATGCTCTTCAGCGTTTTCTGATAGTCCTCGGCAGTAATGTTACCTGGGGCAAACAGCGCACCCTCGTCACTGTTGGTCATCACGATTACAGGCACATCGTTATACTCGCCGCGCTCATACATACGATACTGGTCGTCGCAAATCACGTAACCATCCACGCAAGGCCAGAAACCAGCAAAGCCCACGTTACCATCGCACAGTGCCATGGCATCCATGGCACGCAGCTGCTTCAGATTCTTTTTCTTCAGATGCTTCATAAAGGCCACACCCTGCTGCTCGGCACCCTTCTGCGAGGCATCAAGTCCTAACGAACGTGGCGCATCGCTCCAAGGCGCAAACGAGCCACCGCTATGACTGATACAACGATGGAACAAACCACGTGCCAAAGGCGATGCACACAGCATGCTACAGCTGATGGCACCAGCACTCTCACCAAAGATGGTTACCTGATCAGGATCGCCACCAAACTGGGCAATGTTACGCTGTACCCACTGCAGGGCATAAATCTGGTCTAACAATCCGTAGTTACCCGAATGGCCGTCTTTGCTTTCCTTAGTCAGTTCGGGATGGGCCATAAAGCCTAAGGCACCTGTACGGTACTCGATGCTCACGATCACTACACCACGCAGTGCCAGGTGCTTCCACAGGTCGCCACCATACCACTCGGTCTGGAAACCGCCACCGTGAATCCATACCATCACAGGCAGTTTGTCGTTTACGGTCTTAGCTGGTGTGGCAATACCCAGATACAGGCAGTCCTCGCTCATCATATCGGCCGTACGACCAGGACGTGTGGGCTGTGGAGGCATTTTTCCAAACTCATCGCACACGCGTACACCCTCCCAGGCCTTGGCAGGCTGTGGAGCGCGCCAACGCAGATTACCAACAGGAGGTGCTGCGTATGGGATGGCCTTATACACGGCCAGTCCATCGTCCAGTACACCTTGTACATCACCAGTCTCTACATGTGTTGTCAGGAGCGCTTGCGCCTGCACAGCAGTGCTGGCTGCCATCGCAATGACAACCAGCAACAGTTTTCTAAGTAACACTTTCATCACTTGTTTAATTATTATTTTTTAGTTGTTGTACATTCATTTACCAGATACACAATACTCATATAAGGTATGCCTGTGTTCGATTCGAGACCGATCTCACAGGTACGACTGTTAGAGTAGCCCACCTCGATATGGTTAGCCTCAATCTGTGGGCGCAGCTTGCGCAATCCGTACTTATTCAGCTCTGGGAAGGTAAAGCCTCTGTCGCCAGCAAAGCCGCAACAGCCCACACCCTCGGGTAGGAACACGTTGTTTGAGCACAGCTTAGCCAAAGCTATCATATCCTTATCTACACCCATCTGTCGGGTAGAACACGTCAGGTGCAGTGCTATATGACGGTCGATAGGATGGAACTCCAATCGAGGTACCAAGTACTTCATAATAAACTCAGCTGGCTCGTAGAGGTGCATCTTATGCATCACCTTCTTCATTCGGTGCAGACACGGACTCTGGGCACACAGCACAGGATACTTACCCTCCTCGCTGGCTTTCCACAGGGCTGCCTCCAGTTCGGCACTCTTACGGTCGGCAATATCCAGCATACCCTTACTCTCCCATATCTGGCCACAGCACATACGCTCCATGCCCTCTGGGAAGATTACCTCGTAGCCAGCCTTAGCCATCAACTGTATCACCTCATCCACCAGGTCGTGAATCTTGCCACCACTCTTCGACTGTCCCATGGTCTGATTGATACAGCTGGGGAAGTAAACCACCTTTGAACATTGAACATTGAACATTGAACATTGAACATTTTTATCTTCTGTTTGCGCAGCAGAATGGTCAATGGTCAACGATGAATGGTCAATAGAATTAATGATAAACTGCGTCAGGTCGCTCTTCTTGGGCTGGCGATGCTTCTTAGGCATAGCGGTAGTCCAGAGTGGCAGGCCCATCTTGTTCATCGTACGACATACGGTAGTCATCAGTGTCGGACCGAGTGTGACGTGTGCGGCATGTGCCACGTCGAGCACTACGCGCAGTCCGCTCTTGATGCCCGCCATATGCTTGGATGCATAATCGCCCACCCAGTAGCCCAACGGACGTGTGTTCATGTCCAGTTGTCGTATCAGGTGCGTCAGCTCGCCTGTGTTTATCTTCATGGGGCATGAGGTTGAACACAAGCCATCGGTAGCACAGGTCTGATCGCCATAGTACTTATACTGTTTCTGCAGGCGCTCCAGGCGCTCGTCGTCCTCACCAGTCTTAATCAGATGACGAATCTCGCGCTGTACAGCGATACGCATACGAGAAGATAGTGTGAGTCCGCACGACATACAGTTAACCTCGCAGAATCCGCACTCAATACACTTGTTGGCACGCTTCACCTGCTCGATGGTTTCCTTGGCTGTACTCAGCTTGTGATCCATCAGGTAGTGTCCGCCATCAGGCACACTCTTGAAGTCGTAATCCAACTCTGGCAGCGGCTTCAGGCACTTGATAAAGCAGTCGGGATCGTCGTTGAATATCACACCCTGGTTCAGCAGTCCGTTCGGGTCGAAAATAGCCTTCAGCTCCTTCATCACCTCGTAGGCCTTCTCGCCCCACTCGTACTTCACAAACGGTGCCATGTTGCGACCAGTACCGTGCTCGGCCTTCAAACTGCCGTCGTAGCCCTCAACCACCAGCTTAGCCACATCGCGCATCATCTCGGCATAACGGGCCACCTCGTGCTCATCGGCAAAGCTCTGATTCAAGATAAAGTGGTAGTTACCCTCAAAGGCATGACCGTAGATACATGCATCGTCGTAGCCATGATCGGCTATCAGCTTCTGCAACTTCACGGTAGCCTCAGGCAGACTCTCGATGGGGAATGCCACATCCTCAATCAGGCACGAGGTGCCAACCGGACGTGTACCGCCTACCGATGGGAATATACCGCTACGGATAGCCCAGTACTTACCGTACACAGCCGGATCCTCGGTAAACTCGGCAGGAATATAGAGTTTGAATGCACCTAAGCACTCCTTAATATTCTCGATCTTCATCAGCAGCTGATCGTGGGTAATACCCTTGGTCTCGGTCAGTATAGCCGTCAAGTTATGGTAATCGCCAGGCTGCACGCCCTCAATCTTACCGGCATCCACATCCTGCTTATACTGCAGATAAACGGGATCATCAACCGATGATAGCGACTTATAGTCGAGCATCTCGGCACTCTTCA
>JAEEGF011647706.1_pt1 | contig 19049 bp, 16 predicted proteins | sample 9134171 | NCBI WGS metagenome assembly JAEEGF01 (sample SAMN16246542, study PRJNA631951) | gut metagenome | biome: gut microbiome; feature: rumen; material: AP-attached | host: Bos | place: Iran: Karaj | collected 2018-10
AGAACAAGCCCACAGCGCAGTTCACAGAGTTGTCCGAACCTAGGTAGTAGCAGTTTCGGTTCAACGATGCAACGGATTTTCTTTCCGCCTCAAGCAGGCTCCCCTGAATCAAAAGCGTATCTACATCCTTTTTTAACGAATCCGGCAACTTGCCAAGGGAATCAAGGATGAATCCGAATCTTGACTCTGCACGCACACCCGCATTCTGAATCGTATCCAGCGTATGCAAATCAAGCATCGCGAGGTTCACGAAGGGACGCTCGTACAGGAAGTCTTCCATAAGATAGGGGGTGTAGGATGACGATGAATCATTCAGAGAAGTAATATTATTCGCATCAACGGTCATCTTTCTGAGATTTTTCGCATATAACGGGATTTGATGTGATTCAGAAAGGTCCATAACTCCAGCAGCAATCGCTTCTCCAAATGAAACGGCCGCAAAAGCTGAGTAACTTGCGGCAACACCTAATTTTGCGGCATCAGCAGCAGCTGGACTTATAACGTAACCTAGTAAGTCTATTGCAAGAATCGTGCCCGACGTCACCTGTAAAGCCAATGCAGCATCGCCTAGAGAACCAGATACATTAGGAGCCGCGTTAAACCACGCCCTCTTTGTATTAACATCAGAATCGTTCAGTAAATCTACATGTCGAGCTTCGCTGGAGTATGCGGGAACAATGGAACTTCCATTCTCTTGAATAGGTATTCCTGCAAAACCCGCTAATGCCGATGTCAAAGTATTTGCAAAGACAGCCGACACATCTCCAGGTCCAGACAACTGTTTTGCAGCATTAGCAAAGGGTAACGTAAAATTATTCGGCAAAAGATGTCGCAAATAATCCAGCACTCCGTAGTCCAATTGATTCGGATCCGTAAAAGTCATTCCGTTTTCACTAGCGAGAATTCTGAACATCGGCAAACCGGAAACATTATCCCTATAATCAAGATTATTTAACGAATCTATCGTACCATATCCTTTTTGCAACGGATCCACATAGTGAACTAGGGGGTCATCCTCAAAATACACTTCAGGCGAAGCAGCCCTTGTTATGGGAACACTAATAGCCGGCAAAGCAAAAGAAAGTCCCATTATGGTCAATCCACATTGCACGGCAAAGGTATTATTCACAAACAGAAGAGGTATTCCGACCACAGAAGCCGCTATCACGGATTGCAGGTAGTCAACAGCTAGTTTTTCGCCGACAAAATTCCGCGCTTCCTTTGACACCTGCATATTTAACGCACCGGTCCCTTCATGCGGGCTATCAAGCGTGATTATCTTGTCCACATCGCCATTGTAGAAGTTTCCTTGCACATACTCGCGAGAAACTACACCACCCATCGAATGGCCGATAAGAATGTAGCGAGATGCTAGTTGACGGTAAAGATCGGAGTTTCGGCGAATTGTATCCAACGCGGCTTGACCAACATATAAAGAATCCTTCCCATTTTTCGAAACCTTAAGAGACGCTTTCACCTCCTGAGCCTCTTCCATCATTGCACGACGATGTTCATATCTGGTTGCAGGCATGTACCACATCCTGTCGCCAAGTTCAAAGGCGTTATTGTAGGAACTGTTCGCAGGATTGGAAAATGAACGCCACTGATAGACATAGGAATATTTTGGATGTACATCATCCGCATTCATTTCCGATTCCTCGAACACCTTTGTCGTAAGCCAGTGTAATAGACGGGGCTTGTCATCCGGCTCTTCATAATAACGACCCAGCGCAGCACCATTATCTAAGGCTTTCGTCGCAGCGTAAGCCTCCTTAATTTTCGTGGTATCCGATATATCTAGGAACCCTTTTTCTTTACCATACGCTCCGTGAATAAGCATCACGTTATAATTTTCAATAGATTCCATTGGTTTGGGAACGGACCAGCATTCACAACACACCGCAGCAAACAGTACAATTATCAACTTTTTCATATTTATCCTACTGAAAATCAATATTCAACCACTAACTCATCATTTTGATAAAATTTTAATCCATCACCATTACCATACCATATTACGTCAGAACAAGTAATTTTATCACTATTTATGCTACAGATATTCCCGCTTAATTTAATCATATCACCCCAAAAGCCTCCAATTGCAAATTTTCGAGGTGCAGAAATCGTGTCCTGTTTGTTTTTTAAAACAAGACTTTTTTCTCCTTCATTATCAAGGATAACACAATACACTTCATTTCCCCACGCTCTTACATCATCGCACACCTTAATCCATTCCAAATTTTTATCCAAACGTTTGTAAGTCAAAGTTCCAGAGATTGTATCCAGAACCGCGTACTGACAACTATCTCCGCCCGCATTCAATGATTTATCTCCACGGGCAATAAACTTTCCGTCAAGCCATTGTTTCACCGAGGTGATTCCAAATTCACCAGAGCACCCTTCTGTTAATTTTTTCAGCTTTATCTGATGTTGGGATTCCCCAATTTTCCACAATCTAATTGAATTCGGCATATCACCGCCCCAAATAATTGAATCCGTCATCTGCCCTCGAAAGGCATTCGTCATGTTATATTCACCAAGGGTATCGCACCATCTCGGACCATCTTCCTGAACGCGGTAATTATAAACACACAAACGCTCGTGTCCTGATTCAACGACATCCCAATAAGGTTCAAATACACCTTCATGAGACTCCGTTCTCATTTGGTAGCTCCCAACCATAACCAAAGAATCGTCAACAAACCCAACTATTTCTGCTCCCGAAAAGCCCTCATTCCAGCGAACCCTATCTTCGGAGCACCCCCACATGCATATGCATACAAACGCCAGCGTCAAAACAGCAAGCAGTCTTTCAATTTCAAGCTTGTTCAACAGATGTTTCATGCTCTGTTCTCCTTAAAACTTTTTCTGCGTATTTTACTACAAAATAATAGCAAACCAAGTTGCATGTTGAGCGCCCCTGTACCTTCATGGGGACTGTCTAACGTTATTATCTTATCAACGTCTCCGTTATAGAAGTCGCCCTGCACTAACTCGCGGGAGACGACTCCGCCCATGCTGTGCCCGATAAGGATGTAGCGAGAAGCCAGTTGTCGATAGAGGTCTGGATTTTGGCGGATAATTTCAAGAGCATCTTGACCTGTATGAGTTGAATCATTCACGGCATCATACCAAACAGCCTTCACTTCCTGAGCTTCTTCAAACAGCGTACGGCGATGCTTGTATTTTGTATCCTTTAAAATCCACGTTCTATCACCCATTTCGTGGGCGTTGTTCAGCGAAGTGTTCGCCGGATTCGAAAAAGAGCGCCAGTTGTACACATAGGAATTTTTAACATAATCTTCTTTCTCTGTCCATCCCGGTTCTTCAAGAATCTTTGTGGACATCCAATTCGTAATGCGGTCACTATTGTCATAAGCACCTAAAGTTGCTCCATTTTCAAGGGAAGTTCCTGCATAATAGGCCTCGTTGGTATCCTTTTCGTCTAAAAAGCCTTTTTCCGCACCATACGCCCCATGGATAACCATCACATTATAGTTTTCAATAGACTCCATTGGCTTGGGAACAGACCAACACGCATTTGCAATAACAAGCAGAACTATTATCAATTTTTTCATTTTTCTTACCATATATCAATACTCAACAACCACCTCATCATCTCGATAAAACTTTAATTCATTACCTCTCCATGTTACATCAGAACAGGTAATTGAATCATCTTTTATGCTACAGATGTTCCCATTCAGTTTAATCATATCACCCCAAAAGCCTCCAATTGCAAATTTTCGAGGTGCGGAAATCGAGTCCTGTTTGTTTTTTAAAACAAGACTTTTTTCTCCTTCACTATCAAGGATTACACAATACACTTCATTCCCCCAAGCCCTAACATCGTCACATTCCTTTATCCATTCCAAGCCCTCATCCAATCGCTTGTAGGTCAGCGTTCTTGCCACCGTATCCAAGACCGCATAATTACAGGTATCGGCATCGGCGGCCAACGATTCGCCACTCCTACCTATAAATGTTCCGTCAAGCCACTGCTTTAATGAGCTTATCCTAAATTCAACAGAACAACCTTCACTCTTTTTTGTCAATTTTATTTCATGCGGTCTTTCGCCTAATTTCCATAATTGAACAGATTTCGAAACTTCACCACCCCAAATCACAGAATCCGCCATCTGACCACCAAATATCCCAGTCATGTCCTCACTTGAAAGCGAATCACACCATCTTGGACCATCTTCCTGGACACGGTAATTATAAACACACAGGCGTTCGCGGCCACAACCGTCTAAATCAATATATTCGCCATTCCACCGATCCGTAATTTCACTCCAACACCGATAATCCCCAACCATAACCAAGGAATCATCAACGAAACCAACAACCTTCGCCCCACTGCGACCAGGTTCCCAACGGAAATCCACATCAGAACACCCCCACATGCATATGCATACAAACGCCAGCGTCAAAACAGCAAGCAGTCTTTCAATTTCAAACTTGTTCAACAGATGTTTCATGCTCTGTTCTCCTTAAACCTTTTTTGCGCTTTTTTATTACAAAATAATAGCAAACCAAGTTGCATGTTGAGCGCACCCGTTCCCTCGTGCGGGCTATCCAGCGTTATGATTTTATCAACGTCCTGATGATAGTAATCGCTATTTTGCACATATTCACGAGAAACTACACCGCCCATTGAGTGACCGATAAGGATATAACGTGAAGCAAGTTGGCGATATAAATCAGGATATTTACGTATGGAATCGAGGGCAGTCTGTCCGTAGATGTATTTCCTTTCTGTAGAATCATATACTGAAGCTTTTACTTCTTGGGCTTCTTCCATCAAAGCCCGACGACGACCAAAACCACCTTTACCATAATTTAGATTTCCTTTATTCCAAGCTCTATCGCCCAATTCGTGTGCATTATTACTCGAACTATTTGCTGGATTAGAAAAAGAACGCCAATTGTATATGTACGAATTACGAACATTCTCATACTCTTTACTATATATTTTTTCCTCAAATACTTTTTCATTGAGCCATCTCGTTATCCTACTATCCGATGTATAAGACCCCAATGTGGCTTTTCCCAAAAAAGTCGTATCATCGTATGCAGACGGAAGAGCCGTATCCAGTGCATCAATCACATCGTCTAAACGAGTTCTTATTTCAGACTTGAAATCTTCATACCCATAGGAATCTTCCCAATAATCTTCAGACATATGAGGCCATATAAAGCCTTTGTTCCAACCATAAGCTCCGTGCACCATCAAAACATTGTAGTTTTTAATAGATTCCATCGGCTTGGGGATGGACCACGAATCACAAATTAAAATCAACACCAACAAAAAGACAACATACTTTTTCATACATTACTCCAAATCAACGACGACTTCATCATTTTGATAGAATTTTAAAGGTTCTCGCCATGTAAAATCAGGATTAAGGCATATAATTGCTTTCGCTTCTAAACGGCAGATGCTAGCACGAAGTTCAATCATCTTACCCCAAAAAATACCCCTACTAAATATCAAGGGTGAAGAAAGTGTATCGATATTATTTTTTAGAATATGGCCTTCAAGAGGGTGTTCGCCAGGTGCTGAACAATAGACATCCTTCGCCCAAGCCCTTACATCGTCACACACCTTAATCCATTCCAAATCCTTATCTAGCCGCTTATAAGTTAACATCCCCGAAAGCGTATCCAAAACCGCATACTGGCAACTGTCACCACCGGCATTTAATGATTTATCTCCAAGTGCAATAAATCTGCCATCAAGCCATTGTTTCACAGATTTCGTTTTGAATTCTACAGAACAGTTGTCATACGAGATTTTAGGATTTATTATATGCGGTTGTTCGCCAATCTTCCACATTTTGAAAGACCCCGTTAAGGATCCACCCCAAATTATGGAATCCGTCAATTGTCCGCTGAACCAACCGGAAGCATTTTCTTCGACAATGGAATCGCACCACCTGGGACCATTCTCCTGCACTCGATAATTGTATGTACATAGTCTGGGATTTGCGGTTCCATCATCTTCCAAATACTCTCCATTCCAGCGTTCCGTTGTCTCATGCCAAAAAAGATAGTCCCCAACAATCACAAGAGAATCATCCACAAAACCTACAACCTTGGCATTTCCACGCCCCTGCCACTCAAACGACACTTCGTCCGAGCACCCCCACATGCATACGCAAGCAAGTGTTGTCAAAGCAATTACGAACAACTTTTTAATTTCAACCATCATAAAGGATACCTCCTTTGCCACCGATCCAAGACAAAAACTTTGTCAAAAAAAACATGACAACAATCACACGTAAATATACTCTATATTTTGTTCAAAATCAAGTATAGTGGCGGACGATTTCTTCAATCTAAGCAAACTTGCCAGAAACAGGGTACACACACCGAAGGCACTTGCGACCTGCAAGCGACCCATCCCAGCCAAATGTCCATTTTGGTTTTTACCCAATCCTCTTAAATTTCGCTCATTCTCCTAATCTACCCCCTACTTGTCTCTTTTTCTTCTGTTGCAATCCCTGCACAGCATCTGACAGTTCGTGTCGATGGTCGGACCGCCTTCGCACCAGGGCGTTATATGGTCGGCTTCCATTTGCACAAGTTCGAAATGTTGTTTACAAATCGGACAAACACCCAGTTGGCGCTCGTAGGCCTTTATCTTTTGGTTATCCGTAAACGCACGGATGGAAAGGTTGCGTTCGTCGTGCGTCAACAGGTACGGATAAATTCCTTTCTTGTTGGTTACATCGTCATCCTTGATGAGCCTGGGCGTTGCGGGTGCGGCGCCTGAGCACCCGCAGTGGGGGTAGCGTAAGACCCGGCCGGGACGGGCTTTGGTCAGTATTCCCGAAGGGAATGACTATATGGGCGGGGCCGGGGCTGGAGCGAGGGGGACTCTTCCCCCTTTATAATAAAGAAGCGCGTGATGCTCAAGGCCACCTACAGCGAAGCCGACATATACGAAACTTGGCAACTTGTTGCCTTAGTTGAGTTATCCCCTTTGGGGAAGTGCTGGTCCGTGAGCCTAAAGCGGCTCATCTTAATTAGCCGTGTAGGCGAGAGTGAGGCGTAAGCCGAACGGTCTGTATCTTAACGGCGTGAAGCGCTTCATCACCAACGGTGACTCCGACATCCACCTGGTGCTCGCCCGCTCCGAAGAAGGCACCCATGACGGCCGCGGCCTTTCCATGTTCATCTACGACAAGCGCGACGGCGGCGTGAACGTGCGCCGCATCGAGAACAAGCTCGGCATCCACGGAAGCCCGACCTGCGAACTTGTCTATAAGAACGCGAAGGCGGAACTCTGTGGCCGCCGCAAGTTCGGCCTCATCAAGTACGTGATGGCCCTCATGAACGGTGCACGTCTCGGCATTGCCGCTCAGTCCGTGGGCATCAGCCAGATGGCTTACAACGAAGCTCTCGCCTACGCCAAGGACCGCAAGCAGTTCGGCCAGGCCATCGTGAACTTCCCGGCCGTCTACGAGATGATTTCCAACATCAAGGCTCGCCTCGACGCTGGCCGCGCACTCCTGTACCAGACAGCCCGCTACGTCGATATCTACAAGGGCCTCGAAGACATCGAGCGCACCCGCAAGCTCACCGACGAAGAAAAGGCAGAACTCAAGCTGTACCAGAAACTCGCCTCTGCTTGCACGCCGCTTGCGAAGGGCATGAACTCCGAATACGCCAACCTGAACGCCTACGACAGCATCCAGGTTCACGGCGGTTCCGGCTACATGCTTGAATACGCTTGCCAGCGTCTCTACCGCGATGCACGCATCACCTCCATTTACGAAGGCACGACGCAGTTGCAGACGGTTGCCGCGCTCCCGCACATCACCACCGGCACCTACAGCCAGATGCTCGAGGAACTGGAAGCGGGCGAAGTGGCCGCCGAATACGAGAGCCTCAAGGCCCGTGCGAAGGCCATGGACGCGAAGTTCAACGAGGCAATCGAAGTCGTGAAGGCCGCGAACAACAACGAGTTCACCGACCTCTGCAGCCGTCACTTGTACGAACTCGCCGCCAACTGCGTGATGAGCCAGCTCATGCTCCGCGACGCCACCAAGTCGCCTGAACTGTTCGAAAAGAGCATGAAGGTGTACCTGAACCTCGCCGAAGCCGAAGTCGCCAAGCACTACAACTTCGTGAAGAGCGTGGATGTGGATAGCATGGAGAGCTACAGAAAGGCTTAAGCCCGCAGGATGTCATTGCACTTCGTGCATGACAGCGTCGGTTATCCAATGCAAATGCAAGCATTTGCGCTGTATAACCTAGCACGTCATTCTGGAGGCTCGCAGAGCCGATAGAATCCATAAAACAATTAAAGACCTCGGCAGAAATGCCGGGGTCTTTGCTTGTTTATGGGCGTTTCCCCTACGGGGTCAAGCCGTATTATTGCTCCTTCCATTGAAAAAATGTATATTAAAAGCATGGCAATGGCGAATAAGATCAAGGATGTCTTCAAACAGCACGGGCTTTTGGCAAAGTACCGGTTGAAGAATGTTGGCATTTTCGGTTCATCAACAAGAAGCGACGAGCCAAACGACATCGACTTGATTATTTCCGATTTCGAAGACTACCATGACTTGATAGGCCTGAGGGAAGAACTGGAAATGAGAACCGGCAAGAAGGTTGACCTGGTCATTCAAAAGCACGCAAGTCCAATCATTGTCCGCCACGCATTGGAAGAAGCGGTCTATGTTGCCTGAAGAATGTGCGAAACCAAGTCCAAATTAACCAAGCTGGATTTGAGAGCCATAAAAGGGATGCGCAACAGAATAGTGCACGATTACCAGAATCTGGACTCCTACATCATCTTTGACGCCATTCAGAAAGATTTGCCCCCTCTCAAAGATACTCTTTACGAAGTAATCTCAGCAGGGCTAAAAAACAATATCTTTGACAGGGAAGATTTCGACATCTCCAAAGTCAGCGAATTCTACAAGGATATTGATTTTTCAAAGATTGAATGTTAAATCCAAACAAAGAGAATTCAGCCCTGACTCATTACGAGTCGGGGCTTTTTATACAATGTCCTATATTACCATCATCACCCAGGAGGCATTATGGACTTGCAACAGGCGATTCGCGAGAGGCATTCGGTGCGGAAGTACACGGACAGGCCTATCGAGCCCAAGAAGGCGGCAGAAGGCCCTACCCGCCCTTCGTCGTCCTTATGCATTCGTTCACGAGCTTCAGGATAATGTCGCCCGAATCGGGGTCCATCATCATGTCGAAGGTTGAACGGATGGTAAACTGGTAGCCGTCTATGTCGTAGCTTATGTCGAGCGGGTGCACCATGCACTTGTTCAGGTAATCGAGAATCAGCCGTTCGCGGGTGTAGTCCATCGCATTGCGCACATTGTCTTCGCTCTTCAGCATCAGGGAACTCAGGTAGCTGTAGTGCGTTTCGTAGGTGTACGTTTCGGCCATTTCCTTGGGGATATACGATACGCCGTCCATCCGGAGCACCGGGGAGTTCTTCGTCAGGTTCCAGAATAGGAATCCCTTGTACCCCATATCGTACGACTTCGTGTGCGTAGCCTCGCCCGACGCAAGGAACTTCGCGAAGGCGTCCTTACGGGTAAAGTAATTCTTCATCGCGATATCGTCTTCCGAGACAAACGCCGAGAATATGTGGCCATAGGGCGTATCCTTATAGACGCGGCCCACATGGTATATGCGCTTGATGTTTCCCTTGCCGGTTTTCGTGCGGTAAGAGATTTGCTTTGTCAGGCCGCTATCTTTCTGGAACTGTTCCTTAAGTTCCTCGCCAACTTTCACGTAATCCTCGGGCAGAATCGCGTTCCTGAAATTCGCCCCGACAAAATCACGGAACTGTTCTGCACTTTCGCATTCGAATATATCAAGCGCTCGGGCATTCGCGTAAAGAATCTTGCCCGTCATGGCATTGATAAGAATGACTCCTCCGGGAACGTATTCCATGTAGTTCAACGCCACCTGGTGCAACACTTCGGCATTCTTGATTGCGCCCGAAATCTTCGCCTTTATCATTCCCTTGTCTGTAATAGGCATGAGGATAAACTGGTAGGCACCTAGGCGGATGCTTTCCTTCGCAAGTTCCAGGTTGTCCGTCATCACGACAAAGGGTATCTGCATGTCGCACCCACCTCCCTGGAATTCCTGGATAAGTTTGAAACCATCCATCTTCGGGAGGCTCGCATCGAGCAATACAAGGGAAACGTTGTTCCTGTGTTCCAGCAACAGGTTGTGCGCCTGTTCCCCATCCTTGGCGAGCAGTATGTTGTAATCCGCCCGCAAGACGCTCTCGAGGAAGGCCCTGTTCTGCGGATTGCTATCGGCAAGCAGGACTGTCTTCATTCTCGCCGGGAGAATCGGGCGCTTCTGGCTGGACGACCCGTCGTAGGCGCTCACGTGCGTATTGCGCAGCATCAGGTTGTATATGTGGCAGCCGTTGATATCGGCAACCAGGCTCCCCCTCACGAATACATAGACCCCGTGAGTCGCATACGTCATTTCGCATGGCGACATGTAGGCCATTCTCTCCCCTTCGCGCAGCGTGTAGTACACCGGGTTCTGGGGATTGTTCGAGGCATCTTCCACGTCCTTCCTGCTCGTAAACCCGAGGCTCCGGAGCTGTTCCTCGTACTGCCTGTTCGCAAACAGGAACTTGAACACCCCGTTTTCGTAGGTCATTATCGACATGGGCGTTTCCACCAGGTAGTCGAGTGCACCCAATTTCGAGAAAACACCGCGCATTTCCCGATTCTCTGCCGGTATTCCCGTAGATTCCATGTGTTTCATGGTATCGGCAAGGGGTTGCGGCTTGCCATAGTAGTAGCCCTGCGCCTTTTCGCAGCCGATTTCCTTCAAAAAATCCATCTGCTCCTGCGTCTCGACACCTTCCGCGAGCGTTTTCAGGCCCAGGCACTTCGCCATGCGCACCATCGAACTGATAATGATGCGCGAAACATCGTTCAGGTTCGAGAGGAACGCCATGTCTATCTTGAGTTCGTCGAACTTGTAATCCTTGAGGGTATTCAGCGAGGAATATCCGCTCCCGAAATCGTCCATCCAGACTTCGTAACCGGCAAGGCGGAACCGTTCTATTTCGCGCTGGATATACGTGTCCGACGCCATGATGCTCTCCGTAATCTCGACACGGATAAGTTCGTGGTCTATCCCATACTGTGCAAGGGCCTTTTCGACCACCTCGAAAATGTCGCAGCCGACAAAGTCCAAGCGGGAAAGGTTGAACGAGACGGGAACCACCGGGTGCCCGTTATCAAGTTCCGTACGCATTTCCTTGCAGACAAGTTCTACGACGTGGCTGTCGAGTTTGTGAATTTGTCTAGAATCCTCGAGGGCCCCGATAAAGACGCCCGGATTCAGGAATCCGTACTGCGGGTCTATCCAGCGGGCAAGCGCCTCCATGCCGCAGAAGGTTTCCGTAATCGTGCGGACTACAGGCTGGTAGTATATCTTGATGTAGCCGTTCGCAATAGCCTCGTCCACATGGCTTATCACGTAGTTCTGCAGCAACAAATCCTTGTGCAGCCGTTCGTCGTAATAGCGGATAAAGCTATCGCCCTTGCCCTTCTGGATACTGCAGGCGAGTTTCGCCTTCTCGCTCGCTTCCAAGAATTCGCCGAATTCCTCTATTTCGCAGACGCCGACATAGAGGTCCATCGATATCTTCGACACGACTCCCCTGACACACCCCCGAATTTCATTCAGCTTGCCCTCGATGTTGCAGATATCCGTCACCACGGCGAAGTGGTCGTTCGCGATACGGCAAATCAGGTCGTTCCCAAACCGTTTCTTGAGGAATGACGCAAAGTATATCAGGAACTCGTCGCCCCTGTGGAAACCGTTCGCGCTATTGTAAAGCTTCATCCCTACGATATCGAAGAACACTAGTCCGGGTGTACCGCCCGCCTCCCTGATATCATTGATGAAGTTCTCGCCGCACAGGCGGCCATATTCCATGTTCGGTAGCCCCGTCAAGGGGTCAAAATAGCGGTCGGTACGTTCACTTATACGTAAAAAGACGGCGTTTTTCCCACGCCAGAGAATCTGGGACTGGTTCAGGATTACGTACTTCCCCGTACGCGGGCTATGGAAAATGGACTCGTTCCTTTCCAGAATCTCGTCAACAGAAATCCTGACTAGTTCATCTTCCGTGAAGAAGTATTCCTCTAGCTTTATGCCCGGTTCAAAATCCTTTGCGGGTTTCCAGATTCGCGACACCGAGGCGCTTACCATATAGATTTCATGCGTATCCGCATCGAATATGACAAACGGATCCACCTTGTCCGTGTTCAGGAACTCGACGATACCGCCTTCGAATTCCGGATTTCCAATTGAGCCCTGCATCGCCATAGCCAAGCCACCTGATAAAGAACACCTTCTTGCTATTCTTACCATTAAACTAATCTATTATTTCGGATAAAGCAACCATTTTCTTACATTTTTACCACAAAGTAACCGGAAAAAAGGCGTTTTTTCATAAAAAAAGGCCGTTCCCGGGGAGGAACGACCAATTTTTTTGAAATTTCGCTAAAAGGCGCGGACAGCCACAAGTGCAGAGCCCCGCCCTGCACGGACAAAGTAAATGCCCGGATTCCCGTAACGGGAACGCAATTCCCGGGCTATATTCGCGGCATCCACGTTCTGCAGAGTCCCGAGGAAACGCCCCTGCATGTCGAACACCTGCACCGATTCTGCAGTCCACTCGTGCGAAGGCATGTTACCCGCAAGCGACGTGGTTCCTTCTGCCGAGCTGGAGGTCAGTGCCACCGAGCTGGAAGTCGCCGGCGTTGAACTGGATGTTGTCACCACCGAGCTCGAACTTTTTGCAGACGAACTTGAACTGTACGCCTGTGAACTTGAGGTCGCTGCTGAACTTGAAGTCGCCGGCGTTGAACTCGAAGACGCCGCCCCGTATTCATACGCCCCGAGGTCAGGAGCCTTGCCCACAAACGGAATCCCCACGTCGGTCCCGCGGTCAATCATCTGGCTCCCGCTCTTCAGCTTCAGGAAATCGACATCGGGCAGGCTGCCATCGGGCTTGCGCGGGCCAAGCGCACCTGCCAGCGCCGAGATGTCTTTCCCGGTCGTCGTCAGGCTCGGGTCCGCAACGCTCACGAAGTCGGAATTTGCCGGAGTGATGTTCAGGTTCCAGGTATTGTATTCCCCGCTGGCGTAATCGCCGCCGATATAGGCGGTCTTGTTCGGGAAGGCGACGTTATTCTTCATCACGTGAGCGTTCGCCCCGGTAAGCACCACGCCATCCGTCCTGTTGCCGTTGGCATCCCAGGAACTCGCCCACATGTTGAACTGGTTCCCGCGATTGTTGTACGAGGTGTTGTTGTACCAGTAGTTCCCTACGCTGCTGTGGTTCGCATAAAAGCCCGACGAGTAGTTGTTCCAGGCGACACAGTTCCTGATGATATGCCGCCCGGTCCCTGTCTGGCTGCTGCCCGCCTTGAAACCGTTCCCGTTCGCATTCGCCGGGTGCTTTGTGCCGTAATCGCTGTAACCGTGCCCCATTGCGAAACTGTTCTCGATGACCACCGGAAATTCCTGGCTGATAAAATCCCATCCGTCGTCGCTGTTCCACCACGCCCGGCAACCGTAAAATTTCGTGGTATCGCCCGATGTCTGGTAATGCACGCCAAAACCGTCGGCATTTTCCCCATCGCCCTGACGCCCGTTCGGGTCGTAGTTGTCGTGGCTGTCGCAGTTGAGGAAATAATGTCCGCCGCCGCTGCCGGTGCCGCGCTCGTTCACGAAAAACCCTGCACCCTTGTTGTGGTGACTGTTAATTTGTTCCAAAAATATGTGCTTGCTGCGCGAAATGTAGACGCCCACGTTGGAATTGTATTTCATGGGGACGTTACGGACCTCGAAGCCCTTCAGGTGCAGGTAGCTCGCCTGGATTAGAATCGCCGACGTGTACATGGTGCTATCGACGGAACCCGTATGGCTGTAGGCCTGCCCTATCATCAGGTTCGTTCCGTCAAAAATCGGGAGTTCTCCAGGGTAGGCAAGGTAATGGATTCGCTTATTGTCACTTTCACCGCTCCTGTTCAGGAGTATCCCCGCCGACATGCCGTCGTTCCTTGCATACGTGGTATCCCTGAGGTAGTACGTCCCGCCGCGAACCCACACGGTATCACCGGGAGCCACAACGGCATTCGCCTTCTTGAGCGTGGCGAAGGGTTTCGCCTGCGAACCCGCATTGCTGTCGTTACCGTCGGTGGCCACGTAGTAGACAGCCCCGAACGCATTGGCCGCGGAAAGCACAAGCCCCGCGACAAACAGTTTCGTTTCCATAATCACCTCACACCTTAGATATTTTAAATATACTTTTATATGGCGTTTTCTGTAGCAGGGTCCGCACCATAGGGTTGTCCAAGGACAACGGGAATTAGGAAAAACTATATTTGCATTCGAAATGGATAGTTTTTTTGATTGCGATTTAAACAAGAAACAGAAATTCGACAGCGAACACTTGTGGCACCCTTACGCGGCCCTGAAAAATACACCGGCGCGTTTTTTGGCAAAATCAGCCCACGGCACGACAATCGAGACGGCAGACGGCCTGAAACTCATCGATGCAGTTTCTAGCTGGTGGTGCATGGCGCACGGGCACAATGCGCCCGAAATCGTGGAAGCGATACGCAGGCAGAGCGAAAGGATGTGCCACGTGATGTTCGGCGGGTTCACGCACGAGCCCGCAATTGAACTGGGCGAGAAACTGGTGAAGTTCCTGCCGGAAGGGCTCGACAAGATTTTCTTCGCGGATTCGGGAAGCATCGCCGTGGAATGCAGTGCCAAGATGGCACTGCAGTACCAGCATGCGCTGGGCCGCCCGGAACGCTGCAAGCTGGTGGCCCTCAAGGGCGGCTACCACGGCGATACCGCGGGCGCGATGGCACTCTCCGACCCCGACGGAATGCACGTGCTTTTCCGCGGGATTATGCCGCAGCACTTTTTTGCGGAACGCCCGAACTGCAGATTCGACGAGGCCTGGAATCCGGCGGATTTCGCATCGATGGAACGCGTCGTCGAACAGCACAAGGATGAAATCGCGGCCGTCATCTGCGAACCCGTTTTCCAGGGCGGGAACGGCATGTGGCTTTACAACGCGGGCTACCTGAAGGCACTCCGCGAGCTTTGCGACCGCTACGGCATTCTGCTGATTCTTGACGAAATCGCCTCGGGATTCTACCGCACCGGCCCGAGATTCGCGATGATGCATGCGGGGATAAAGCCGGACATTATGTGCATCGGCAAGGCGCTTACCGGCGGAAGCATCACGATGGCGGCCTGCATTGCATCCGGGAAGGTGGCGGACACCATCACGAACAGCAGGATTCCCGCATTCATGCACGGGCCTACCTACATGGCAAACCCGCTCGCTTGCGCCGCAGGGATTGCATCGCTCTCGCTTTTCGAAAACCGCGACTACGCAGGCACTGTCGCCCGAATCGAGAAGCGGCTCCGTGCAAACCTGGAACCGCTCCGCAGTCTCGAGAACGCGGCCGACGTGCGCGTACTCGGAGCAATCGGCGTGCTGGAACTGAAGGCGAAACCCAGTGCCGACGATATACTGCGCGTGATTCGCGAAACGGGCGTGTGGCTACGGCCCTTCTGCAACTACGTCTACACCATGCCGCCGTTCATTACGAGCGATACGGAAATCGACCGCATCTGCGAGGCGATTAAACTGATTGGCGAATGCGAGCCCGCGCCGGTTGTAGAAGGCGAAGACGAATTTCATGAATAAGGGTGCTGTTCTGCAATCCCGGAGCGAAATTTTTTATGGATTATTACAGTTTGAAGATGCGCGCATCGCAGCAGGTCGGTGAAGGCGAACAGAGGCACGAGCAGCATATTTCCGGCGCTGAACGCATCGTCGCACGCGAAAACGTAGAGGCGGTCTGCTCTGCGATGGTGCGCCGTGCCATGACGCATTCGAAGGGCGACCCGGATTTCATCAACGTGAAAATCGAGAAGGTCCACGAGAGCGACATCCGCATTTTGAAGGCGCTGCCCGTGACCCGCGTGGACGTAGAAACGTGGCAGGAAGGGCTGGAGAAAGCATTCGAGCTGATTGGCGAAGCCGTGGGCAGTGCCGCCGGCGATGCCGGGACTGACGCGATAAGGGAATTCGCAAATAAACTGCCGGAATTATTGCGCGAGACATTCCCGATGCGCGGGGCGATGCTCTACGATATTGCGACGGGAAAGCGCCTGGAACCCGACCAGGCACGCGGCGTGCGCGCCACCTACATGGACGCTCTCCGGGGCAACGTGGTGGACAGCTGCAAGAACCACTTCAACGAAGCCATCGTGCTCGCGACCAAGGTGGCGAACGCGCCCGGAATCGTGGCGGAAATCTGCATCAGCGACGACCCGGAATACGTGACGGGCTATGTGGCCAGCAAGGAACTCGGCTACGTGCGCATAATGAAAATGAAGGAAGCGGGCGACGAGAACGGAGGCCGTATTTTCCTGTTCGATTCCCGCAGGGCGAGCGCCGAAGAGTGTATTGATTATTTACAGAAGAAGAAAGTCTTGGTGGATGTAGACGGCAGAATGGCATGAACGAACAAATTTTAGACTCTTTTACGAAAGACGCACTAGAATCAGCGCGGGCAAGCAACACTTACCGCACCCTGCGTCACATCGTTTCGCCGGAAGCGTCGCACGTGAAAATCGCGTGCAATGGTTCAGGACATGCACCCACCGACACGCTCCTGCTCGCATCCAATTCTTACCTCGATTTGTCCAACATCGACGAACTCAAGCGCAGCATGGCCGACGCCGTTTTGCAATGGGGCACCGGGAGCGGCGGCGCGCGCCTCACCACGGGCAACAAGACCCCGCACGACGAACTCGAGGAATGCATCGCGCAGTTCAAGGGCGAAGAGGCGGCCATCACGTTCAACACGGGTTACATGGCGAACGTGGGGACAATTTCTGCACTCTGCGGCAAGAACGACTTTGTATTCAGCGACGAACTGAACCACGCGAGCATCATCGACGGGATTAGGCTTTCACGCGCCAGTTGCAAGGTCTACAGACACAACGACATCGCGGACCTGGAACGCGCGATTGCCGAGGCGAAAATTGAAGTTCGTTCGCGCGGGCAAGATGCGAAACAAGATACAAAACAAGATGCGGAACAAGATGCGCGGCCCTTCCGCGGGCTTATCGTGACCGACGCCGTCTTCAGCATGGATGGCGACCTCGCGAACTTGCCGGAACTCCTGCGCGTCGCCCGCGAACAGGATGTATTGCTCATGATTGACGAAGCGCACGCCACGGGCGTGGTCGGCAAGACCGGCAGGGGGCTTGCCGAACACTATGGCTGTGCTCACGCCGACGTTACCGTCGGCACATTGAGCAAAGCCGTCGCCGCCGAGGGCGGCTTCGTGGCGGGAAGGCAGCAACTGATTGATTTCCTCCGCAACAAGGCCCGCAGTTTCATTTTCACGACGGCGATGGCGCCCGCGGTTGCCGCCGCCGCATGCAACAACCTGCGATACATCGGCAGCCACCCGGAGCGCGTAAGGCAGCTTCAGGACAACGTAAAGTTCTTCTGTGAAGCGTTGAAGCGCGAAGGCCTGGGCGTGCAGCCCTCCCCTTCCGCAATCGTCCCGATAGTCGTTGGCGACGAGGCCCGCGCCCTCGAGGTTTCTGCCACGCTCCAGGAGCGCGGCATACTCATTCCGGCCATCCGCTACCCGACAGTCGCCCGCGGGCAAGCCCGCCTACGCGCAAGCCTGATGGCGACGCACACGCAAGAGGAACTCCAAACCGCCGCAACTGCAATTTCTCAAATCATAAAAAGCATTGATTAACATTATGGCCCTCAAAAACCTTTCGTCTTTCGTCTCTCGTCTTTCGTCTAAACCCAAGGGTTATTTCGTTACTGCAACCGGGACCGATGTCGGCAAGACATTCATTACCGCGCTTCTCATGAAAAAATGGCGCGACTCCGGAATCGACGCGGGCTACTACAAGGCGGCCCTCAGCGGGGCGGAACTCCGCGACGGCAAATGGATTGCGGGTGACGCCGATTACGTGAAACGCATAGCAAATCTCCCCGACACGCAGGAGCAACTCGTGAGCTATGTCTACAGGGAGGCGGTTGCCCCGCACCTTGCCGCCCGCAAGGAAGGCAACCCCGTGGAACTCGCGAAGGTTACCGCCGATTTCGAGGCGGCCCTCTCCCGTCACGAGTTCATCTTCGCGGAAGGCTCGGGCGGAATCATCTGCCCCATCCGTTACGATGCAGGCGCTTCTTGTGCATCTCGCGCAACAAACGACCAAGCCATCGCCCCGCAAAGAATATTCCTCGAAGATATCATGAAGGCGCTCGGGCTCCCGCTGCTCATCGTGACAACGGCAGCCCTCGGCTCCATAAACGCCTGCGTACTGACGGTAGAATACGCTAGGTCGCGAGGCATTCCCGTACGCGGGATAATCGTGAACCGCTACGGCATGAGCGGGAACCTCGAAATGGAAGACGACAACATCGCCATGATGCACGACCTGACCGGCCTCGAGATTCTCGCAAGAGTAAAGGAAGGCGATACGGACCTGGGCGTGCCGCATTTCGTATAAAATAACACAACCAAAAACGACATTCCAGTAAAAAAACTGGCCGCCCCGGAGTGGGACGACCAATTTAAAGTTTGAAGATCCTCGCCTACGCGAGGATGACACCCTTTGCGCGAGGATGACACCCTTTGTGCGAGGATGACGCCCTCTGCGCGAGGACGATGTCCAAACTAGTTACCGCGTTCGAAGCGGATGAAGTTCACGACCTTCAGGCTTGCAAGACCGAGCTGCTTGGCGACGACTTCCTGGAGGTAGTCCTTGACGCTGAGCTTCTTCGGGTTCTTTTCGGACATGAAGAATTCCTGATCTTCGAGAACGATTTCCTTGAGGACCTTAGCCACGCGGCCATCGATCTGGCGCTGCATGAACTCAGGCTTGGTCTGCTTGCCGGAAGCTTCGATCTGGGCCTTGGCAATTTCCTTTTCCTTCTCGATCGTTTC
>JAEEGF011961388.1_pt1 | contig 19046 bp, 10 predicted proteins | sample 9134171 | NCBI WGS metagenome assembly JAEEGF01 (sample SAMN16246542, study PRJNA631951) | gut metagenome | biome: gut microbiome; feature: rumen; material: AP-attached | host: Bos | place: Iran: Karaj | collected 2018-10
ATCCAGGAGGGTTTCGAGCAGTTCGCGCTCCGTGCCGGGGCCCTTCGTCTCGGGAATGTTGCCGTCCATGACAACCTTACCCTCGAAGTCGACCACGTAGACGTTGCGGAGCTGCTTCTTGATCTCCGGCGTGTCCCAGCTGAACGTCTCGAGGTTGTCCTGCTCGAGGTAGGCGTTGTACTCCTCGAGGATATTCTCGGTGTCGGGAATGTCCACGAGCTTCGCCTCGACAGGGGAGATGTCCTTTTTGATCTCCGCCGTCGCGTCCTTGTTCGGCTCGGCCTTCTCGACCGTGCTGGCGATCTTTATAAGGTATTCCTCCTGAATCCTTTGGCGGTCTCTAAGAAGCTCGCGCTTCTTATTGAGCTCGATTTCGAACCACAGCGAAGTGGCCGAAAGGATCAAGAACAGGTAAACAAGTACATGCAGTGCTTTGTTCATATGAGTGTATTCCTCTACGTTTCGGGTAAAATGATACACCATTTTCGTTCTAAACGCAACGGTTTTTTGGTAGAATATTCACTATGATTTTTGAGGTAAAAAAGGAGGATACAGCGACCAAAGCACGGCTGGGACGGCTTTTCACCGCCCACGGAACCGTGGAAACCCCCGTTTTTATGGACGTTGGGACGCTTGGCACGGTCAAGGCGCTGGAGCCGCGCGACCTCGCCGCGCTCGAAACGCAGGTGGTCCTCGGGAACACCTACCACCTCATGCTGCGCCCCGGCGCGGACGTGCTCGCGGCCGCCGGCGGCCTTCACCGCTTCATGGGATGGGACGGACCGATCCTCACCGATTCGGGCGGATTCCAGGTCTTCTCGCTCGCGAAAATGCGCCGCATCACCGAAGACGGATGCCGCTTCAACTCGCACATCGACGGGCACGAGTTCTTCCTCGGCCCTAAGGAGTCGATGGCGATGCAGCGCGTGATCGGGTCCGACATCGCCATGGTCTTCGACGAGTGCCTGCCGTACCCCTGCGAACGCGCGCGCGCCGAAAAGTCCGTCGAGCAGACCCTCCGCTGGGCGCAGGTCTCGAAGGACCAGCCGCATGCCGAGGGGCAGCTCGTCTTCGGCATCGTGCAGGGAGGAGTCTACGACGACCTCCGGCGCCACTGCGCGGAGGAGCTCGTGAAGATCGGCTTCGACGGATACGCCATCGGCGGCGTCTCGGTGGGCGAGCCGGAGGAATGCATGTACCAGGCAGTCGACGCGTCCGTGCCTTACCTCCCCAAGGACCGTCCGCGCTACGTGATGGGGCTCGGCGTTATGCACCAGATGGCGGAATGCGTCGCGCGCGGGGTCGACATGTTCGACTGCGTCATCCCGACGCGCATCGCGCGCCACGGCACGGCGATCACGCGCCACGGCAACGTCGCGATCAAGGCCGCGAAGTGGGCGTTCGACCAGGGGCCCGTCGAGGAGGGGTGCGAATGCTACTGCTGCCGCAACTTCACGCGCAGCTACGTGCGCCACCTGCTCGCCTGCGGCGAGATACTGGGCCTCAGGCTCCTGACAATCCACAACGTCTGGGCACTCAACCGCTTCATGAAGGAGATGCGCGCCGCCATAGAGGACGGCTCGTTCTCCGACTGGAAGGAACAAGTAAGGAAAGACACAACGAAAAATGAATAACTGCACCATGCTCTGCGACGCCGCTCCCGCGGCCGCGCCAACCGCCCCCGCCGGGGCCCCTCAGCAGTCCGGCTTCGGAATGATGGTTCCGATGCTGCTCATCCTCGCGATCTTCTACTTCATGATGATCCGCCCCCAGCAGCGCAAGGAGAAGGAGCGCCGCAAAATGATCGAAGAGCTCCGCGCCGGCGCGAAGATCATCTTCGCAGGCGGAATCATCGGCGAGATCGTCGAGGCGAAGGAGAAGACGTTCACGGTACAGACGTCCGCTGGAACCGAGATGGAGATCCTCCGCAGCTGCGTTCAGGGCGTGGTCACGCCCGAAGAGCCCGCCGCAAAGTGACGCCGTAGATGATCGCGAGGGGAAAATTCGGCATCGAGTACTTCCCGCGTCCGGACGACGAAGAGTCCAAGGGCGCGGGATGGCTTGTCGCCGCCATCATCCTGGCGGCGGTCGCACTGCTCGTCGTTGCGGGCGTGCGCCGATTCCTCTCCTCCCGCGACGACCAGCCGCCGGAGCCGCCGCCGGCAACGACCGAGACCGCTAGAGCCACAAACTCCGCCCCCGCCGCTGTCGACAGACCCGAACCGCCGAAGCCAATAGTGGAAGCGCCGCCGCTTCCGCCCGACGCGGACCGGAACCGTCCGCAGGCCGCGCGCAATCTCCTCCTCAGGCTCGAGAAGGCCGTCGAGGCGAACGACGTCGAGCTGGCCGTCTCGACGATCGAGCAGCTCAGGGCCCTCCCGGGCGAGGCCGTCGCCGATCTCGACGACAAACTCGCGCGCCAGCTAGGCGAGCTGAACGTGAATCGGCTCTTCACCGGACGCAGCCGCCAGTGGGTGCGCCAGGCGGAGGTGCGTCCAGGTGACTCGGCGACGCGCATCGCCAACGAGAGCGGATCCACCCTCGCCTCGCTTCTGAGGCTCAACGAGCTTCCGTCTGCGGACAAGCTCCGCATCGGACAGAAGCTCTATGTGATGGACCATCCGAAGTTCACCCTCGTCGTCCACCGCGCCGCGAAGTACGCGGACCTCTCGCTCAAGGGCAAGTTCTTCAAGCGCTACGACATCCTCTCGCCCGTCGGCGCGGCCGAGGGCAACTACGAGACGCCGGCGAAGCTGCGCTCGTTCCTCGCCGAGAAGAAGATATCCTTCTCCCCCGAGGACCGCATCGAGCTCGAGACCCTGCTTCCCGCCAAGACGCCTGTCCTGGTTTCGGAAAGATAGTCGCGGGGCTTGATTACGTTTTTCTGCATGGCAAGCGCGACGGCCTCCGACCGGTTTGCGACGCCAAGGCACCTGAACACCGCGGAAAGATGCTTCTTGATCGTCACCTCCGTAAGGCCGAACTGCCTTGCGATGTCGAGGTTCGACTGCCCGTCGGCAATGGAGTCAAGGATGTCCAGCTGCCGCGCCGTAAGATTGAAAAACGCGTTGTCCTCCTCAATCTGCGAGAGCAGCCGGGCGGGTATCGCCTTCTGTCCTGCGGCGACGGACCGAATGGTCCATATCAGCCCCCTGTCGACATCCTCCTTGAACACGACACCCGCCGCGCCGTCCATGATCGCCTTTCCAAGCTCTAGAGTTGTGTCGCGCGTCGTGAGGACAAGCACCTTGATCTCGGGGTGAGACTCGTGGATCAGCCGCGTGGCCTCGCTACCGAGCATCTCGGGCATCATCAGGTCCATGATGACAACGTCCGGCTTCAGAGAGTCGGCAAGTTCGACGGCCTGACGTCCGTTCATTGCCTCGCCAACCATCTCCATGTCCTTTGCCGTCCGCACCAGCGCCGAAACCCCCATGCGGATAAGCAAGTGGTCGTCGGCGTGCAGAATCCGAATCCTGCCGCGCGGCCGCACTCTGGATCGTCTCTTGTCACACGAACGCTGAAAGACTTTGCCTGCAAACATATAGCACCTCCGAGTCTTGACTTACTCGGCCGCCGGACCGATTCCGACGACGAAAAGCTTGGAATAAGACTGGTCCAGCACCGCACTAAGCGTGCCGAGCGTATCGGATGCGCCGTTGCTCAGCGTCGCGTTGATGGTGAAGGTCGCGGTGTCGGCAAGGTCGGTCTTGCAGAGAAGCCCGAAGACCTGTCCATTGCCATCGACCTTGCCAGCTGCAAAACCGACCGTCAGCGCCGAGCCGTCGAGCGCGATCGACGTGAACACGACGTACTTCACGCCATCGCCGTCGTCGAGCGCCTTGATGCCGCCGCTCGCGCCGGGAATGTCCCACTCAGCTGGGCTGGGAGGAGGCACCGCATTTGGGTCATACTCGTAACATCCGATCGACGGCGCCGCGGCGAAAGCCACGCCTTCGAGGTCGACGCCAATGCCCGAATAGGCAACGCCCGCATTCTTCGCCGCAGATTCGCCGCTCAGCCGGTAGTCGCCGTTTGCCGCGGTGACGAACTTCGGGTCTCCGGAGAGGGAGTCTGCGAAGAGCGCCGCCTCATCCGCGAGTCCGAAGAAGCAGTTGCTTGAATTTGTCTTGTCGACGACATAGTTGTCCGCGTAGTTCACCTCGGCGCCGCTCTTCATGTTCCCGACCACGATTGTGTTGATCATCACGCCCACCGCAGTGGAGTTTCCCGCTGCCCTGTTCTCGATGCGGATGCCGGCCGAATGCGTGTTGGCCGTGTTGCCGACGACCGTGCAGTTGCGCACGACGCAGTCGCCGCCGAGATTCTTGATGCCTATTCCGCCGCCCGCTCCACTTGTAAGGGAGTTTCTGGCGATCAGGCACGTGTCGACCGTCACGGGTCCTGCGGTGTCGAGCGCGCCGATTCCGCCGCCGTAGAAGCTTGCGCCGCCAGTCTGGATGTTGTCCGCGATTATGGAGTGGTCGATCGTGCCCTGTCCGCCGGAGAAGGAAACGCCGCAGCCGTACACGTTGTGCTGCGCGCCCACGTTGTTCGTGATGCAGCACCAGGAGACAGTGCCGTTCCTAATCCACGCGCCCGCTCCGCCGTCGCCCGTGTTCTTGATGGTGCCGCCCGTAAGAGCGACCCCCTCGATCCTGGCCTCGTCGTCAATCATCACGCAACGCGCGTTCGCCCCGTAGTTCGGCGTCGTCACCTGCTTGACCACCGTGTTCTCCCAGCCCTGGCCGACGAGCGTAACGCCGCCAGTAACATTGAGCTGCGCGTCAATCTCGAAGACGCCCGAACCGAGCGTCACCGTGCCATGGGTCGGAGCCGCCGCGTCGATCGCGTCCTGAATCGTCAGACGGTTCGCCGACGCGCTCGCGCCCGGCTGAATTGCGTCCGCCGGTTCCGGACCAGGGCCCGGGTTCAGCTGGGGAATCACGACGTCCTTGGTCTGCGTCGAAAAAAGCGCGCTCGAAAAAGTCGCCGTGTAGCGGCCAGTGCCAGCCGCTTCGGTCGTCGCGGCCTGGACGACCTGGTAGGATGCCGTGACGGTCTCATTCGTCACGTGCGAGGAATTTTCAGTGCAGACCGCCGTTGCAGTGCAAGTCGAATTGTCGGACGCCCAGCTATAGCTCGGCGCACCCCAATCATGGGTATGAGGGGCCGGCGGTTCGCCGACCCCGTATTCGTAGCATCCGATCGACGGCGGCGCGGCAAACGCCTTGCCGTCGAGATCATTGCCTATTCCGTCGTATGTCGCGCCTGCGCCATTCGCCGGAGAATCTTCCTGGAGGCGGTAGTTGCCGTTCGATGGATCGACGAACTTCGGATCGCCGGACTTGAATCCCGTGAGATCGTAGTTAACGCCGCCGATGTTGGTCTTCGTCTCGGACGCAAGGCCGACGAAGCAGTTCTTCGAGTTCACGGGGTCGAAGAACGAAGTGTTGGTCCTCAGGTTGCCTTCCGCATCTCCCACCTTGTTGCCTGCGACAATGCTGTTGACGAGCACGAGCTTTCCGGCTCCGGACGCCGATGCGATGTCGATGCCGCCTGCATTTGCAACCGCCTTGTTGCCCGTGATCGTGCAGTTGCGGACGGTGCAGTTGCCGGCGAGGTCCTTCACGTACACGCCGCCGCCCGAGGCGCCGTTGTTCGCGGTGACATTGCCGACGACAAGGCACGTGTCAATCGTCACGGCGCCCGTAGTGGCGTTGACCGCCAAGCCCGCGCCGGACCCGCCCTGGAATCCGCTCGCCGACACGTTGTTCGCGATAATGGAGTGGTCGATCGCACCCTGTCCGCCGGAGAACGAGACGCCGTAGCCGGACGCATAGTGGTGTCCGCCGACGTTGTTGGTGATGCAGCACCAGGAGACGGTGCCGTTCTTGACCCACACGCCGGCGCCGCAGTCGTTCGCGTTCTTGATGTATCCGCCCGTCAGGGCGAAGCCCTCGATCTTCGCTCCGCCGTCGACGACAGCGCAGCGCGCCGTCTCGTTCCAGTTCGGCGTGGACACCTGCTTGATGACGGTGTTCGTCCAGCCCTGGCCGACGAGCGTCACGCCGTTCGTGACGTTGAGCTGCGCGTTGACGTAGAAGGTGCCCGCGGAGAGCTCGACGGTCCCGTGCGTCGGAGCTGCGGCGTCGATGAGGTCCTGGATCATCTTCGTGTCGGTGATGCCGGACTGGTCTCCGCTGGGCTGTCCGTCGACCGCCTCGGGAGCGACCGCGGCGGCGGCGAAATCGTCCACGTATTCCCAGATGATGTCGTTGATGTTGTAGCTGGTTGTTCCAGGCGAGGCGTTCTGCTGGAAGGTGTGCCTGCGGGTGGCGAGCGTGTGGAGCTCGCTCTCGATGTTCATCGTACGCAGCTTCTCCCAGCACTTGACCGAGTTCATGGCCGCATAGCTGTCGGCGTCGCCGTGCATGAAGAGCATGTTGCAGGTGCTCGCGTCGAACGCAAAGTCATTTACAAGGACGTCCGTGTCGAGATTTCCGCCGTTCGTGTTCTCCCCGTCGGCGCCGTCGGTGAGGGCGTAGGCAGGATAGATCGCGATCGCCCACTTGACGTTGCAGGGCAGGTCGTCGACTTCGTCGATCCGCGCGTACGCGGCCGTCTGCGAGGTCGTCGCGCCCATGAGAGTGAGGTGTCCGCCGGCCGAGCATCCCATGATGCCGATGCTGTTCGGATCGAGTCCGCGCCGCGGCGCTTCGTCGCGGACTAGGCGAATCGTGCGCTGGAGGTCCTGCCACGCCGACATGTGCTTCGCGAGGCCTTCCGGGCGCGGGCAGCGGTACTTGATCGTCACCACCGCCATGCCCTTCGCGTTGAGATAGCGCCTCAGGGGCGTGACCTCGAAGTCCTGGGGATTGTTGAAGCCGTAGGCGCCGCCGGCGTAGAGGATCTGGACCGCCCTCGTGTTAAGCTCCTTCGGCATGTGCCATTCGAGGTAGGGTTCGTTCTGGGCCGACTGGTAGTTCGGGGTCTTGCCCTCGGGCCAGAGGGACACCTTGGTGTACGTCGCGCGGTCGTTGTCGTTGGGGAACCTGGAATTCAGCTGCACCTCAGCGCCGAGCGTGCCGAGAAAACCGGACTGGCACATGAACTCAACTGCGCGGTCGAACTCGGAAGCGGTCACAAGGTCGTGTCCACGTCCGGGGATGAGGTGGATTTCGGAGGGAACCTTAGCCCCGTTCGAAACCGTCATCGTACGGAGCTTCCGGTAGATGCGTGTCGTCGCAATGGGAGACGTCACGGCGTCGTCCTGTCCGTGAAAGAGGCACATGGTGCAGGTCTTGTTGTCGAAAGCGAAGACCGTGTCGAGCGCCGTACCGGACGCGAGCACGCGCGTCGGGGACATCGGGATCGCGAAGTTGACGTTGCAGGCGATGTCGTCCACCGAATCGACCTTCGTGTACGCGGGCGTCAGCGAGCTGGTCGCAAGGAGGAGCGAGAGGTGCGCGCCGTCCGCAAAGCCCATGACGCCGATCTTGTCCGCGCTGTATCCGCGCTCCGTCGCGGCCTGGCGCACGAGACGCACGGCGCGCTGTGCGTCTTCCAGAGCCACCTTGTAGGCGGCAAGTCCGCTCGCGCTCGGCCTTGAGTGGAGCCACACGCATGTAACGCCGTTGGCAAGGAGCTTCTCCTCGAGCGAACTTAGCGCCGCCACGCTGTCCGTGCTGGCGTAGTCGCCGCTCGCGACGATGATCACGCAGGAGCCGACTTTCGAGGCCGGCGCGTCCGACCACTCGAGGAACGGCGCCGCGACGCCGGACTGCGCGTCGGGCATTCCTGCCTCCGGCCAGAGCGCCTGAACGGAACCTGCGATGCCGGAGAGCGGCAGCAGAGCGGCCAGAACCGCACCGAACATTGCGTGGAAAACTGAACTGAATTTCATTGTAACCTCCTTGTGGATTTGACGCCGCTATTATATAAAATCACGGTCTCGCCTGAAAACTACACACCTGTGTAGTACACGGACCATGGCGCGAGAAGCCCATTATTCCGACGCCGGGCCGATGCCGACGACAAAGAGCCGCGGCATGTTCGTGAGGCCTTGGAGAGAGCCGACTGTCGCCGTGCCGCCGTCTTCGTTCGTCAGCGTCACGTTGATCGTGAAGGTCGACGTATCGGCCAAGTCGGTTTTGCAAATGAGACCGAAGAGCTCTCCGTTGCCATCGACCTTGGCCGCCTTGATGCCGACCGTCAGCGTTCTTCCGTCGAAATCCACGGACGTAAACTCAATGCACTTGCCGCCCTTTCCATCGTCGAGCCCGTTGATGCCGCCGCCGTTGGACCCAGAAACGTCCCACGAGCCTGGCTCGGGAGGCGGCTCACTGGAAGCAAATTCGTAGCAGCCAATCGAAGGCATCACGGCAAACTGCCAGCCGTCGAGGTCCTTGTCAATTTCCGAGTAAGAAACGCCGGCGCCCTTTGCGGGAGAATCGGACGCGAGGCGATAGTCGCCGTTTGCAGCGTCGACAAACTTAGGATCGCCGGAGAGGGAGACCGAGAAGAAGGCCGCCTCGTCCGCGAGTCCGAAGAAGCAGTTGCTTGAATTTGTCTTGTCGACGACATAGTTGTCCGCGTAGTTCACCTCGGCACCGCTTTTCGTGTTCCTCACGACAATGGTGTTGATTACCACGCCCTTCGCGGAGGAATTGCCCGACGCCATGTTTTCGAGGCGGATGCCGGCCGCGTGCGTGTTGGCCGTATTGCCGACGACCGTGCAGTTGCGGATGACGCAATCACCGCCGAGGTTCTTGATGCCGATGCCGCCGCCCGCTCCGCTCGTAAGGGCGTTGTTGGCGATGAGGCACGTGTCGATGGTCACCGGCCCCACGGTGTCGAACCCTCCGATGCCGCCGCCGTAGTAGCTCGCGCCCGAGGTCGCTCGGTTGTCCGAGACAATGGAGTGGTCGATCGAGCCCTGTCCGCCCGCGAACGAAACGCCGCACCCGGACACAGCGTGGTTGCTGCCGACGTTGTTTGTGATGCAGCACCAGGAAATCGTGCCGTTCTTGACCCAGGCGCCCGCGCCGTTCTCCGACTGCGCCCGGATGGCGCCGCCGGTCAGGACGACGCCTTCGAGCTTCGCGCCGTCATCCAACATCGCGCAGCGCTGGGCGGTCCAGGCCGACGTGTTCACCACTCGCTTGATGATCGTGTACTCCCATCCCTGGCCGACAAGCATGACGCCGCCAGTGACGTTGAGCTGCGCGTCGATTTCAAATAAACCAGAACCCAGAGTGACAGTACCCTGGGTCGGAGCCGCAGCGTCGATAGCATCCTGGATCGTCTGCCGTGTCGCAGCCGCGCTTGCCTCTGGCTGAATCGCATCCGCAGGATCCGGTCCAGGTCCAGGGCCTGGGCCAGGGCCAGGTTCGGGATCCAACTTGGGAATCGTCACATCCTTTGTCTGCTCGGCAAATAGCTCGCTCGTGAAAGTCGCCGTATAGCGGCCCGTGCCTGCCGCTTCGGTGGTAGGCGCAGTGACAACGGCATACGCCGCCGCAACAGTCTCGTTCGTCACATGAGAGGAATTCCCCGTGCAGACAGCCCTTCCAGTGCATGTGGCGTTGTCTGCGGACCATGTGTAGGTCGGCGCGCCCCATGAGTGGACGTGGGGAGCGGGCGGCTCGGCGCCGGCATATTCGTAGCAGCCGATCGAAGGCGCCGCGGCGAACGGGACATTGTCTAGGTCGACGCCGATTCCGGCATAGGTCGCGCCCGCGCCGATCGCGGTCGAGCCGCCGGCAAGATGATAGTCGCCGTTCACCGCATCGACGAATGCAGGATCGCCGTGTATGACCCCGGCTATAGAAGTTCCCTCCGTCGCAAGCCCGAAAAGGCAGTTCTTGGAATCGGACGTTATCGCGTGGCCGAGGGCGAGGTTGGCCTCGCCGCCCGCGGAATTGCCGGCGACGACAGTATTGACGAGGGTAATCGGCCCCCAGCCGCCCTCCGTGAGAATGCCACCCGACCGGGAAGTGGCCACGTTGCCGGAAATGGTGCAGTTGCGGACGACGAGCGCCACATGCTCGTTCTTTATGCCGATTCCCGCGCCGAGGCCGCCGGACGCCGTGAGCTTGTTGCAGACAATGAGGCACGTGTCGACCACCACAGGCCCTGCGGTGTTGAGCGCGCCGATTCCGCCGCCGTAGTCGTTCACGCCCGAGGTCGCGCCGTTGTTCGCGATGATGCAGTGGTCGACTGTGCCCTGCCCTTCCGAGAAGCCTACGCCGCAACCGTAGACGTAGTGGTTGCTTCCGATGTTATTCGTGATGCAGCACCAGGAGATCGTCCCGTCCTTGACCCACGCGCCGCCGCCGCATTCGTACATCGTGGACACCCTGCCGCCCGTCAGAGTCAGGCGCTCGATCTTCGCGCCGCCGTCGATCACAGCGCAGCGCGCGTTCGCCGTCTGCTTGACGATCGTCTTGTCGTAACCCTGCCCGGCGAGCGTCGCACCGTTCTCCAAAACGAGCTGTGCGTTGAGGTGGAATGTTCCTTCGCCGAGCGTAACCGTGCCCTGAACCCTTGCCGCGGCGTTGAGGTGGTCCTGTATCTTCTTCGTGTCGGTCGCGCCCGTGGCGTCGCCGCTGGGATTGATCGTCGCCGAGATGTCGACGCCTGGCGGAATTTCGAAATCCTTCATGGGAATCACAACGTCCTTCGTCGCCATCAGCTCAGCCGGCATGTTCTTGAACACGGCCGTGTAATAGCCTGCGCCAGGCGTCGTCTCGGTCGCGGCCTTTGTCGCCTGCAAAACCGCCGTCACCGTCTCGTTTGTCGTGAGCGCGGGATTTCCCGCGCTGACCGCCGTCGCCGTGCAGTTGTATCCGGACGCCGTCTCGGTCCAGGCGAAAGTCGGCGCGCCCCAGGCGCCGCCGGTCTGCGAAGTGACGCGTTGGATGAAGTCCCACACGCGCTCGTTATAGTGGTAGCTGCCAGTCCCCGGACGGGCGTTCTGGAAGAAATCGTGGTGGGCGGTTGCGAGAGTGTGGACTTCGCTCTTGATGCCGATGCTGCGGAGCTTCTCCCAGCAGACGACGGAGTTCATGGTGGCGAAGATGTCGTCGTCGCCGTGGATGAACAGCATGGGGCAGGTATCGGAGTCGAACGCGAAATCGGGAACGAGCGACACCCAGTCGGGATCTCCGCGGTTCGTATTGTAGTCGTCGATTCCGTCAGTGAGCGCGTAGGCCGGGAAGAGCGCAATCGCGAACTGGACGTTGCACGGAAGCTGGTCGACCGCGTCTATCGGCTCGTACGCCGCGGTCTGCGATGTCGTCGCACCCATGAGCGTGAGGTGTCCGCCCGCGGAGTGCCCCATAAGTCCGATCTTCTGCGGATCAAGCCCCTTGTTCGGCGCCTCAGCGCGGACGAGGCGGATGGCGCGCTGGAGGTCCTGCCACGCAGACAGGTGCTTCGGCAGACCAGTCGGGCGCGGACTGCGGTAGTGAAAACTCACGACGGTCAGTCCCTGCTCGACGAAGTAGCGCTGGACGGGAACAACCTCGAAGTCGCCCGTCTTGTTGAAGTTGTATCCTCCGCCGGCATAGAGAATCAGAATCGCGTCCGTCGTGCGGTTCTTGGGAAGGTGCCATTCAATCCATGGATTCGCGTCGTCGCCCGACCACTGATGCTGAGCAGACTGGTAGTCGGGCGTCTTGCCCTCGGGCCAGATGTTCTTGACCTTGATCGCCTCTGACTGCGCGTTGTCGTTGGGGAAGCGCGAAAACACGCCCACCAAGCCGGGGAGATCCCCGAGAAAGCCCTTCTGCCTCATGAACTCGATACCGCGCTCGAACGCATCTGCAGAAAGCGGTTCGTGCCCGCGGTCGGGGTCGAGATGGATCTCGGCATCGGCCAGTCGCACGCCGTTCGACGTCTTCACCATGCGGACCTTGCGGTAGACCCGCGTTGAGGCAAGCGGGCTCGCGACCGTGTCAACTTCTCCGTGGAAGAGGCAGGTTGCGGCGGTCTTCGCGTCGAACTTGAAGACCGGATCGACCGTCAGGGCGTCAGCGAGGACACCCGTAGGGGAAATCGGCATCGCGAAGTTGACGTTGCAGGCGATGTCGTCCACCGAATCGACCTTCGCGTACGCTGCGGTCTGCGAGCTCGCGGAGAGGAGCAGCGAGAGGTGCGCGCCCGCGGAGTAGCCCATGACGCCGATCTTGTCGGCGCTGTATCCGCGCTCTACCGCGGCCTGGCGTACGAGGCGCACGGCGCGCTGGGCGTCCTCCCAGGCGACCTGGTACGCGGGAAGACCGCTCGCGCTCGGACGATGGCGAAGCCACACGCACGTGACGCCGTTCGCAAGCAGTTTCTCCTCAAGCGGACGGAGCTCCGAGCCGTCGCCAACGGCCGCATAGTCGCTCCCGGCGACGATTATCACGCAGGAGCCGACACTCGCCGCCGGCTCGGCGGACCATTCGAGATAAGGCGCCGAGACGCCGGCCTGCGCATCGGGCATTTCCCCCTCCGGCCAAAGCGCCTGTGAGGAACCTGCGATGCCAGCGAACGGAAGCAGAGCGGACAGAACCGCGCCGAGTATAGTGTGAATTACAGCGCCGAGCTTCATTCGAACCTCCTTGTGGTTTTGCAAGGCATTATATAAAACGAAGCCGACACCTGAAAACTACACAACCGTGTAGTGGTACATTGGCGATGTTTTGCTATAATATGAGCATGAAAATAATTCAGGGGACTCGGCTCTGCGCCATGATGCTTCTCTTCTGCGGACAGGCATTCGCGGAAGGGGACGGATGTCTGCACACCGCGCGAGAAGTCAACGAGTTCCTCGAGCGCGGCCACGGACGCACCAACTTCGTGCTTTCGGCACAGCTGCTCAACGATCCGACGGAAGTGGCAATCTTCGTGCAGGACGAGACGGGGCGGACCATCATCGCGAACCAGAAAGAGGTGCGTGGTTTCCGCAAGGGCGACATGCTCACCATCCGCGGATTTGCATCGGTAAACGCCAACGGCGAGACCTGGACCCAGCCGGTGGAGGCGACGGCATCGGGGAACGCGCCGGTTCCGGAGCCGTGCGACATCGGGCTCGCGGAACTCAACGGGCCCGAAAACGCATATCTCCAGGTGCGCGTCTCCGGAAAGGTCTTCAGCATCTCTGCCGACGAATTCGACAGCTCCTGCGTCGTCGTCATGCTCTGCGACGACAAGGCGGTTGCACCAGTCATCCTCTCCCGCCAGGTCTACGACAGGTCCGGCATCCTGCCTGACGCGACGATACGCCTGACGGGGCGATACTGGCGTTCGCTCAGCGGCATAAGGAAATACACCGGCCCAGGCATTGTTCACGACGACCAGACGCCCATCGAAACGCTCGAACCGCCGCCCGACGACCCCTTCACCGCCCCTAGGCTCGAACGACGCTTCTACCATTCCCCGGAGGAAATCTCGCGGATGGGGCCGCGGACCATCTCCGGACGCGTGCTCGCCGTGTGGAACGGCGGCAACCTTATGGTGCGCTCGGCCGGCGACAGAATCGTCAACATCACGATGATGGACGGCATTCCCGCGCCCGGCCTGGGCGAGGCCGGCGTGTTCGTCGGCTACCCCTACACGGACCTCATCCGCATCAACCTCATGCGCGCGCGCTTCAGGCGCGAGGCTGTTCCGGAGGATCCCGAGGACACGCTAGAGCCCATCTCGGCCGCCAAGCTCTTCGCCGACAACTTCCTGACGACCAACGGACTATGGCAGATAACCTACCACGGAAGGCTCGTTCGCCTGCGCGGAACCATCCAGAGCCTGCCCATGGAGCAGAGTCCCGAGCAGCGACTCTACCTCGACAGCGGAGCACACCAGGTGCCGGTCGACATCAGCTCGTGCCGCGGGATAGCGGAACAGCTGAGCGTCGGCAGCGAAATCGAGGCGACGGGACGTTGCCTGCTGGAAACCGAGAGCTGGCGGGCTGACAACATCTTCCCGCATGTCCGCGGATTCGTGCTCGTGGCGAGATCCGCCGACGACATCCGCGTGACGAAGCAGCCTCCGTGGTGGACGCCCCGACGGCTCATGATGGTCATAGGCCTCGCTCTCGCGGGACTAGTCGGGGCACTCATCTGGGTCTCCGCTCTCCACCGCCTCGCCGAACGACGCGGACAGGCGCTCTACCGTTCGCGCCAGGCGCAGAACGCGGAGCGCCACACGCGCGAAATCGCGGAGCTTCGCATGCAGGACCGCACGCGCCTCGCCGTTGAGCTGCACGACACGATCTCGCAGAACATCACCGGCGCGACAATGCAGATCGGCACTGCGGCGCAGTTCGTCAAGACGGACGCCGAGCTCGCGATACGCCACATCAACATCGCGACGCGCACGCTCGACTCCTGCCGCGAGGAACTGCGCAACTGCATCTGGGACCTCAGGAGCAACACGCTCGACGAGAAGGACCTCAACGAGGCCATCCGCAGGACCGTCCAGCGCCTCGTTGGCAACGCCAGGCTCCACATCCGGTTCAACATCGCGCGCGACAGGCTCTCGGACAACACCGTCCACGCCCTGATGAACATCGTGCGGGAACTCGCCACCAACGCCGTCCGCCACGGCAAGGCCACCGACATCCGCATCGCCGGCGCGCTGGACGGCGCGGTGCTGTTCTGCTCGGTAACGGACAACGGCTGCGGATTCGACCCCGACGACCATCCCGGGCTCTCCGAAGGCCACTTCGGTCTTCAGGGAATCGAGGAGCGCATCGACGAGCTGGACGGAAAGCTGTCGATCGAAAGCCGCAGGGGCGAGGGCTCGCGCGTCTCATTCAGCATCCGCGCCGAATGAACAACTACTTGCACAGGAGGGTTAACATGGACAAGATCAGAGTGTTGATAGTCGACGACCACGCGATAGTGCGCATGGGAATGGTCGCGCTCGTGAACGCGCAGCCAAACATGGAAGTCGTGGGAGAGGCGAAGAACGGCGAACTCGGCGTAAAGGCCGCGCTGAAGCTCAAGCCCGACGTAATCGTCATGGACATCCTGATGCCGGTGATGAACGGAGTGGACGCGACGCGCGCGATAATGGCGGAGATGCCTCAGGCAAAGGTGCTGATACTTACTACCTCAACCACGGCCAGCGAACTCGCGGCGACCCTCACGGCCGGCGCCATCGGAGTCATCCCGAAGACGACGAGCAACCAGACGCTCATCTCCGCCATACGCTCCGTCGCGTCCGGGAAGCGCGTCGTCACGAGCGAGATAAACGAGATCATCGACAACGACGAACCCATCCAGGACTTGACGGAGCATCAGCTGGACATGCTAACGTCCATCGTCCGCGGACTCACCAACGCCGACATCGCTAAGCAGTTCAACGTGTCGGAGAACACCGTCCGCAAGGCCACTTCGACAATCTTCTCTAAGCTCGGCGTAGCCAACCGCACCGAAGCGACGGCGATGGCCTTCCGCAAGAACCTGGTGAAGCCCTGATCCTCCGGCGAACCGCCGGCGGACTCAACGAACAAATATCACCACGCCGGGACGCCGGGCCGAAGCCGTGAATTCATAGCAGCCGATGTCGACCGCTTCGCCGTTGACGCGCGGATTGCCCGCAAGGTCGAGCGCGACGGGTGACTGCATCGCGGCACCAGCGTCGATGATTGAGGAGCCGACAGTCGGACGGAAGTCCGCCGTGAGTGCGATGCCCGAATTGATCATCGAAAGACCCTCGGGGAGTACCGCATCCGTCGCGCAGTTCACAAACCGCGCGTAGGCGTCCGCCAGCTTAGCCGCTGTCGTGCTACCTATCCACGGATCTTCGAACAATTTCTGGCTTCCTGACGGTCCGACATTCCCGACGATCAGTGTGTTGCGGATGAGCGGATTATAATTCTGACCGTTGCTTCCGGGATTGAAGAAGACGGGATAGAAATACCCATCGTTGTCTTCTACTGAGTTGTCGGCGATGGTGCAATTCTCGATCAGGATGTCATTTTGGCCACCGTTGACCTTGCAGTAGACGGCCGAGCCGAAGTTGTCGGATTTTGTCGTGTTGTAGGCAATTAGCGACTCTCGCAGAATGCCGGCCTGCATATGGACGCCCGCAGCGCCGCCCTGCTGCCAGTAGTTGATGGACGTCCCGCCGCGCGTCGTGAAGTTGTTCGTGATGATGCAGTGAGTAATCAGGCCGTCGAGCGCGAGGCAGGCGATACCGGCGCCGCCAGCCTGTGTCTTCCCGGGGGCGCATATGATCGCATTGCGAATGATGCAGTTCGTCACAATGCCGCCGTTCGAATCAATAAGGATATTGGCGCCTTTGTTGTCACCTCCGCCACCACCTGCTCGTCCATCCTCGGCGACAATGCCAGAAAGAATAGCACCTGCATTGTTGATCGCGAAGACGCGGTGGGCTGTGTCGGTGTTTGTACCGCTCGTCTTGGTCACGGTGCCAGCAGTGTTCCGAACAACCACATCCGCAGGATCACCTGTGTCGCCGACAATCGTTATCGCCTCCGTCGCGGAAATGGCTGCGGAAACCTCATAAGTTCCGGCGAGCACGCGAACAGTATCGCCGTCCACCGCGACATCAACCGCATGGGCTATTGTCGCGAACGCGGTTTCGCGCGAAGTGCCGTCATTGGAGTCGCTGCCCGACGTGGAGACGTAGTAATCGCCGGCAAGGGCGGACGCCCTGAGGACCATGGCAACGAATGCCGCGCCGATGAGTGTGTTTCTCATTGTTCCTCCTTGATAAGGGTTTCTTAGTACAAGTATAGTGTACTACAACAACGAGAAACAGGCTACTACACAACTGTGTAGTTCTCCCCTACCGCGCCTGCCTGTAGAGAAAATCCGTCCAGCGGCCATAGTAGTAGTCCATCAGGCCGGAGAGCTGGCGATGCGCGTAGTCGTCAAGAGTGCTGTGCACGCCAGACGGTTCGACCCATGTCGTGTACATGCGTTTAACGGCGGCGGGACCGTGTTCCGGATCCAGCTCCGCCGCCAGCTTCTCGTAATGGTCCATCCGGAAATACGGCGACGCGGAAAGGACACGGTCCATCTCCAGAATGCCGGAGAGAAATTCAGCGCGCGCCGCTGCATTGGTGCGGATCGACGGGAGGAGCTCCCGCGCCCGGTCCGAAAGCACCTGGCGGCGGACATCGGTGAGGTCGTAGACGAACGTCTCGACGGACATCAACTCCGGCCTTTCCGCAACCACTGCGTCAAAGAGGTCCCTCGCCTTCACGACATCTGCGCGGTCGTAGTAGAAGCCGGACTTCGGACCCCAAGTCGAGGCACTTGCGACCTCCCACGCCGGGAACGCGCAGTAAACGCACTCCAAAGTGCCCTCCTGCTGCTGCGGGACGGAATAGACGCTTTTGCGCAGAAGGCCAAGCGCCTCGACGAGACGCGGATCGTCCGTGCCCCAACGGCGCCGCGCGTATGCCGCGGCGCTTTCGGCGCGCCCTCCCGTGATGCGGCGCGTGAACTCCTCGTAGAACCACGGATTAGTCTCGAGGCCTTCGGAGAGAAGACCCCAGCCATAGCCGTCCGGAACTTTCTCAACGACATCAAGCCCGCCGTAGAGCCCGTGGTTTCCGCCGAAGTTGAGAAGCTCGCACCAGATTACGGGGAGCCTGCCCCATGCGCGCGCATCCTTGTCGCCGTTTGCCATGTCGTAGACAAGCTTCTCCACAAGGGTCAGCTTGGGGTCGAGCGCGGCGACCATCGCGTCCGTCGGGTTCTTGCCCCACGCCTGCACCATCCACACCGCCCCGGGCGAAGCCTTCTGCTGAGCTGCCTGGACGGACCTGAACGCGGCCGTAACGTCAACGCCCTCGCTTTTGCCGCCCTCGTGGAAGAGATCGCCCGCAAACGCCGCGGCGGAGTCGATTCCGTAGACGCGGAACAGATTGCGGTACCAGACCTCGGCCAGGCGCGCAAAAGCCGGGTCGGTCGGATCCATCACGATCGGACGCAGGAGCCCTCCCCAGGTGCCCTGCTCGAAGAACCTGACTCCGACAAGGCCGTATTTCTCGGGACTCAGTCCGATGGCGTTCGGGAGAAGTCCAGTGAATCCCTGAAGGACCGGCTCGATGCCCAGCGCGCGCATCTCCCTGACTATGAAGCGCCCGAGCTCTGCATCGCGGTCCATCACTTCCTGCGAGACCGGGCCTCCCGTCCCCTCCAGGTTGCCCATAGCCCACCACGCCGTTGCGGCAAGATCGGGAATAAACGCGCGGATGTCCGCCTCGTCCATGCCCAGCTCGCGAAGCGTGAGCTGCCACACCTTGGGAAGGCCCGCTATCACCAGCGCCCGGTTGAAACCGTACAGCGCAAGACGATCGATCTCCTCACGCCAAAAGCTCTCGCCGCGGTATGCCATCGTGTAGCAGAGCGTGCAGTAGTTGTAGGCAAGGGCAATCTCGCCGGTGCGTGCCACAGCCGTGCGCGACCTGGGAAGCGGCAGCTTCGCTGGGAAGCGCGACCCGCACCAGCTCCAGTGCCCTTCCGCGACGTCACGCAGATAAGCCCCCAGCGCAAGGGCCTGGTCTCCATCGGACGGTCCGGCTATCACAATACGTCCCTCTTCCGCGAAGTAGGCGGCAGCGGGCGCGGACTCGAACCTGAACGCGGACGAATTCTCTCCGAGCAGCCGCTCCGCAAGGGACTCGACAGGCGTCGCGGACGCAGCAGCCGAAACGCCAAGCACCGCAGCAGCAACATGGGCTATTATCATCAGTTTCATGACCCCATTATAGCAAATGGCTTTGCCAGCGGGAACTACACAGTCGTGTAGCATCCCGACGCTTTTCGACAAGCGATGCGAGCGCCACCAAACAGCGAGCAGCGGCAAACGGCATAATGAAACTCCGACGGTTCGCAAAACGCCTCCGCTACCGCTGCGGCCTATGCTTCGCACACCTCAACCGCACATGTCCGACGCGGCAGGCATGAGGACGCGGAGGGAGCGAAGCGAGCGCAGTGTCCGAACGGCAACACCCCCGGCCTTGCAAGAATGTCAGATGCGTCTGGGATCCCACGCGAGACGTGACGCTCCCAAGGAGG
>JAEEGF011044671.1_pt1 | contig 19045 bp, 7 predicted proteins | sample 9134171 | NCBI WGS metagenome assembly JAEEGF01 (sample SAMN16246542, study PRJNA631951) | gut metagenome | biome: gut microbiome; feature: rumen; material: AP-attached | host: Bos | place: Iran: Karaj | collected 2018-10
GTTCGATTCATCAAACTGCTGCAAAGCGTTTATTGTCCTTTCGCGAAAATCAGGATGGCACGAAGGAACGCGGATGAGCCAGGTTAGGGAATCTACTTTGCAGGAGATGGGCTTAGGGGCGTATTTGACATCGTCAGGCCCCAAAGTCGCCCAAGTACTATCCATCTTCAGAAATGCTTCAATGATAATGTTTTCTTGTGCCATTCCATATGCTTCTGTCATAACTCCTATGTGCCTGTCGAACTGACGATAGAACCACATAACATAATCCGTGGCCGCTTTTTCCAAATCAGATTCTCCTTTGCACAGCTGCGCTCTCGTTTGCTTCTTCATGGACTTGTATTCCCGCTTATAGCCTTTCTGCATAATGGCATCAAAGGGAGCATAGTTGTTTTCTATGAAACTGACCAGGTAGTCGTAGTCCTCCAAGTCTTTCTTCAGACTGTCAGGAACGGCAGCATTCACAATAGTACTGGCGATTGCCATCAACGCGATAAGGAAGTTTTTCTTCATCATTATTTTTAGTTTATAACTTTAATATCTACTGCGTATTTGATATCTCCCAGAGTCTCTTTCTTGAGGAAGCAAACCATATAGATGGGAATGTAATATACATTATTATTAATGCTTACGTTTTAACATTCATTTGTCCGTTTTTCCAACAATGTCGAGATTATTGTTTCTTTAGGAGTTCTTCGGGAATTTAACTTGGGGGAAGCGCTTCTTTATGGCCTCTTTCTTTTCTTCTGATATATTGCCAGAGATGAAGAAGTAATCTATGGTTATATTGTCCATCCATTCTGGCAACTCAACATCTTCTGTTGTGAACATCAACTGCAGGTTATTTATGTGCTTCATCCGGCTTAGCGCCAAGGGAACTTGCTGTACGCGCAGGCTTATGACACCTTTCTCATTAGCCTTGGAAAGGTAGTCATAGACCTCCTGATCACTCTCTACCCTGCGTACCAGCCATCCTATCTTGGGGGTTACGGTATTCTTCAGGGTATCCTCTATGGCGCCCATGAATCCTGCCCAGAGTTCCAGCTTTACATCCTCCTTCTTCTCACCTGTTTCTGCGTCTATATGGATATACTTGAGTGGCACTCGTACATACTCGGCGGGCATATCTTGTGTGTGATAGATTTCATCAAGCGTCTTGCCTCCCTCGTCGGGGAACAGCTTCAGGAACCATCCGTCCAGTTGGGTTGGTGTCTTAAAGCTGCAGCCGCCACCCTCCAGCCTTTTAACGGACTGCTTCTTCACGATGTCTTTCCAGAACTTGGCGTTGGGCTGTCCCTTGGCGGTAAGGATGAATTCCGTCAGTATCGGCTCCAGGCTTTTTGTCCATTTCTCCAAACCGCTGACGTTCAACTTACGAGTCTTGTCCAGCACCTTCTGCCAGTCTTCGGGCGTTCCCGTCAGCGTGATTTGGGGGATGCCGCAGGAAATTCTCATTCCTATGTATTCAAAGTACGTCTTCACACTCTCCATTAGCGTAATCTGTGAGGCTACCCGTTCTGCCAACGTGGTGGTGGTGAAGTCGGCCGTAAGGATCTGTGCAATATCACCCTTGGTATATTTGGCAATCTCCTTGGCAAACTCGTTTACCGTTCGTTCCCAGTCCTTCGTGGCATCCTGACCGGATTGTACCACCAGGTCCATCTGTCCCTCATGGTTCACCAACTGGTAGCGCAACTCCTCGGGGTGCGCATTAACATATCGGGCGAAGCCCTGACTGATGGCCAGCCATATCATATCGGGTGATAGCACCAGGCCCTTGTGTTTTTTGTATGCATACTTGATACTATGGTAGAGGGCATCCTTCCCCATATATTGCATACTCTTCCCGTCAGCAAAGCTGAGAGCCAGAATGTTAAGGCTATCACTCATTATTCCATCCTCTGCCACCAAGTATCGTGCTATCTTTTCACCATCACAGAGCCGGTAGTGGAGGTACTTATCCTTAATGGGTTTCAGGCCCTTGTCCACAACAAAGGTGATGCTGTTCTCCGACTTCTCCAGTACATTCTTGTTGATAGTGTCCTTTGCCCACCCCGTAAGTACGAAGGAAGCAAAGACCGCGATAAGGAAGTTTCTTCTCATTATTTTTTCAGTTTCTATGTGTGTAAATCACTTTATCGGTTACAAATATATGTTATTTATATTAAACGTTATCTAAACCTTTCAACTATTTAAAGAAATTTAGCAGTTTAGGAAAACAAAAAAGATGTGCCTGACATTATTGGCAGACACATCTTTGGGGAGTATAGGAAAAGTTTATTTACTCGGTTACAATAGTGACCTCTCCCGCCTTCAGCATATCATTATGGTTGATGAACCAACCCTTCAGGGCTTTCTTTCCACAAAGGATTCGCTGAATCTTCTCGCCATTGCCCTGACGCTGGATGGTAACACTACGGCCGTCACCCATCGTAAAGGTCACCTTGGGGAAGAGAGGAACGGTAACAATGTACTCGGGGTCGGCAGGCGAATAGGTATAAAGACCTATGGCATTGAGGACGTACCATGAGGAAGTCTCGCCCGCATCATCCATTCCGGCGTATGCCAGATGGTCCTCGCCCATATCGTAGTACTTATCCATCAGTTCATTGAGGATGCGCTGCGCCTTCTCCTGCTTATCTATAAAATAATAGGTATAGGGAACGCTATGGTCGGGCTGGTTGCCATGACAGTAGTTGCCCATGAAGCCCGTCATGTTCCAGGCCTCATAGCCGCGCCAGGGTTCGGTGAACATACTGTCCAGCTTCTGCTCCACAGCCTCCTTGCTGGGATAGAGCGCTATCATGCCCTCGGGATCATGAGGCGCGAAGAAGAGGCTCTGCCAGGCATTGGCCTCGCGGTACATATAGGCGTAGTAGGGATAGTAGGGGTCAAAGTCCTTTATCCACTCGCCATTCTCTATCCTGCCCCGCCAGAAGCCCGTGGAGGGGTCGAAGAGGTTCTTGTAGTTGCCGCTGCGCTGCATCAGCAGCTTATAGTTGGCCTTGTCACCCAGGATTCTCGCAACCTGAGCCACCACATAGTCGTCGTAGGCATATTCTTGCGTCTTGGTGACGGCTGCCTTGTACTCGTCCTCGGTGGGCACATCGGTGGTGTCTTTCTCGGCTATCCATCCGCGCTGGATGTATTCGTCTAAATAAGGACGGCCGCCCCTGCCGGGAACGGTGGCGTTCTTGAGGATAAGCCGGTAGGCACGCTCCAGGTCGAATCCCTGAATACCGCGCTGCCACATGCCACAAACCATCGTGCAGGCATGGTCGCCGTGGAAGAAGGAGGGCATGTAGCCGCCGCGCTTCTCGCCGCGGTCCATGCAGGACTTGACAATATCGCAAGCCACATCGGGCGTAATCATAGCCAGCAGCTGCAGCTTATTGCGGTAGGTATCCCAGAAGGAAGGGTCGGTATAGTAGCGGAAGTCGCCCTTGACTACCTGATTACGGGCATCCAGATACTCTCCGTTGACATCGCTACGCAGCACAGGCCACAGGAAGGCACGGTACATGGTGCTGTACAGCAGGCCCTTCTGACGCTCGGTGCCACCCTCTACCCGGATGTGCGAGAAGATATTCTCCCAGGTCTCGTCGGCAGCTTTGTAAACATCAGCAAAACTGATGTTGGCAGGCATTTCAGCCTCCAGGTTCTCCCGGGCATTCTCGATGCTGACAAAACTGAAGCCTATCTTCAGCTCGAGGGGAGCCGCACCCTTGTTGTTCTCGAAATCCACAATGGCAATGGTCTGCTTCTTGGCGCTCTCCAAGCTGACATTCCTTACGGGCAAGTTGGCGGTAGCATAGAAGTACATGCGTCCATGCCCGTCCTGATAACCCTCAAAGGCATTGGCAGCGGTGGACTTACGGATGTCCCAGCGGTGCGGACGGCCGTTGTTCTTGGTGATGTCCACCAGCAGACGCTTCTCGTCCTGCGGACGGAAGGTGTAACGGTGGTAGGCACAGCGCAGGGTGGTGGTCAGCTCGGCCTTTACATTATATCGCTGCAGGAAAACGCTATAGTAGCCGGGATGTGCCTCTTCCTGCTCGTGACTGAACCACGAGCAGTAGTTGTAGGGATAGAAGCGGCCGGTTACTGGCAGCATGGGGATATGCAACTGGTCCCAATGGCCCTTGCTGGAATGGGCAAAGCCATAGATCTGATGATCCTCGTACTGATAGCCGCTGCCGCTATGATACATGGTAACGGGCGTACACTGCACCATAGCATTGGGAACGGAAGCGCCGGGGAAAGTCTCGGCGCCCCAGGCACGCTTCACTTCGGTACGGGTATAGCCCAAATCCTCTGGTGTCCACAACGTAGCGGTACCGAGCAGCGGGTTACAGTATCTGGTAAGGTCACCTGCATTGGCGATGAGCGTAACAGCGCAAAGAAATATCAATAACAGTCTTTTCATTCTTTATTCTTCATTCTTGACTTTTGACTTCCAAGTCTTCACTTACTGTTAGTTGGCTTCTTGGAGAAGATAGCCTTGATTCTTGCCATATCGAACTTAGAGGTACGGTCATAGAAATAGATACCGTTCTGCTCCTGCTCTACGTCGGTAAGCTGCGTGAAGCAGTATCCCCAAACATGGTCAGAGATATTCATGAGCGCATCCACCTGTCCTTCCAGACGGGCATAAAACTCCTCAAGGGAATGAGGAGGCTCGCCATAACCCCAAGAGGCATTGCTGTTACCTGTAGCCTTATCCTGACCCTTTACCCACTTGATACCGCCAAACTCATCCAGGATATAAGGCATGGTAGGCTCGGTATAGAGGGGATAGTCGTAACGGTTGACATCGGTAGGACGGTTGAAGCCGGTATTGGTACGATACACATCTATGGGATCGTGAGGTGCCTGGAACCACTTGCCGTTGCTGTAAATAATCTCTTGCAAGCGCTTTGGGTCTTGCTCGTAGTTATGACTAGACCAAATATCAGTCTTTACGTGTGCACCGCCGCTGACATCATGGAAGGGGCGAGTGGGGTCGAGCTGCTTGGTCAGGTTATACAAATCAGTAACGAAGCGGGGGAACTGCACGCGGTCAGGCCACCATTCCTCATTCATGGGTGTCCAGGTAACGATGCTGGGGTGGTTACGGTCACGAACAATCTCCTCGGTCCACTCAGCGGTAAAGTTACGAGCCACCTCGGGATCGTTGGCATTCATACCCCAAGAGGGAGCCTCGCCCCAAGTGATGTAACCCAGTTTATCAGCCCAATAGTGGAAACGCTCCTCGAAGACCTTCTGGTGCAGACGAGCGCCATTGAAGCCTGCCTGCATAGAGAGCTCGATGTCGCGCTTGAGGGCCTCATCAGAGGGAGCCGTCCAGATACCATCGGGATAGAAGCCCTGGTCGAGTACCAGACGCTGGTAGAAGGGCTCGTTATTGAGGTAAGTCTTGTTGCCTACGCAATGGAACTTACGCATACCGATGTAAGAAGCTACCTTGTCTACAACTGTTCCCTGAGCATCCTTCACCTCGTAGGTAAGGTCGTAGAGGAAGGGACTCTCGGGGCTCCACAGCTTGGGTGCCTTGACGGGCAGGATGAGTGTAGAGGCATCGGTAGCCGGAGCGGTCTTGCTGGCTACTACCTTAGCGCCATCCTTGAGGGTAACGGTAATGGTGCCGCCATCCTGGGCATAGAAATGAGGATGAACGATAACCTGCTTCTGGTCGATATCCGTAATGACCTGTGCATTCTTCAGACCCTTGGGAGCTACGGGCTCCATCCATACGGTCTGCCAGATACCTGTGGTACGGGTGTACATACACTCGAACGGACTCTGGCGAACATTCTGCTTACCGGCAGGCTGCTTGGTGGTACGGGTATCGCTGTAGGCATGAACCACCAGATCGTGTGCCTTACCGTCCTTCAGGAAACGGGTTACATCGACGGCAAAGCCTGTGCTGCCGCCAAAATGACGACCAGCCAGGCGGCCATCCACATATACCTCTGAGTTGTAATAAACTGCCTGAAAGTTGAGCATGACGTTACGTCCTGCCCATTCCTGCGGCATCTGAATCTGACGATGGTACCAGATATTGCCGATAAAGTCAGTATAGCCTACACCTGAGAGTTTGCTCTCGGGGGCGAAGGGAACGGTAATCCGGCCGTCAAAGCCCTTGCTCTCATACATGCGTTTCTCTACTCCGGAGCCGATGAAATCGAAGGCATAGCTCCACTGGCCGTTCAGGTTGACCCAGTCCTGGCGCTCGAACTGGGGACGCGGATACTCGGGGCGGGGTACTGCCCATACGAAAGTCGCAAGGAAAAGGACTGCGAGAAGAAGTCCCGCTCTGACTCCTCCAATGGGGAGAATTTGATTAATTTTCTTCATTTTGTTGTTAATTTATAATATGGTTATTGCTTTCTGCGGGCAAAGGTACAGAATTTATTCAACCTATGCAACCTTAGTTTTAAATTCATAATTCATTTTGTTAGTTGACTAAAAGAAAAATCCCCAGTCCTTTAGGAGAAAAGGCTGAGGATTTAACCCTCCCGGCAAGGGAGGGACGGGGACGGGTCCGTTATTTCACCAGCACCTTACGGGCAGTGCCGTCGGTATAACGGATGATGTTGACGCCTTTCTGCATCTGGCCGATACGCTGACCGGACAGGTTATATACCGAGGATGCGGCAGCAGAGGCGGAAGACTCGGAATCCAGAATGCCTCCTATGCCGTCGGGGTCAATCAGGCGGTATCCCTTCTTGGCCACACCCAGGATGGTAGGAATCTTGCCTGAAGCGGTGGAGGTAAAGGTAATGCCGCTTACCACCTTGCTCTTATCGGCAGAGAGGGTATATTCGAAGATACGGAAGTTGCTGCGTCCGTCAAACTGGTCATTGGTATAGCCGCCGCCCGCGCCGCGTTTGATGCGGTCCAGACCGTAGATGGCCTCGCCCTGGTTGGCGCTGCTGCTGAACCAGTCACCTACGGTGAACTGCTGCGCTGCCTCGCTGGTTCCGTCCTCGTAGTTGACGGCTGCCTTCAGGGTTGAAGCGCCTTCAGCCGAGATAACGATGAAGTAAATCTCCTCGCAGCAGGCGGGAGTGGCAAACTGCAGCGTCTTGGCTGCGTTGACGGTTTTCAGTACCAGAGAGTTCTTCTTAGCGGGATCTATGGCATATACGGTTCCGTTCTTGGTGGTGAGCTGACCGTCCACAACGGGAAGGGCGCCGGCGGCCTTAACCTGCGGCAGGAAGAGGCACCAGCCCTGCTTGTCCAGTGTAGCGTCTGTGCTGCCTGTGGCGGGCCTGCTCTCCGCCAGTACGTCATCGCTCCAGTTGGCTATCTCTACGGGGGCATTCAGGGGTATGGCGTCCTCATACTGCTCATAAGCCTCCACTTCGGCCATAGAGGGATAGAAGTAGGCGTTCAGCGTAGAAACGATGGCCAGATAACGGGTGTTCCTGAACTCGGGCAGGATGTAGGAGAGTTCCGAGATGCCGTCCAAGTCTGTAAAGGTATGGATGGTAGTCATGGAGGTAAGGTCATTGCCCACGCAAATCTCAACCGACTTGGTTACCGTACCTTTGTTGCCGTTGTCATTCTCGCCATAGTTGCCGTCGGGCAGGAAGATGTTGACCTTGGAGAGGTTCCATCCCTCGGCCGTAGGAGCCTCGAAGACGGCCCAGAGGTCACGCTTGTGGGTGGAGAAGTCCTCTATATCCAGCAGAGCCTCCCCCTGTCTGTCGCCGTCGGTAAGGCCCTGGATACTGTATGTATTGTACCTGGCCTCGTAAGAATAGTCGGCCTGGTAGTGACGCACCTGTGCCGTCTTGCCTGAGAGGATGTTGGGCTGTGTATCCGAGTCGATGGTAACGGCCAGCGTACGCTCCTGGTAGGCGCCTCCGTTATTGATGGTGACCGTTACATTGTCCACACCGTAGGCATAGCCGGCGGTAACGGGGACAATGAAGCACTGGCGCTCCTTGTCCTCGGTAATATTGCCGATGGTGGTATTGCCTAAGGTACGGGCGGTGCAGACAAAGTAGTCCTCGCGCTTATCGCCGCCCAGGTCGTAATAGACGGTTACATTCCCGGTCTTTCCGGCCATCAGGCTCATCTGCTTGGGCTCTACCCTCATGGTCAGGTTATTGTCCTCCTTGCCGTAGGCCTCGAACTCCCATATGCGCAGCGTACCGTTCACATGGGGACGCAGACGGATGTAACGGGCCTTGACGGGGGCTATATAGTCGCTCTTGACGGAAATCTTCTCGTTGCCGGGTGTACTGTTGTCCACCACCGTCTGCCAGTTCTTTCCGTCCTGTGAGAGCTCTATGGTATAGAAGTCTATCTGGTCAACACCCGACTCAGGTCCGGCATTGCCGTCATAGATAACGAAACCGTACATGCGGTAGGCGCCCTCCATATCGAAGACCACCTCATTGTCCGAGGAGATGTTGCACCACTTGGCACTCGTCTGGGAAGGGCTGGTCACACCGTCGATAATCTTACCGGGCACCTCGGTTGAGTTGGTGGAGCCGCTATAGCTGACTACGGTCTTGCCCTTCAGCACATTATATACGGCATTCTGGGCAGCTGCATCGGCAAAGACGTCAAAGGCCTCAGCGGTGTATTCGGTAGTACCTACCGCATTGGTAGCGGCCAGCGTCAGGCTGACCTTGCCCTCCTCCTTGGCCCTGACAGTTACGGACTGGCCGGTAAGGGTACCCGAAGCCAGCTCCACACCATCGGGAAGCGTCCACTGGTAAGCAGTGGGATGGCCCGAACACTGGGCGGTTACGGTTACCGTCTCGCCTACCAAGACGTAGCTCTTGGGGGATATGCTGTAGCTTACCCTGGGAGGCTGGGGAGCCGGATAGCTGACTTTCAGCTCGCTGGCGGTCTTCTGCAGGCCGTCCTTCATGACGGGAACTACCGATACGGTTACGTACTGGTCATCGCCATTGCGCTCGAAGCGGGGAATGTAGAATCCCTCGTCACGTGTCTGGCCCACCAGGTTCTTTACGCCGTCCATTGTCTGGGTATAGATATCGAAGTGGTCAAAATCGCGGTTCCAGTCATATTTCCATGTTACACGGATATCGCCACGCTCCTCGCCCAGCACACTGGTTGTAGCAAGGTCGCGTACCTCCACAGCAGCAGGAGCATAGTCTGCAGGCAGTACAGCCACACGACCCAAATTGAACTTGAAACTGCTCACCCTGGCAGCTGCCTTGATATTGAAGGCCAGCATATAGACGGTCTTGCCGTTCAGGGAAGACAGGTCGAAGTCGGCTACCGTCCAGTCGCCTACGGTTGTAGTGGCAGGCTGGAGGGTTACATCCGGCGTAACAGAACTCTGGGTAGAAAGCTGCGCCTCGATGCTGACAGCATTAGCGGTCTTATAGACAATGCGGAAGATACCGCCTGCCGTAACGGGAATCTGTGTCTTATACAGACGGACCAGATGATCGCCTGCCGTGAGCGTTCCGGAGAACAGGAAACTGGATCCTGAGTTGAAGGCGTTGTCCCAGTCAATGGATACTGACAGGGTGGATTTGTTCTCGATCCACCAGCGCCAGGTAGGCAGGATGCTCTGCATACCGGAGTGATACCAGTCAGCAGTGCCCTCCTTCTTTCCCTGTACAAAGCGGTGCTTACCGTTGCCCACGCCCATATCACTGGCAAAGGGCATCCCGGTAATGACCGAGCGTTCCAGCACTCGGCTTGATACACCGGGGAAGCCGCTGGCAGAAGGAGTGGTAGGGTCTGAGTTGCGGTTCACCCACATATCCTCGTCATTCTCGAAGACCGTCTTGCCTATCGGATAGGCAGTAGCACCGTGGCAGTCGCTGGCCGACTTGAAGGCTTTCTTGGCGGGGTCCTCCCAAATCTTGGTTTCGGGGCAGAAGAGGTCCAGGGAACCTACGTGCCCCGTAGTAGGCATGGCGCTGTTCAGCGCATTGGTCCATCCCAGATGGCCCGACTGCGCCAGCTCTACACCTGCATAGATCTTGGAGAAGGTCTGCGCCTCGGTGCAGTTCAACTGCGAAGCATAGGCTGTATAGCTTCCTACGGCACCATACTCCAGGAACTGCGAGGTATTGATGTGCGTTTTCAGCAGCCCCACATTGGGTGAGCGTGAGGCGTTATACCATTGCAACTCCATCTGCGTATTGGGGTCGTCGGCCATAGCGGCAGCATAGAAATCACGGAAGAAGCCCTCCCATTCCGACTGAGATCCGCCGCCCGTCTCCTCGTTGATAAACCAACCGTCGAACCCGTAGTATTTAGCCATCTCGTACAGTTTGACAGCCATCACATACTTACCGTTCTCCTGCACCAGCATCTCACGGACCCAGGCCTGAGTGCCGCCGAAGGCTGCCGGGGGGAAGAAGATATTGCCCAATGACTTCACACCACTCTGGTGTGCCGCATCGGTGGCGCTGGCGGGGGGAATATTGATAATACCCTCTGATGCCGCACCGGCCCAATAGACCAGTTTGTCCATATACTGCCAGTAAGTAGGCTGGTAGCCCAGGAAGTTGTTCAGCTCACCCTGCGAGGGACAGAGCGAACAAGTGGGATAGAGAATCGTAGAGTTACAGATCTCACCCTCGTAGAACTGGGTGGAATTGGCCTTCATGAGCGCCGGCTCCCTGAATCGCTTCTGCAAGGGGACCTTTGCAACGTTGAACGCATCATCGGGATTGGAACCGGGTGTCCAGTTCTTAATGTCCTCGGGATGGCAGCATACATTCAGGGGCTGCTGACAGAAGGCCACGGAGGCTGTCATCAGGAATGCTGCAAAAGAAAAGAGTTTCTTTAAGTTAAGCATGTCGTTTGTTTTTTGTTTAATGTTATTAGGTTATCTTGTTTTTTCCGTTGAGACCGGAAGGTTCCGGAAGCTCATTTTTTATCTGAAGTTATTGTACGTCTTGCGGTTGCCGCTGTCATCATTGGTATCGTCCACATCCCACCATAGACGGGTACTCTGGGTATTCTTCTCCTGAAGTGCGGCATTGGAGGTAAAGTACTGGTTGGCACTCTCGCTATTGGGATAGAGGATACGCTTGATAAGGTGGCGGTCCAGAACGGGATCGCCCGAGGTGTTGGTGACAACGCCCGTCTCCACGTTATACATTCCCTCCAGGGCAGGATAGTCAGTACGGCGGAAGTCGGCCCATCCCTCATTTCCGTTAGGGAATACAGCCATCCACTTATGGGTAATCAGCGCCTCCAGGATGCGTTCCCTGTCGCCACTCTGGAAGGTATTGTCATTGAGGCAAACCACTCCATTGATGTATGACTGAGCCTCATCGGCACTTACCTGATAATGGTCCATGGAGGCCTGAATTCCGGCACGCACATAGTCCTCCACACTCATATCCAGCCCCTCGCCTGTCCATTCGCGCAGCACAGCCTCGGCCTTCAGGAACAGACTTTCGGCATAACCGAGCCATACATGCGGACGGGAATAGTTAAAGTAGTAGTCGGGATTCAGTTCCTTCGACTCGGGCTTGGGCTGTGTCTTCGTCAGACTGTAATTAAGAACCGACATTGAGACGGCATCGTCCTGAGCATTCCTATGGCATCCCACATAGTCCTCGCGCTGCGAGTCCTCGCCGGAGGCTATGGTGCTGGAGGTCATGCCGGCACGGTACCAGCACTTCAGGCAACGCGGGTCGATGGTCTTGGTAACGCTACTGGTACGTCCCGTCTTGACAGTATATTGGGCACCGCCCGTTGACAGGTTACGGTAGAACTGCTCCATATCCCAGGACAGCACATACTCACCGCCGTAGGCCACGGAGCACATGGCCATTCCGTTCTCATCACCACCAGAATCCTCACCGCCTATGCTTGCAGAGGCGTACTTGGGAACCGTTTGCATATTGTCATCATTGGAACGCATCAGGCCGTACTTGTTATTGAGGGCAGCCTCGCCTTCCTTCCTCGCCCTATCGGGATCGACGTTGGATATACGCAATGCCATACGCAGGCGCAGCGTATTGGCAAAACGCAGCCACTTGTAGTCATCGCCAAAGTAGCAGATATCGCCGTCCGTTATGTTGTACTGGCTTTTGTCCTCGGGATTGATAGAGTCAACTGCCTGTTCCAGCATGCGGAACATACAGTCATAGATTTCCTCCTGGGTATTGTAGCTGACATTATTCTCCTCGGGTATCCTGGCCTGAACGTACTCCTTGCAGGGCATATCGCCATAGGTATCGGTATTGGCCAGCAGGGCGAAGGCCATATAGATTCGTATCTTGTAGAACATATTGCGGTAGTGCTCAGGGGCATTATTGAATTTCAGGGCGCGAAGCATATTGCGGTACTCCGTACAGCGGGAATTGTAGAAGTCCTCCCAACGGTAAGCCGACCATCCGTCAGTATATCCGTAACGGGGTGAGCCGTTCATGTGCTTGGGCTGGTTATAGGCTCCGTAGCCCGAGTACACATCGTGTGTAAGGTTAGTGGCACGCTGATACTGCGAATAGTAGCACTGATATAGGAAGGAACGGAAATCATTGGGAACAGAACTGATATAGTCCTTCCAGTAAGCTGAATCCTCGGCCGAAACCTGATAGTTCAGATTAATGTCGGCGTATGGACTTTCATCATCACCGGGGGTTATATCGGAATTTCCGCTTCCGGTATTTCCTTCCAGCTCATACGGGTTATGACTCATCTCCGTAAGATCATAGCAGGAGGAGAATAGGAAGGCTCCCATAAGTCCTCCGCAGAGGGAGACCTTCAGAAAAGAACACCTTACCTTATTATATATATAATGTGTCATGATTGTTTATAGATTGGATAATGAATTGTTGTTTCTTACCTTAAAAACCCAGGTTTACCGTCAGACCGTATGTTCTGGCATAGGGTACCGCCAGGAAGTCGAGTGCCTGAGAGAACATTGTGGTGTCATAGCCTCCCTCAGGATTTCCGGGTGTATTCTTCATCAGGAAACAGAGGTTACGTGCCACGAAAGAGAGGCGCAGCGAACTGAGGTGTGTACGGCGAAGCATCTTCTGAGGGAAATCATAGCCGACAGACAGCTCCTTCAGCTTGATATACGAGGCATCATGCACAAACTCCTCGGCAAAGCCCTGTTCCGAGGAATAGAGACCAATGGTATTGTAATAGCTCTGAGCCGTAACAGGGATATCGTTAACGCTTCCGTCAGCTTTTACCCCCGGCACAATCATGTAATAGTCGCTTACACCGCCAATCGTCTGCAGCGTGCCGCGGTTAAGGGTACGCTCTGAGGTTCCCACCATCGTGGCCATACCCTCGGATACGCTCACGATGTCGCCGCCGATCTTCATATCCAGCATGGCGGAGAGGATAATACCCTTGTAGTTGAATGTAGGCATAAGGGACATCAGCACCTTAGGCTGTATGTTGCCGATGGGGTGATCCAGCTGCCATTGCTCCTTGTTTCCGTTACCAGTCTCGGGCTGAGGCTGTCCGCTGGCATTCACAATGACATTACCCCGGGCGTCGCGCTTCATTAGGTTATTGGCATAGATATCGCCCAGTTTGCCACCTGTAACGGCACCTACCTTTACAGGCATGAACATGTCTCCGGCCAAATAAATATGGTTTACACCGTCAGCCAACTCGGCAACGGTACTTACGTTATGAGCCAGGTTCATATTCAGGTTGAAGGTGAAATCCTTCGTCTTTACCGGTGTAGTGTATAGCGTAAACTCTATACCCTTGTTAATTACCTTTCCGGCATTTACCCATTGCTGGCTCCAGGGCGACGAGGCATCCACCAGCATCGCCTGGTTTCTGGTACTGTTATAATAATAGGTAAAATCAAAGCCGAGGCGGTTCTGCAGGAACTTCATATCCAAACCCAGCTCGTATGAAGTCTTTATCTCAGGCTTCAGGTCGCTGTTCATCCTGATAGTCTGAACCGTTGACTGTCTGACACCATTTGAGAAACTGTACTGCAAGGTGTTGTACAGGTTATAGGGATCAGGGTCCTTACCTACCTGGGCAACAGAAAATCGCAGCTTGGAGAAGGTAACCCACTTAGGAAGCGGCCTGTTCACTGAACGCATGAAGTCAGAGAAAACATAGCTCACGGATGCAGACGGATAGAAGAAAGAACGGTTGCTGGAAGGCAGCGTTGAGGACCAGTCGTTACGTGCCGTAAGGTCCAGGGCAAGGTATTCCCTGAAGGCTATCTGTGCCGAGGCGAAGATGGAGTACATAGCGCGGTCGCTGCCTGAGTCACGGGCGCTGTTAAGCCTTTCGCCCGTATTGAACAGCCACTTGTCCTTCTGCAGCATATTCTGAACCGATACTCCCAACAGTTCATACTTCTGATACATGATGTTACCGCCCAGTGTATAGCCCAGACGCCAGTTGTCATTTATCAGATGATCACCCAGGAACATAGCAGATATATTGTGCTCGAAGTGATTGGTCTCACCCCTGTACATACTGTCCTCGGTAAGTTTCTGCTGCCAGGTGGCTTCACCGACAGTTATGGCCTGGTCAGCCAGGCTCAGGTTGGTCTCCTGGATTCGTGTGCGGTAATAGTCAAAAGCGTATTTGGTCTGGAACTTCAGCCAGCTCCTGATATCCAGATTGGCAGAGAAATAGCCGAAGGCTCTCAAGCGTTCGTCCGAGTTCTGCAGTTGGTGACGAATGTAATAGGGATTGCTGTAATGCTGGTTGGGACCGAACCAATTCTGATGAGGACGCTCATCCGTACTGTACTGCGCCAGGTCCTCCAGGCGGATATTGGCCGGGATAAGCAGGAGTTGACCGACCTCGCCCCCCAGGCCCGTCTGCGGACGGTTCTCGGCTTTTGTGCGCGAGAGGGACAGCTTGGCATCCACCGAGAACCAGTCGGTCAACTTCTGCCCGGCATTCAGGTCGATGTTCATCTTGTTCAGTCCCTCGTCCTTGAACATACCTCTGTTATCGTTGTAACCGAAGGACAGACGGAAGTGCGAATTCTCTCCGGTCTTTCCTAAGGCTACGCTGTGGAACTGGGAGAATCCCGTACGGAAGTAATCCGTCAGTTTGTTGCCATACGCCTTATAGGGAATCTGCGTACCGTTCCAGGTATAGTCCATGTGTCCGTCCAGGAGCGGACCGAATGAGTATTCGTTTGTCATATATGCAATCTCACCCTCCTGATTGTAAGCATACTGGATTCTGCCGTTGCTTCCCTGGCCGTACTTATCCTGCAGCTTAATGGTCTGTGCCGCCTGACTCCAGGTAAAACTGCCGGAATAGGTTACACCCAAGCCCTCCTTTTTGGAGCCTTTCTTCGTAGTAACCAGGATAACACCGTTACCGGCACGGGCTCCGTAGAGGGCTGCCGCATTAGGGCCCTTCAGCACGGAGATGGACTCTATGTCCTCAGGGTTCAGGTCGAAGTTGGTTCCTCCGCGGTCATAGCCGCCATATACAGACGCATTGCTGGTCTGATTATCAGAAAACGGCACACCGTCCACTATCCAAAGCGGCTGGTTATTGTCAGTCAGGGATGAGTTTCCGCGAATCGTTATCTTGGTAGAACCGCCCAGACCGGTAGAGGCCGTATTCATCTCCACACCTGCGATCTTACCTGAAAGGGCCGAGGTAACGGAGGGATCACCCGTCACGTTCAGCTGTTCGCTCTTCAGGTCCTGAACGGCATAGCCCAGCATCTTCTTCTCACGCTTGATGCCAAGAGCCGTCACCACCACTTCCTGCAACTGTTCGGCACTTTCTGACAATGTAATATTGATTACATCCTTACCCTGCGAGGGAATCTCCCGGGTCTGGTATCCGACGTAGGATACTACTATCACAGGCTGCTGTTGGGCAGTAAGGATGGTAAAGTTTCCTTCCAGGTCAGTCAGAACTTTCTCTGTGCCCCCCTTTACTGAGACCGTAGCACCTATCAGGGGCTCGCCCTGATCGTCCAGCACCTGGCCGGTGATTTTCCTCTTCTGTGTTTCTTCGGTTGAATTCTGTGGAATTGCATTCACCTGAGCCGTACTGCGGACAGCGGGAATCAGCAATAGCATCATAGCCATACCCACCTGCGTCAGCGAGACAGAGGTTGTCAGTTGTGTAAGTTTTTCCTTCATTGCTTATATGTTTGTTTTAGATTAATTATTGGCTCTTAAGTGACTCATTAGGCATGAATTCGCATTGAACGCATGCAAAATTAGAAAAATTTAAACACAAATACAACTTAAAATCATAACATTTTTTTGCGAATTGGCAAGAAACATGTAATTTTGGACTTGATAAATACTGTCATTTAATACATTTATGAAAACCGGAATCACTTTACTGGCCTGCTTTATCACCGCATGCAACCTGAGCACCCGGGCACAGGTGAATATCGATGTGGATGTAGCACAGAAGGGCATAGAAATCAGTCCTACCATTTACGGAATATTCTATGAGGATATCAATTTCGCCTCTGACGGTGGTCTGTATGCCGAACTGATCAGGAACCGCTCGTTCGAGCAATTCAATCAGGACGAGGGTTATAAGATACTCAGTATCTGGAAATGTGAAGGCAGCGCCGCCTGTACAGCAGTATCAGAGGGGTTGCTCAACGAAAAGCAGAAACATGCCCTGAAGGTTGAGACCGGCGAGGCCGGCGGCGGCATCAGCAACCCAGGCTACTGGGGAATCAACTCGGTGGCAGGTACGCAGTATAAACTGTCGTTCTGGTTAGCCCCCGTCCAACTCCCCCGAGGGGGAGATATTCCCATACGCGCTTCCCTTAAAAGCAAGGATGGAAAGATCTTAGGCGAGACAGTTATCAAACAGAAACTGAAGAAAGGCTGGCAGAAGATTGAGACAACCATCGTGGCCGGAAAGTCCTGTCCGGAGGCAGTCTTCCACCTGTGGCTCGAAGGGAAATGCACCGTTCTGCTGGATGTGGTAAGCCTGTTCCCGCCCACCTTCAAGGGCCGCGAGAACGGATGCCGAATAGACCTGGCTGAGAAACTGCAGGCCCTGCATCCTGCCTTCATGCGCTTTCCGGGAGGCTGCTATGTGGAGGGTAACATCAAGCCCGAGAACGCCTACCATTGGGAACGTACCATAGGACCCATTGAACGGAGGCCCGGACACATGAATGCCAACTGGGGCTACCCCACTACCGACGGACTAGGATTTCATGAGTTCCTGCAGCTTTGCGAGGATCTGAACGCCAAGCCGCTCTATGTGGTTAATATAGGTATCTGGCACGGAGGCTGTACACCGCTTGACAGCCTGCAGCCCTGGATTGACGAATGTCTGGGAGCCCTGGAATATGCCAACGGCCCCGTTACCAGTCATTACGGTAAGATGAGAGCCGCAAACGGGCATCCAGAGCCCTTCAATATCGCTTATATAGAAATAGGTAACGAGAACTACAACTGGCACATGGAGGACAACAGCGACCAGAGCGACCATTACCCTGAACGCTACCGTATGTTCTATGATGCCATTAAAGCACGTTTCCCAGAGGTACTGTGTATAGGAAATGTGGAATCCTGGGGTACCGACACCCCCAGGTGGAGGAACAGCCACCCCGTGGATATCGTGGATGAGCATTACTACCGTACACCCCAGTGGTTTGTCAGCCAGTATAACCGCTTTGACAAGTATAACCGTCAGGGGCCTGCCATTTATCCCGGTGAATATGCCGTAACCCAAGGCTACGGCACCACAGGCAACATGAATGCTGCCATGGGCGAGGCCGTCTTCATGATGGGAATGGAGAATAATGCCGATATTGTCCGCATGAGCAGCTATGCCCCCATCTTCGTGAACGAGAACAGCGTCCAATGGCGACCGGATATGATCCGTTTCAACTGCCACCAGTCCTTCGGGACGCCCAGCTACTGGGTGCAGCAACTGTTCCCCAGCCACATCGGAAACCGTGTGGTGAAGAGCAGTCTGCAATGGAACATCCCCGAGCAGGAGATGGTAAACGATAAACCCGTTAGCGTTGGCGTAGCCACCTGGAAGACGATGGCCAGCTATCGCAATGCCCGGCTGACGGTGGGAGGGACAGACATTCCCCTTGAGGCTATGAAGGACTGGAAGCGGGACCCTCACCATCCGCACAAGGGGGTATGGGAAACGGATGCCGACGGCATTCTGCACCAGACTACCACCGCGGAAGAGTGTATGTGCATTAGCCCCGTATCCGTCAGTGCCAAGCGATATACATATGAAGTTCAGGCCCGGAAAGAACAGGGCGCAGAAGGCTTCATGATTGTCTTCAACTACGTGGACGAAAAGAACTTCGACTGGCTCAACCTGGGCGGTTGGGGAAACAGCAGGACATCTGTTGAGACCACATACGATGGCGGTCGTAATACGCAGGAAGGAGCCAGGAACGACCATTACGAAACCGGACGCTGGTACGATATCCGGATAGATGTGGACGGGAACCGCATTGTGGGCCGGGTGGACGGAAAGATTGTTTACGAAGGCCGGAAGAAAAACACCCGGATGCACGGCGTTTACGCCAACAGCACCCTGAACGTGAAGACAGGAATCCTCTATACCAAGATTGTGAACCTGTGCGCCTCAGGTACCACCGGAACCCTTAACCTATCTGGCGGCACGGCCGGAGAGAGCGAAATGGTAAGACTCTACGGTCTGAGCGGCGAGGACGAGAATACTATGCAGTACCCCGATAATATCGTACCCCGCCCAGCCAAGGTTCAGATAGCAGATGAGGGCAGGAAGCTTACCTTCGATGTGCCGCCCTTCAGCATAAATATTATCACCACTAAACTTAATTGAATATGAGAACCATAAGAATCCTAGCATCTGCTATGCTGATAACCCTTGCCATTACGGCTAAAGGACAGACTGCCCTGAAGAGGGTATATAACGAGGAGATTGACCCTATGGAGCAGATTGACGCTGCCGTCGCCAAGGCCAGGCAGGAGGATAAGTTTGTCATCTGTCAGGTGGGAGGCAACTGGTGCCCCTGGTGTCTGCGGTTTGCCGACTTTATTACCAAAGATACTACCATCAGCACTCTTATAGGGGAGAACTTTGAGTATATACACGTTAACTATAACCCCCGCAACAAGGAGGC
>JAEEGF010567176.1_pt1 | contig 19039 bp, 6 predicted proteins | sample 9134171 | NCBI WGS metagenome assembly JAEEGF01 (sample SAMN16246542, study PRJNA631951) | gut metagenome | biome: gut microbiome; feature: rumen; material: AP-attached | host: Bos | place: Iran: Karaj | collected 2018-10
TACGCTGCTTGTCGCAGGGCATGCGCAGCGCTCGCCGGAAATTGTATTCGTTATGGTGTATCTGCCGGGGTTGGCAAGGCTTGGTGAGAATGTGCGTGCGTCGAGGTTGAGCGCTTCGCTGGCCGGGCTGCAGGTGAGCGTGCCGAAGTCCTGGGCCGACAGCTGTATCGGGGAGCCGGAGCGGCAGAAGTTGTCGACCTGGGTGAGCGTGGCGTTCATCTCGCGTGCGAAGTTGACCGTTACGCTAGCCTCGCCGGAGCATGTCTCGTTGCCCATGTAGTACTCGTGCCAGGTGAAGGTGTAGTCGCCGTAGACGTTGACGGTAACATCGGTTATTGGCTGTGTCGGTGCTGTGAAGTTTGCCGTGCCGGGGCCCGTGTAGGTCCATTCGCCGGTGTTCTGAGGATATGCGAAGCTGCCGGCGCTGAGGGTTGCGGCATTGCCGCAGGGGCTCGTGCTGACAGGTGTCGCGCTTGGGTTGCAGGTTGTTACGCCGCCGTTGCTTGTCACTGTTACTGAAGGCGTAGGCTCGATGCAGCAGTCTGCATGGTGGGACGGCTTGACATGTACCGTAATCGTGGTGTCGTAGGTGCAGCCGAAGTTGTCCGTCGCCGAGAAGGTGTACGGTATCAGCGACCAGTTGTCGGGGTCGGGGTTCTGTACTACGGCTGTGGCGTCGGCACTGCCGTTCTGGCCACTCTGTATGCCAACTCCACTCCAGGAGTAGCCGGTTTCCAAATAAGTGTTATTAATTCTCCATAAATCGTTGGGATATAATTCATCTCGGAAAAATAATCCCCATTCTACTATCCAACCATTATCAATTTCCCAAAAGTCACACACCTGTATTGTCCATATACCATTAAGAGGACAACCAATTAATGATGACATGTTTTCGTATGATGCATAGTCACCAGCATTAAGAACAGGATTGAGATATGCAGAAGTTGTATTTCCGCACGGGTCTGTATAAGAAATTTCTGTTGTAGGACCATCTTCACCAAATGGTGTTGTTGCTGTTGGCGTAAAATTATAGGCATAACCTTCACCCATTGTGTAATAGCAATTACTTGATGAACCAGGGTCGGGAGCCAATCCTAAGTGCGTATCGCTTCCATCAGCCGAACCTGCATTGTTTATGCCTCCTGTATTGGTCCATCCTGGAGGTGTACCTCTTGAGCATCCATGCAGCAGACAGTTCTGACCGTTAGGACATTCTATCATTATTGTAAGGTCACCAAGAAATGAATGCTCCATATTCAAGTATATTCTTTCTATATCATTTACAGATGTTATTGTCGTCCCATCATCAAAAATATCGAAGGAAAGACTGGTATTGTAACAAGTACCATCTCCATCAGGGATAAACATAGGTTGCGACAAAACTTGTGGTATCTCTGTACTCCATGGTTCAACATGCGGTTCGCCGTGTAACGAAACTGTTGTTTCCGGACATATAGAATCGGGTCCAAACGAACATCTTTCCCAAGTCGGTAGCAACGAAACCCTTACTTTTCTTGTATTTATGTTCCTATTGATGCATCCGTTAATATCAATCGCATTACAAAAGACCAAGAATCCACCACTTTCGGTAAAGGTATGACTAAAGTTTTGTCCTGCATTATAAAACCATGAAGTATCGTTGCCAGAAGATATTATGCCCCAGTTGTAAATAAGTGTCGATTCGCTCTGGTCATAATTTTGATTGTTTTGAGGAAAAACCGATGACGCATTAAAACTTAATGATGCACCATTGCAAATATCATAATAAGTTTCTCCATCTTCCACTGTAGGACTTACACTCGGTGTAATTACAGTCTGGAATGCCTGGCACATGCTACCACACCATATCTTTGCTGCAAAACCAGCGCCTGTATTCGTGCTCGATGTCCAGATTATTTGCAATGCACCACGACTTGATGTAAAAGTCTGGCCATTTAACTGTGTTCCTGTTGCATTTGACACTAGGATTGCCTGAGATACTGCATCCTTTATTGTTATCAATGTTCCTGATGCAAGGTTAAACTGCGTAAATTTCATGTTAATAGAACCACCATTTGTGGATGCAATTTCTTTTATATACGAGCTGTTCGCCTGATAATTACTAGATTGTCCACCATCATCGTACAAATACACAGTTGTACTCGTTTCTGATACTGCTTCAGAACAATCTATCTGGAAGGTATTTCCATAATCCCCGTCATCAGATATATTAATGTTGCGGGATATTGCCGACATGCTTACCGACAAAAGTACGGCGAGCATAATATAAACTCTCTTATTCATAGTTGTACCCTTTCATTGCGTTATACATTTCTGAAATTTCCTTGTTGGAATAGAACCCAATTATGGTGTTTGTCTTGCCAACGCGGTAGAAGTTGCGATGGTCGTAAGGCCTATCGTAGTAGAATTCTGCGATGTTAACCTTTCCAGGCTCTATCGACTCTACCATTTCTGCCCTTTCACCTGTTTCTGGATCCTTGTAGTAGAGATATTCAAATCCATCAATCTTCTGTTGCATTTCTGGTTCTGCTATGTACCACGAATAATCGAGTTCGTAGTTCAGAAGCTCGAGAATTAGGGGAGTTTCCTTCTGCATGCGCTGTAAATGTTCGAGGCTGTAAGCCTTTTCCAAGCGCGGATCAATTTGCACTGTCTGTGCATAACCGATGCCCGATAGCATCAATAACATCAATAATATTAATTTCTCTTTCATAACGCCTTAATTTTTCGTTAGACAATCTTTGTTTTGCTATATGACAACTTTTGATTTTATTTCGTTGCCTAATATTTAAATTTTAACAAAACATTAACATATAAAAGGCTGCCGTAAGAGAATATCAATAGAGGCTTGAAGGCTGACAAGCTTAGTGTCTAACAGGCTTGCAGGCTAGCGGTTTAGCGGACTGCTGGACTGGTCTTCCGTTGGTCTTCTGCTAGCCTTTTAGCCCAACCTTTAGCTCGGCGAAGCCAATCTAAAATCTAAAATCGTAAATCGTAAATTTTCTTTATTTTTGCACAAAAATTAATTTAATGGTAACACTCGAAAAGATTAAAGAAGCCGGCAAGCGCGTAGAGGCTCTGAGGAGGTATCTTTGACATAGATGCCAAGCGTGAATTTGTTGAAGCAGAAAACAAGAAAACCGAAGCAGGAGATTTCTGGGACAATCCCGAAGCTGCCGAAGCTACCCTGAAAAAAATCAGCGATGTAAAGAAGTGGATAGTTGAGTATGATGCTGTGTCGGCAAAGTACGAGGACACCGAGGTTATGTACGACTTTTTCAAGGCAGGCGACATCACCGAAACCGAGATGGATGCCGAGTACGACAAGTGCATTTCGGTAATTGAGAATCTAGAACTGAAGAATATGCTTGGCAGTGAGGAAGATGTGCTTGATGCCGTGCTTAATATAAATTCGGGTGCTGGCGGAACCGAAAGCAACGATTGGGCCGACATGCTCTACCGCATGTACACCCGTTGGGCCGAGGACAACGGCTACAAGGTTCAGATTATCGACCGTCAAGATGGTGATAGTGTTGGTATTAAGTCGTTGACAATGAGCTTGTCGGGCGAATATGCCTACGGCTACCTGAAGGGCGAAAATGGTGTTCATCGTCTTGTTAGGCTTTCGCCATACGATGCGGCACATAAGCGCCATACTTCGTTTGCATCGGTGTTCGTATATCCGCTTGTTGACGATACCATTAATATAGAGATAAACCCTGCCGACATCGAGTGGGATACTTTCCGAAGCAGTGGGGCTGGCGGTCAGAATGTCAACAAAGTAGAAACTGCAGTGCGACTAAAGCATATACCTACAGGCATTGTCATCGAAAATATGGAAACGCGTTCACAATTGAAAAACCGTGAAAATGCCTTACGACTGTTAAAATCACAGCTTTATGAACTCGAACTGCGCAAGCAGCAGGAGGAACGCGACCGCATCGAAGGACAAAAGCGTAGAATAGAGTGGGGTTCGCAGATTCGCAACTATGTCATGCAACCATACAAACTTGTCAAGGACTTGCGCACTGGCTACGAAACCGGCAATGTGCAGGCTGTGCTCGATGGCGGAATCAACGAATTCATCAAGACATACCTGATGGAGTTTGGTGGGAAATAGAAAAACAACTGAAAAACTAAAAAAAGATACAATGGAATATCGCGATGAGAAAGATACAATGGGAATCGTAAGGGTTCCTGCCGACAAATATTGGGGAGCACAGACACAACGTTCGTTCCAGAATTTCAGGATAGGCGGACGAATGCCGATAGAAATAATACGAGCTTTTGCCGTGCTGAAAAAATCAACAGCAAAAGCCAACGAGGAACTTGGCAAATTGTCGTCAGATAAATCGGATTTAATTGCAAAAGTATGCAATGAAATTCTTGATGGTCAGCTCGACGACCAGTTCCCTCTGGTAGTTTGGCAGACTGGTTCGGGAACGCAGACCAATATGAATGTTAACGAGGTGATTGCTAACCGTGCTCATGTAATTTCGGGCGGAAAACTTACCGATGCGAAAAAAGTCATGCATCCTAATGATGACGTGAACAAGAGCCAGTCATCAAACGACACTTTCCCCACCGCAATGCACATTGCTGCAAAGCAGGTAATTGAAAAGAAAACCATTCCTGCTGTCGAAAAGCTTCGTAATGCTCTCGATGCAAAATCCAAAGAATTTGCCAATGTCATCAAGACGGGACGTACCCATTTCATGGATGCAACGCCTATAAGTTTCGGACAGGAATTTTCGGGATATGTATCGCAGCTTGACCATGGACTTAAAGCATTGAAACATAGTTTGTCGCATTTGTCGGAACTTGCTATTGGCGGCACGGCAGTAGGAACTGGGCTAAATGCCCCGAAAGGTTTCGACGAGGCTGTGTGCAAGCATATTTCTGCCGAAACGGGATTGCAGTTCGTTCCAGCACCAAACAAGTTTGAGTCGCTTGCTTCGCACGATGCCATTGTTGAAACCCATGCCGCACTGAAGCAACTCGCCGTAAGTCTTGCCAAAATAGCAGGCGATTTGCGCTATATGGCAAGCGGACCACGTTGCGGATTTGCCGAAATACTTATTCCCGAAAACGAACCAGGATCTTCGATTATGCCTGGCAAAGTCAATCCAACACAAATCGAAGCTATGACAATGGTCTGCGCCCAGATTATTGGCAACGACACGGCAATAACAGTAGGCGGAATGAACGGACACTTCGAACTTAATGTGTATAAACCGCTCATAATAAAGAATTTCTTGGAGTCGGCAAATCTTATGGCAGAAGCATGTGTTTCGCTAACCGACAACTGCGTTTCGGGAATCCGTATAAACGAGGCAAAAGTATCGGAATACATGAAGATGTCGCTTATGCTTGTGACAGCCCTTAACGAGAAGATTGGCTACGAAAAAGCAGCTATCATCGCCAAGACTGCCCACAAGGAAAACATTTCGCTTCGCGAAGCTGCATTGAAAACAGGTTTTATATCGGCAGAAGACTTCGATATGGCAGTCGATCCACGCAAAATGGTATAAATGACTTTTCTGTTTTGACAATAAATAATAATTTTGCGCAAATTTTTTTTGCATGTGCGGAATAACAGGATTCTACTCTATAAAGCATAATGAATTTGCCACTCGCGAAGAGCTGGTGGCAATGACCGACAGCATTGGACATCGCGGTCCCGATGCGCAAGGTCATTATTTCAATGATTATGTGGGTCTCGGTCACCGCAGGCTCAGTATTCTCGACCTTTCTACCGATGCCAACCAGCCGATGGAGTCGCATTCTATGCGTTACACATGTGTCTTCAATGGCGAGATATACAACTATATGGAAATCGCTTCTGAACTCAATATAGAGCTCAAGACGAATTGCGATACCGAGGTGGTTGTGGAAGCTTTTGCCGAATGGGGCATCACTTTTGTAAACAAGCTTAACGGAATATTTGCCATCTGCATATACGACAAGCAGGAGCGCATCATGTACCTCTTCCGTGATCGACTTGGAATAAAACCGCTTTTCTACTATTGGGACGGAGAAAACTTTGCTTTCTCATCAGAAATAAAATCCTTGTTGAAAATTCGTAAAATTCGCGATGGCAGACAACTTAACAATGTGGCAATCAGTGGTTTCCTTAATTTAGGCTTCATACCCGAACCCGACACTATATATTCCAGCATAAAGAAATTTCCTAGCGGAGAAGTTGGAATTGTGTCGGAGAATGGATTCCGTTCAGAAACATACTGGGACATAGAGGGCATAATCCGTAGGAATTTGATTTCCGACTACGACGAAGCAAAAATACGTCTTCGCGAAATTTTGGAATCGTCGGTTAAAATGCAGCTCATGAGTGATGTGCCTTTTGGTACTTTCCTTAGTGGTGGCATCGATTCAAGTCTTGTGACTGCAATAGCATCTAAAGTTTGCACCAGTAAGCTGAATACCTTCTCTATAGGTTTTGCCGACCGCAAGCACGATGAGTCGGAGTATGCACAAAAGATTGCCGAATACCTTGGAACTTCACATCACAAGTATACTGTTACCGAAAACGATGCCAAGGAACTGATAAGCGATATGCTTGATTTCTATGACGAACCGTTTGCCGATTCGTCGGCTATCCCAACCATGATGGTTTCAAAACTTGCAAAGCGCGATGTTACAATGGTACTTTCGGGAGATGGTGGCGATGAACTTTTCCATGGTTATGGTGCATACATCTGGGCAAAAAGAATGCATAGTTTGGGCAAGAAGCCAATAAAGCAACTCATTGGCGACTTACTTAGCATATCACCGTCCGACAGGTACAAACGAGCATCGTATATCTTTAAATATAAGAATAAAGCTCATCTCAAGAGCCATATTTTCTCGCAGGAGCAGTATCTTTTCAGCGAACTGGAGCTTATAAAGCTGCTCAATGGAAATTATGTCGATGCTGGTGTTGAGCAGGATTATTCCAACTATGTCCGCAAGCTAACTCCGGAGGAGGCCCAGGCAATTTTCGACATTCGCTACTACCTTAAAGACGACTTGCTTGTGAAGGTTGACCGTGCATCGATGAAGTACGGGCTTGAATGTCGTGTCCCGTTGCTCGATCACAGGCTTGTGGAACTTGCATTGAATATAAGCCCTAAGTTCAAGATTTTCAATGGCGTGCAAAAATTCATACTGAAGGATATTTTGTACGATTATGTTCCAAAGGAATTTTTCGACCGCAAGAAGAGTGGCTTTTCCATACCTTTGGAGCGATGGCTGCAAACGGACTTGTCGTATCTTATCAGCGACTACCTGAACAGCGACATTATTGCAAGGTACAACATTGTAAAATATGCCGAGGTACAGAAACTTATAAAGAAGTTCAATTCTGGACACGGATATCTATACAACAGAATCTGGGCGTTGATAGTCCTGCATAAGTTCTTGGTAAAGAACGAAAGATTAGATTAATGTTAAGCCAAGTATTTTTTCTTGTTGAAGATGCTCTGTAGTTTCATCTTCAGAACTCCGAAAATAGCCTCTCCGATAATACCGCCACTCATCTTCGATGATCCTTTCTGCCTGTCGGTGAAGATAATGGAAACTTCCTCTATCTTGAATCCGTGTAGCCAAGCCTTGAATTTCATTTCTATCTGGAAGGCGTAGCCAATCATTTTTATGTGGTCTAGGTTTATGGTTTCCAGCACCTTGCGACTGTAGCAAACGAAACCGGCGGTGGTGTCGTTCAGTTTCATGCGTGTGATGAAACGTACATATTTCGAAGCAAAGTAGGAGAGAAGTATCCTTTTCATCGGCCAGTTGACCACATTTACGCCTGTCTTGTATCGCGAACCTACGGCTACATCGGCACCTTCCTTGCAAGCCTTGTATAGGTTTTGCAGGTCGGCTGGGTTGTGCGAAAAGTCGGCATCCATCTCGTAGATGTACTCGTAGCCGGCATCAAGGCACCATTTGAACCCCATTATGTAGGCTGTTCCAAGTCCAAGCTTGCCACTGCGTTCCAATATGAAAAGACGTTCGGGATATTCTGTCATTAGCTGTTTTACGACATCGGCTGTGCCGTCAGGTGAACCGTCGTCAACAATAAGTATATCGAATCGAGTTTCTAGCCCAAACACAAAGCGGATTATAGCCTCGATGTTCTCAATTTCATTGTAAGTCGGTATTATGACTATGTTTTCTTTCATAAGAATGAATTTCAAACTGCAAAGATACAATTTATTTTGTATTTACGAGTTTGCGTTTGTTGATTTGATTGTAAAACGTCAAAATTGTAATTTTATTTCAAATTTTTGTTTTCAATATCTTTTTTCTCCTTTTGTCCTTCGGGATTTGTAACCTTTAGCTCGCTGCCAAAGCAGCAACCTTTAGCTCGTTGCAATGGCAACAATCCGTAAAACACAAAATATTGCAACAAACCTAATTTTTCATTGCACAAACGAAAACAATGCTTATATTTGTGGAGAAATATAAATAAAGTATTGAGCCATGAAAAAAATATTCATAATATCGTTACTTATCGGGATGATGGGTGTGATGGCATTTAGCGGGTGCGAAAAAGATCACCACATTAGTAGATACAAAATAAAAGAAATTGCTTGGGGATATCCTTTATGGGAAAAATTAGAAGATTATAAAGTTTATGTCATTAATAGTACAGATGAATATTATGGACTTTTAGGAACCGGTGATATTGTTGGTGAGTGGGGGCAAATTCTTCTTAGTAAAGAAAGAAAAGACGAATTAGTGTCAAAAGTTGATTTTAATAAGAGTACGTTATTAATCCTAATTTATGAAGAAACCTATGGAATAGAACCGGCTTATTGCCTTTATAAGAAAAGAGGTTCTTACGTTTTAGACGTTACAGTTAATAATTATGGAGAATGTGCAATTTCCCATTATTGTGTATTTTTGACGGTAACGCCCAAGGTGTCGTCATCAAAAAATATAACTATAAATAGTAATGTAATTCGTTGGCAATAGTAACTTTATCCTTTTGTCCTTTAGTCCTTCGGGATTTGTAATCTCGAAGGTGATTTTATCCGCCAAATACAAAACACTGCTCCAATCCTAAATTTTCAATGTTTGCGCAGGGTTCTTCTCTACTTGATTAAAGGATTAACTTCCTTGTCAAATGCCGACATTGTTATGTGTTGATTTTTAGTAAATTAACAAAAATTGTTAATTTCTTCAATTTGCTTCTGCAGCGAAAAAAATTTTTAACTACTTTTGTAGCTTTGACATATTAGTGCTTGTTTTTTGGCACTGATTTTGATTGTAAAACATATATTGATTTGCTATATATGAGAAAAATATTGGTTAACCTATTGGTTCTCATGCTATTGTGTGGCAGTAGCGTGATGGCTCAGTTTAGTGGTTCGGGAACCGAATCCGATCCGTATCTTATAACATCCGACCAGGATTTACAAAATTTTGCAAATTCTGTTAACGCAGGAAACCCTTTTTCGGGGAAATTTTTCTTGCAGACAGCGGACATTGACCTTGTTGAATCGCAGATATTCTCCGACGGCTTTGTGCCTATCGGTGATTTCTACGGAAACAAACCATTTTCGGGAACTTATGACGGTGGTGGCCATTCGATTTTGAAGATGGTGATTGTCGGTTCCGATAAGGTGGCTATGTTCACAAATCTGCAGAACGGCTGCATTAAGAACCTGAATCTTGAAAATCTGAATTTCACAGCCAACGGCTACTCCAATGTTTCGGGATTGGTTGCTGTGGCAAGCAACTCGACAATATCAAATGTCACCGTAAGCGGACAATTGTCGGCTTCTGGAGAAATGACCGAAATCTATTTTGCAGGAATGGTCGGACAGGCAACGCGTACTTCAATTTCGGGAAGCTTGTGTATGCTGACAGTCGACATTGAGAATGCGCAGTTCAATACTTGTGATATTGCCGGAATTGCAAAGTGCGATTCGCGCACTACGGTTACCGACTGCTTTGTTTCAACTTTTATCAATAGCCATTATTCCAATTATTATCCGATAATTGATAATGGAACAGCAACCAGATGTCTGCTCGCCGAGTCGTATAGCAATCCTTCAAGTGTAGCGGTTATATACAACAACTGCTATTTCGACCATCAGAATACAATATTAGCAGAATACCCGATACAGCAGACTTTTACAGAGGGCTTTGAGGCAAAGACTACAGCCGAGTTGATATCGGGTTCGGTATTCGGCAATGCCAACTGGACCGAAACCGCAGGCTTGTATCCTCGTCCGGCAGCTGTTGCCAATACCAACGCTGCAATACTCGCCGCCTCTCCTATGATGTTGAGCTCTACCGATTGCGTAGCTAATGTTGCATCGGACTTTACTGTGAGCACGGCAAATGGCGTGGCTTGGGATTCCGAAAGCAGTTCGTTGCAGATTTCGGGCGGCAATGTTTCATTGCTGAGCTTCCCCAATTCGGAAGTCGAAATTTATGCTTATCGCAACAACCTTGTCAAGAACCTAATGATTGGCATTGGAGGTGATGAACTTGGCTCCAAAACTAATCCAATTCGTATTAGCAACGAGGAAGACCTTCTGGCGTTTGCAGAGACACCAAATACTAACAAATACTTTCTTTTGGATTCTGATATTGTAGTAACTTCTGCTTGGAATCCAATAGAATTTTCCGGCCATTTCGACGGTGGAAACCATACGATAACTTTTACATACGAACCTGGTGATTATAATAGTTATATGGCAGGTTTTTTCACTCAGATAGCCGAAGCTACTATTTGTAATCTGAATCTTGTATGCAATATAGTTGTAGATGGATATGGTTATGCTGGCGCTCTTGCAACATACGCATATTCGTCGGTAATATCCAACTGCACTGTAAGCGGTCAGATATATAATTACTTTTATCCCGAAGATATGGGATATTGCGGAGGTTTTGTTGCAAGAGCCGCAAATACAGCATTCTACAAATGTGTAAATATGGCCGATATAGAAATACAGTCAGGTCAAGTAGGATTGAATACCGGAGGTATTGTTGGCGACGGTACGGGTTTGCTTTTACGTTCATGTACAAATCTGGGCAACATTTCTGGTTACCCCGACCAAGGTGCTGTTGGAGGTATAATCGGTGAAGCAGATTCTGTAACAATAGTTTCCTGTGCAAATTATGTTTCGTTTACGTGTCAAGATTCCGAACCTGGCGGTATTGCGGGAAATATTTCGCAATCGACAGTAACCGATTGCGCCAACTACGGAGATAATCCATTGGTAGAAATGACACACGGAACCTATTTCGCAAATAATATCATTATTCCGGCCAGTGCTTCCTTTGCAAACGATGCTGAAAATTTAAGTTACCTGATGCTTTCGGATGGAGTAGGTGGGGGTTATTATCATGACGGAACTTATAGTGGCGAGAATAACCATACCGACAAGCAGATAGTTCCGATTTCGGGTAACGACTATAACATTGATTGTCTTCTTACTAGCGAACTTATATCGGGAACTGGTCTTGATGCCAGCAAATGGATTCTGAACAGCGGTCGTTATCCTATTCCTGTGGAAACCGTTACCGACCACGACTTTGTGAAACTGGCAACAACGCCTTTCGTCCTTGGAGCTACCGACAGCGAGAACTACCAGACAATAAATAATGTAAGCAGTGATATTACGCTTGGTTCTGCCGACGGCGTTTCTTGGATGTTTGACAGCGTACCGGTTACTGGCAATTTGATAGATATTGACTTGTGGCAGCATGATACGGAAAAAGTTACCAAGACGCTTTCTATACATGTAGGCGATACATTGTACCGCTCGTATGAAATTACAATTTTGCCACGGCTCGGAGTTCCCGAAAATCCGCTTCTTATAGAATCGCTCAGCGATTTCAACGAATTTGCTGGGGCAATCAGTCAGTCTAATGGTCAAGGCTCATACAAGGGCGTAGCTATTGAAAACGGCGGCGCAGGTCTTTCCTTCAGGCTCACTGCCGACATCGAGGCACAACAGGGTTCCACCAATGTTGTAAGGGTAAGTCAGATAAATGGTTTTTCGGGTATTTTAAACGGCGGCGGACATACAATAACCGTTAGCACCAACGATTTGGTGGCAAATTCGTTCTGCGGTCTGTTCCCGTATATATCAGATGCAAAAATCGACAGTCTTAATATTGTTGTCAATGGTGATGTGGATGCAAGCAACATCACTGAAACAAACGAAAATTATCTGGCAATTTTATGTTCCGAGGCTTACCATTCAACGATAAGCAATTGTACAGTTACACTTGATGGCACATTCACGGGTAACAACGGCGCACTTATTTGCGGTCTGCTAAAGGAATCGAGGCTTATAAATTGTGCTACACTAGGTTCTGGTTCAATTTCGCTGGGAGGCGCAGGTGTTGCGGGGATTGTCAACTATTCGCAGAATTCAAGAATAATCAATTGTACCAACAATGTCAACATAAATACTCAGGGCAGCAGTACGGTGTCGGGTGGCATTGTTGCAAAGGCTTATTCGCTTATATTGGAAAACTGCACCAACAATGCGGATGTAATAAATGCCAATTCCGATTATTACGTATATTCGGCAGGTATAGTCGGGATGTTGGAGGGCGATGGTTCTCCAAATCTTGATAATATCATAAGAAATGCTGTAAACAATGGTGATGTTGAGGCTATCACCGGAGACGACATGTATACTTATGGTGTAGCTGCCGGTATTGTTGCTGGATACAACACATCAAGCGAAAATGCTGCATTGGTCAAGGTAGAAAAGTGCGTTAATTCAGGCTATATTGAAGGTGGAAATGCTGCTGCGGGAATTGCATATCAGATAGAGGGCGAAGTTTCCAACTGTGCAAATTATGGAGAAATAAAGAGTTCCGGACACATTGCTGGTGTTAATTGTATGGAAGGTAACAGTATAACCGTTGGAAATATAGAAGTAGGTAGGGTTATAAATAAATATAACTATTACAATGATTATACGGAAAATTTAATCTCTCCGTATGCCGACGAAGATGATTTCTTCGATTCTGAAATAACCGAAATAAGAGTCGATTCGCTACGAATTAATTTCAATACAGGCGGATCTCCACGTACAACTCGGCAAATGGTAGGCAGCGAATTGGCCGACGAACTTCCAGGCGACTGGGATTTTGCCGAAAACCTTTATCCTTTGCCTGCAGGACTTGACACCAACGATGCACGCAACAAGCTTGCTCGTTTGCCTATAATCCTAATGTCCGAGGGAAGGTCCCGTTGCGAGTATATGACTTCGGTAATATCCGACTTTATACTTCCGCAGGTTGAAGGAGTAACTTGGGTATCGTCCCATCCCGATATAGTTTCGGTGCCTTCGGGTGGCGGTGTGGCTACTGTGACGAATCCAGAAACGGATTCAAACGTTACAATTACTGCAACCTGTGAGGGCTTTTCGAAAACTTACACAATTACTGTCCATCGTGCAAGAGGTACTTCAGCCGACGACCCAATCATAATATCGTCGAGAAGCGCCTTTGAAGAACTGGGAGTAGATAGTGTTTACCAAAGTTATTGCTATGGGCTTTACTTTAGACTTGGCAATTCATTACAACTATCAAGAGCAGTACCTTATTTCAATGGTCACTTTGATGGCGGTGGTTACACCATAACTTGGGGAAATAATACCAACAATAAATGTTTGTTCTATGATACCAATGGCGCAGAAATATCCAACCTTTCGACTTATGGCAGTAATACAGCACTTATAGACAATGCAAAGGAAACAACAATAAGGAATTGTGTTGTATATACAGATATTTCAAGTGGTGAAAATGCTGGAGGTTTGGTTGGCGAATCGTCTGACGGCACACTTATCGACGGCTGTATAGTTGCCGGAAACATTGTGACAAAGCATAGCGGCGGATTCGTTTCCAATGCCAAGGATACGCGAATCGTAAACTCTATTTCGATGATTAGCGCCAATAACCCAAGTGGTGCCGAGCAGGAAGATGTTGCAGCCTTTGTATTTTCGGGCACAAATATCGTTGTGGATTCGTGCCTCGCGATAGGCTCGTACTTGAGAGACCTTTCAAGTTTTATTTGCCCAAGCATTGGAAACGAAGGAAGCAGCATTTACTACGACCGTCAGCAGTGGAATATTTCCGAAGGCGTCAACAGCTTGTCCGCTATTGGCAAGACTAGCCGTGAACTTGTTGGCAACGGCATTTTTGCTGGTTCGGTAAAATGGGTTCACACGGACGGCAAATACCCTGTACCAGCTGGTACGGAAAACTTTACGCTTACAAAACTTGTTTCTGCACCTATGCTTATCGGCGAGAACGACCAGAATGTGATGGAAGTTTCATCTCTGGGAATTTCTCCAGAGCAGGTTGAAGGTGAAGTTCAGTGGTCGGCACAAAGCGATTCGGGTATAACAGCCGACTTGACGATAAGTTGTGTTGACGAACCACGGCCTGCCGAAATTGTAGCTACGATAGTAGATACAACAAGCACAACATATACTTTTACCCGCCCGATAGAAGTGACAAAGGGAATAGTGACAGATTACCCCTACTCGCCAGATCTGTGCGAAGGTTTCGACTTGATAATGCCGGTTCCAAATTATGGTGAGGCAATATATCAGTGGTCGGTGGAGCCAGAACTGCAAATCGATGAAATAGGTACCGACAGCATAGCCGTCAGGATTCCAATTGACTTTTTTGCAAGCAGAGCTTTGTCTGATAGTTTGATTAATCTTACGCTTACAATTACATTTGATGGATGCGAAAAGACGCAGAATTTTGAATTTAATGTATTGCCTTCGCCTGAGCATGTAAGGCTGAACGACACTTCCGTTTGCCTGGGAAGTGAACTTACGCTTTCGTGCTATGCCGATGAGGGCTACGAAGCTTGTTTGGATAGGCTAACATATTCATGGTTAGATGGCGAAGAGAATCCTTTATTTGGTCCAAATTATTATTACATTCCTTCGCTTGTTGCCGACAAAAACATAACAGTTGTGGTGACGGGATGTACTGCCGTATCTATTCCTATTGTAGTTTCGGCAAACGAGGCTGCTCCTATTACCGTTGTAAGCGGCGAACCCGACCAGCAGATATGCGAGGGCGAGTTTATGGAGCCTGTTGTTTTCTCTGTTCCCAATGCAACCTATACCGTTCCCGATGGTATATATACAGAATACGATACGGCAAACAACCAGCTTACGCTTTCGGGCCGTCCGTTCTACAATTCGCAGTACGACTATTCTTATACAATTTATGGCTGCGGCAGCAGTTTAAGCGGTGCAATTGACGTTTCGAAGCGCACAAGGATTTTCACAGACGATAGTTTCTCGCAGGTAATCAACCTTGGCGATAATTTGGACAGGATAAGGATGGAGGATATTAGTGGGGAATATTACATAACCGTAGAAAGCCTTGACGGTACTGAAACTTTTACAGCAGAGGAATTAGGCTTGGGCATTGATAATATTGATGGGATTGATTTCCTCTCAGGAACCCCACAGATGCCAGGCGAGTATATTTACCATATTACTATTCCAGAAAAAGGAGCTTGTCCTGCTATAGTTTACGACAATTTCTTGGGTATTTATGATACAGAAGAACTTGCAGCAACAGCACTTGATGCAACTTTGTGCGAAGGCGAAACGGCAACACTTGCAACTGTCGAGCGTCCCGGTGCATACGGAGGCGAATATGTGTGGACTTTGGAAGAAGATACGGTTGGTACAGGTTCACGAATCAATGTGATTCCTCCAGTGGGAACTTCCACATACGAAGTTGCCTGCGGCGGAAAACGCATGTATGGCGAATATGAAATTGGCGACTATTTAATCCCCGGTGAGGCATTTGGTGAAACTGGATATTCGATGCTCAAGAATACAGAAATCACTATGTATGATTATCAAACGGGATATATGATTGCGAATGTTGAGCAGGACAGTCTGTTGCTGATGTCGCTTTCGAAGATTGAGGAAGTGGAATGGTCGCAGGCTCCTGAAATGCTTGCTGCTGACGATGACGATATGTACTTGCCGTCTTCGGACGAACTGGGCTATATACTTAGCAACTACGACAAGTTCTATTTCGTGTTGGAGTACGACCTTCCCGTTATGCTTTCGTCAACCGAAAAGGATGCAAATACGGTTTATGTGCTTAATGTGAACTACGCACGGATGATGGAATATCCGAAGGACGAACCTGCTACCGCAATGGGCTTCAAGAAGATTGCAAAGTCTGAAGTTATCAATATGGTTGGTCGTACTTCCAACATAAGCCGTACGGCATCTGTAAATGTCATCGTCAAAGAAAGACAGGATATGACTATCAGCACCGATGATGTTCTTTGCAACACCGATACCGCACGCGTTGGCATAAATACCGATTACGAGGTATTGAACTGGTACAATGTTACAAATCCGGAAGCGGAGATTATGTATGACGAAGACTTAGCAGTGCTTACTGAAGGTACATATATCGCCGTCGGAACCTATGAGTTAGGCGCATGCTACGATACATTGGAAGTCAAGGTAAAGGATTTGGCATTCTACATTCCGCAGGACACTACAGTTTGCGACTCTGCAATACTTACTATTGCAAAGGAGGATGTCATTGTGATGATTGATGGCGAGGCCATTGAAGGACAGACTCTCGTATTGACCGAAACAGGCACATATACAATCGCGCTTGTTGGTGTTGGCGATACCTGCCGCGAAGAAAAGATTTTGAACTTGACAGTTAACCCGTCATACAGTATTTCGTTCGATACTATTGTTTACGACAGCACATTTGTTTGGAACGAGGAAACATATACTGCTACTGGCAACTATACCCAGTTCTTTACTACAATCAACGGTTGCGACAGTATTGTCACGGCAAATGTTACCTTTGTAAATACTGAAACCGAATTTGCTTTGTTCGGCATCGTTACTGAAGGCGATGGTACAACGCCACTTGCAGACGTTGAAGTTTCATCAGAAGGAACAACGGTAACTACTTCGAATGATGGTAGCTACCTGATTATGATACAAAGGACAAATCCTGTTGTTCATTTCTCGAAGCCTGGCTACAATATTATTTGCGACAGCGTTTCGGGCGGAGGCGAATACAATGTATCTATGTTCAAGCCTGAAATCAATGTTTCGATGTCGGATGATTCATACGAGACAAATCCGTATGTGATGCGTCAGGTTGTAGTGGAGCTTAGCAACTCGGGTGATGGTCCGTTGGCTTGGAGTTCGGTTATCGAGTCGAATTTCACAAATAACGGCAGGGCAGTGCATCCACGTAGCAATAGCCAGATGTGGGAGTATGCCGATGAGGTTATTGTAACCAACAGCAATGCCGAACAGGCAATTGCAACCGATGGATTCTACATTTATACGGCATCGTGGAGGCGAGCTGGCGAGTTCAATAGGTATTCGCCAGATAACGGCTATCTCGAAACATTTGTAATTGATGGTGTGGGCGGAGTAAGGAACTTGTCGTATGGAAACGGTTTGTTCTTCGCAACCGACAATACCAACAAGATTTACATCATTAATATGGACACTCAGAGCCTCGAAGATGTGATTACACTTAACGACCCCGACCTGCAAATCCGTTACTGCACATACTCCACCGAAGAGGACCTGCTGTATATCGGAAACTGGACCAACTTGTACAAGCTGGTTGCCTACAATACTGCTTATCCGACTATGATACCGTTGTCGTACTCGATGGACAATGTATACAGCATTGCTTACGATGCGTTCTCTGGCTCCGAACCTTGTTTGTGGGCATTCTCGCAAGTATCAGAGAATAACGGTCCGTTTGCTAAGTTATACAAGCTTAACAAGAATGGTGTGCAGATTGCCGAAATGGAACACTACATAAACGATGAATCGTTGGCATCGCCGTCATCGTTGGCTGGTGGTATTTGCGTTTCGCAGAACCTTTACGACGATAAATATGTTTTGCTTGCAAACATCCAGAATAGTAATGCACGAAACAACATTGCTGTATATGAAATTGGTGGCAAGTCGTCGTGGGTAAGCACCAACACAAAGGGAGGTGTTATTCCTGCAGGAGAAAGCATTAATGTTGTCGTTACCGAATTAGCAACGGAAAATGGTAATTATTCGGCTGTCGTTAAGTTCAAGCCGAATGTATATATGCCACAGAATACCGAGCTTAATTTGTCGCTGGCAGTTTCATCACCTGCATGCAGTCCTGTCGAAAATCTTGTAGCCGAAACTGATACTTTCCATGTTGTTAATTTAAGCTGGGATGCTGTAGATGCTGGCGACTACGAAAGTGTTTCGTATTTGGTTTATGAACAAGGATCAAATGTTGCGATAGATACAGTCCAAACTACTTCATATTCTGTAGAGAATGCAGAAGTTGGCAATCATTGCTACTATGTCCGCGCATTTATGCGTGGCGAGACCGATTGTGTTTCTAATCCATCAAATACGGCTTGTGCCGAAATTCTTGCCTTCCCGTGTGATGTACAGTTGTCGCTTACAGCTCGCGCCTTTGGCGACCGCATAAGGCTCGAATGGAACGAATTGTTCGGAGTTGACCATTATGAAGTACATGTGGATGATCTTACTGGTGTAATCCTGTATAATGGTTTGGAAACAATGTTCGAGGATACTCTTGCTTTGCCAGAAACCGACAATTGCTACGAGGTTGTTGCATACTTCAGAAACGATGAATGCGGTTCAAAGAGATCAAATACGGCGTGTGCAAGGATTTCGGCTGACGGTTGCTCCGAACTTCCAGTTGTGACGGCAACTGCTGTTGGCAATTCTGTAGTTTTGAGCTGGGGCAAGATTCAGGGAGTTCAGTCGTTTTCGCTTTACAAGGACGACAAATATATAACAAGCACATCCGATACTGTTTTCTACGACATGATGCTCGAGTATGAAACAGAATACTGCTATGTTGTTGAGATAAATTGCGGTTACGGAATGTTCGGTCTGTCCGATGAGGTTTGCGTGACCACCGAGAAGGAATACGAGGAACAGAATGCTATTGAATCCATCACCAATGAGAGTATAGACATTTATCCAAATCCGGCATT
>JAEEGF011571640.1_pt1 | contig 19038 bp, 17 predicted proteins | sample 9134171 | NCBI WGS metagenome assembly JAEEGF01 (sample SAMN16246542, study PRJNA631951) | gut metagenome | biome: gut microbiome; feature: rumen; material: AP-attached | host: Bos | place: Iran: Karaj | collected 2018-10
ATATGGAGGAACAGCCATACTTTATCCAGAATCACATACGACTATTTCTGGTTATCGTGAATGGGCTGTGTATAAAAAAGGAAACAAGCGGATTACATTAACTCAAAAAGCAACCGAAGTAACACTTAAAGATTTCAGGAATCATGTAAAAAAATATGGTGGATGTAAATGTAAATGTTATTTTAATGCTAATAGATAAAGAAATGAATTTATGAAAAAAACAAATCCCTTATATTTTCGGTTTAATAAAGGATGGCCATTACGTAATTTCCTTAAATTTGGGGTGATTATTGGCATTGTATTTGGAATAGTAATGCCATTTACAATTTTCTTTATTAAGATCAAGCCATTTACCATTCCATTTTTCTTTTTTCATAATACCATCCCATTTAAAATTATTTTTCAAATTGGCCATAGGGGGGATATCCCGTTTGTAGGTTTCCTTAGTTTTCCTATTTGTCCTTTTTTACTTCCTGATTTTATTTCTTTTTCCTTGTTTATTATTATTGTGTACTTTTCATACTATGCTTTATTAGGTGCTTTTGCGGGTTTCATTTCTAATGTGATGTTGTGTATTTACAAAAAGGTAAAGATAAATATAGATGAAGAAGATATTGATAGCGTTGATTATTTAGATTTTTCTAAAAAAATAACATGGGACGAGATTCTAATATTTCTTGCTTTAGGGGTGATACTGACAATCATTGCTGTAGCTGTCCCTTCTTATTTTTTATGGGATTGGAATATTAATGTTATGATTTGGTGAGATATTATTTCCGAAAAAATGTAAGTTATGAAAAAAATAAATCCCTTATATTTTCGGTTTAATAGAGGATGGCTATTACGTGATTTCCTGAAGAAAGGGACGCTTTTTGGCATTGTATTTGGAATAGCAATGCTGCCTGCAGTTTTTGGAGGTTTTGATATTTTCAATACCTTTCCATTTAAAATTATTTTTTACATTGGCACTAGTGGGGGTGAGCCAGATATACGTTTCCTTACTATTCCTATAGTGATGCCTGATTATATTATTTGGTTCTTGTTTGTTATTATCATGTATTTTTCATACTATGCTCTATTAGGTGCTTTTGCGGGTTTTATTTCTAATGCGATGTTATGTATTTGCAAAAGGGTAAAGATAAAGATAGATGAAGAAGATATTGATAGTATTGATTATTTAGATTTTTCTAAAAAGATGACAAGGGACAAGATCCGAATGTTTCTCGATTTTGGGGTGATACTGACAATCATTGCTGTAGCTGTCCCTTCTTATTTTTTATGGGATATCGAGATTGAGTTCGGGAATGTGAGTGATCTTATGTGGAAACTTACTCATTAAATGATTTAGATGGGAATGAGATTTCATTTTTTCGGAATCAAGGAATAAGGGCTTTACAATGAACCTTTGCCGGGGCTTCATATTTCCCTGGCCGCCCCTCCGGGGCTGAGACGCGCGGGTCGTGAGTCTACAAAACAATTTGTTATTTAATAACTTATCTGTGTTTATCTGTGTCCATCCGTGGTTCATCTATACTAAAAAGAAAGAGCCGAACAAAATATCCGGCTCTCTTTTTTATGGCTTTTTTATATTGAATCTAATCTTTTTTACGGCCGGAGCATCCGCAGCATCCGCCGCAGCTGGCACATCCGCATCCGCCTTTGCCCTGGAACTTGTGAGCGATCTGGAAGAATGCCCAGATCAGAGCCAGCAGGATGACACCGATGACGACCGAGATCTCGATCGGGTTCTTGGACAGCAGAACGGCGCTGCCCGTTTGATAGACGAACGTGGTGATCACCCAGGCCAGAACGGTCAGCCCCAGTGCCTGAGCGATAGCCCATTTCCATCCGCCCATTTCCTGTTTCGCGGTGGCGATGCAGGCAAAGCAGGGCGCGCTGAGCAGACAGAAGAGCATCAGGCAGAAGCCCTGCAGCGGGGTGTAGTTTTCGGCCAGTTTTTCACGCAGACTGTCGCTTTCCTCGTCCACTTCGCCCAGACTGTAGAGGATACCCATTTGGGCGACGACGACCTCCTTGGCGGCCAGACCTGCCATGATGGCGGAGTCCATTTTCCAGTCAAATCCGCAGGGACGGAAGATCGGTTCCATGATTTTGCCGACACGGCCCATCAGAGAGACTTCCAGTGAGGCGGCGGCCAGTTTGTTGTCCAGTTCCGTTTGTTCCTCAGCCAGCTCCAGAGCACGGCTGACGCGGTCATCCAGATATTCCTTGTCCAGGGCTTCTTTGGCTGTGTCCAGTTCTTCATCGCCAAGACCTTCTTCTTCCAGAGCCGCCAGCTTTAGAGAGTATTCTTCGGCTCTTGCTCTGATTTCGTTATCGATGCCCCCGGCTTCCGCCGCGGCTGCCAGAGCTTCTACGCCCTTATCATATTGAGCCTGAGTCTCACCGGAAACGCCCGGCCAGACAGCCATGGCCCACAGGATGATGGAAACGCCCAGGATGATGGTGCCGACTTTCTTCAGATACAGCCAGGAGCGGCGCCACATCGTGATCAGGACACCGAACACGGTAGGGACCTGGTACGAGGGCAGCTCGATGACGAACGGTTCGCTTTGTCCTTTGAATAAGCTGATGCTGAGGAGCTTTGCCATGATGGCCGCGACCAGTACACCCGTGAAATACATCAGGAAGAGGATCGGAGCCCTCCATGCTTCGGGGAAGAACGCGGGGATGATCAGCGTATAGATGGGCAGACGTGCGCCGCAGCTGAACAGCGGCAGGATCAGGATCGTCAGGAAACGATCTGCCCGGTTCGGGATAGTGCGTGTGGCGATGATGCCCGGCACGTTGCAGCCGAACCCCACGATCAGGGGGATGAATGATTTGCCGCGCAGACCGAACTTGCTCATGGCGTTATCCAGCAGACACGCCGCGCGGGCCATATAGCCGCTGTCTTCCAGAATCGCGATGCCGGTGAACAGCAGCACGATATTGGGCAGAAAGACGATGACACCGCCGACACCGCCGATGATGCCGTCCACGATCAGGCTCTTGAGAAAGCTCTCGGAATCTTCGGGCCAGAATCCGCCGACCCATTCCTTCAGCATATCAAAACCGCTTTCGATCCAGCCCATAGGCGGATCGCCCAGTTTAAAGGTGACATAGAAGAGCACATACATCAGCACCAGGAAGATGGGCAGTCCCCAGAAACGGTGCAGCAGGACTGCGTCTATCTTATTGGTGCTGCCGTGGACATTGGTCTTAGTCGTTTTGACCACATTTTTGGAGAGTTCCAGAATGGCCTGGTAGCGGATCTCCGAGAAGATGGCGTTGACGTTCTTGCCGGTCTGCGCTTCCTTTTGATGGTCAAAGCTGGCGGCCAGTTCCTGAGCTTTGGGATCGGTGATCCATTTGGTGGAGAGGGGATCGCGTTCCAGCAGGCTGACCAGAAGCCAGCGTTCGGAAATACGTGGATTTGCTTTGACGGCTCCGGAGGTTTGGAGCTGACGGCCGATTTCCTCCATTTCATGTTCATACTCCGGCCCGTAGTCCAGACGGAAGCTTGTTCCTCTGGGGCTCAGATCCATCTTGTTGATGGTCTCCAGGAGCTTATCCAGTCCCTGCCCCTTATTGCCGATGGTGCGAACGATGGGGGAGTTGTTGAGCGCCCGGGAAAGTTTGGCTTCATCGATCTCGATGCCTTGTTCTTTGGCCTTGTCGCTCAGGTTCAGAACGATAATGACGGGGATGCCGGTTTCCAGCAGCTGATAGGTCAGATAGAGATTGCGCTCCAGATTAGAGGCATCCACGACGTTCACGATCATATCCGGTGTTTCATGGTAGATGAAATCGCGGGAAACGGCCTCTTCCGGAGAAGTCGCGGTCAAACTGTAGGTGCCGGGCAAGTCTGTGAACAGCATTTCCAGAGAGCCGTATTCGCGGATACCCTGGACCTTTTCCACCGTTACTCCGGGATAGTTGCCGACGTGCTGATGGGCACCGACCAGTTTATTGAAGATGGTAGTTTTGCCGGCGTTGGGGTTGCCCGCCAGCGCGATCTTGATTTTTGAACCGATTGTGTTCGACATAATTTTTATGTTTTAACTAAAAAACTTTGTTTAACCTAACTTTTAGAGTAAACTCATTCCCGGCAAGGGATGAGAATGGGAAAAAATCAGGAAACTTTTACGGTAATAGCACTGGCAGCTTCAGCGCTGAGAGAAAGACGGCTGCGGAGAACTTCCACGATCATGGATTTACGGTGTTTAGTCACGATATTGACAGGAACTCCGGGAACAAACCCCAACGACTGGAGACGCGCTTCAAAGGAAGGGGTCGAAATGACTTGCTGGACTTGAACGCGCTGACCAGCGGAGGCATTGAGTAAGGTGCTGTGGGGATAGCGTTTGCTAGAAGATTTCAGGGAATCACACGGATTCGCGTTCACATCTTCGTTTACAGTTGGCATTTTCATATTTGCGTCAATTCAGATTGAAGCCATCAGGCTTTCTTGTGATCTTTACAGTATTTGCTGAATCTGTCAGCCCATTCGGAGGGATCCTTCAGAGAATCCCGGACATAAGAGACCAGTTTGTTCAATCGCTCGATGACCTCTTCCGGCATAACATGTTCCATTTCACAGGCTGTTTTTTCGGCCAGAACAGGGTCGATCAGCAGCATCTTTGCGAAGAAATCGGTGAGCGTCTTATGCTTATCGAAAATCTTCCCGGCCACTTTTTCGCCTTCACTGGTCAGAGTGATGACATCATAGGGCGCATAATGGATGTAGCCTTTGGCGGCCAGAGCCTGAAGCGCGCCTGTGACGGAGGATCGGCTGACATTGAGCCTGTCGGCAATGTCTTTGGCCCGAACGGCTTTCTTTTCAATGATAACAGCCAGCACAGCCTCCAGATAATCTTCCAGGCTGGCACTTAACTTGTTGTCTTTGACATGTTCAGACATAGACATAGCCGCTGCAAATCAGCAGTTGCTCAATAATGTAAGCCTTTCCTAACTTTTTTGCAAGCGCTTTTCAAAATAAACTTTCCTGAATTTTATTTTTCCAGACGTCCGGCGATCTCCAGAATGAACCGGCGGACTTCTTCGCCCATATCTTTCCTCTTCAGCGCGTAGAGGATATTGGTCTTGACAAAGTCCAGCTTGTTGCCGATATCATGCCGCACGCCGTCCAGCTTCAATCCGTAGAAACGTCTGCGCTTGAGCAGCAGCTGCATGGCATCTGTCAGCTGGATCTCGTCGTTTTTGCCCCGCGGGGTCTGGTCTATGCATTCAAAGATATCCGGTGTCAGGATGTAGCGTCCGGCCACGGCCAGATTGCTGGGGGCTTCCTCCACGGAGGGTTTTTCCACCAGGCGATCTATCTCAAAAATGTTGTTCCCCAGCATTTTGCCGCCTACGATACCGTAGCGGCTGACCTTCTTGGGATCCACTTCTTCCAGCAGAACGACCGGCGCCTGGTACTGTTCATAGACGCGGATCATTTCCGCCGTGATGCTGTTGCCGTTGTTCGTGTCGATGATGGTATCGCCCAGCAGGACGACAAAAGGCTCATCGCCTACATGGCTGCGGGCATAGCTGACGGCATCGCCCAAGCCGTTCAGCTCCTTCTGGTAAACAAAGTAAATATTGCACATTTCGGAGATGCGGCGGATGTCGTTCAGCTCCTGGAGCCGTTTTTTCTCGGCCAGCTCGGTCTCCAGCTCAAAATTGCGGTCAAAGTGTTCTTCGATAGCGCGTTTGCCCTTGCCGATGATCATCAGCACATCCGAAATGCCGGCGTTTTCCACCTCTTCCATCACATATTGGATGGTGGGCGTGTCCACGATGGGGAGCATTTCTTTGGGTTGAGCTTTGGACGCGGGCAGGAAACGTGTCCCGAAACCGGCGGCGGGAATAACAGCTTTTCTGATCTTCATAGTCAATGTGTAATATATGTACCAAATCCGGCCGGGCAGCCAGCTCGAACCGGAACTACTGCCCAAGTTTGGAGTCTGTCACCCGTCAGGTCAAGCATTTATGACAGGAACGAGATAGATCAAGAGAACTCCCGATGGTTATGAAAAGAACCACGGATGGACACGGATAAACACAGATAATATATTGTTATTAAATAATGACTTATATTATTTTGCGACCTCGAAGGCGAATCCTTTGAGGTATTCGGTTTCGGGGATGACGGGGATAATGGGATGATCCGGGGACTGACTGTAGATATGAGTCCGGCGCAGGATCTTGTGAGCGTCAAAGGCCGCGTTCAGGATGACGTTCTGGAAGGTCTGTGTGTCCACATGGTGGGAGCAGCAGAAGGTGGCCAGTGTGCCGCCGGGGCGCAGGAGCTTCAAGGCTCTCAGGTGGATCTCTTTGTATCCATTCAGCGCGGCATCCACCGAGTGGCGGTTGCGGGTGAAAGAGGGAGGGTCCAGAATGATCAGGTCAAAGAGGTCTTTCTGTTCGATCTCGGTATTCTTGGCGTGTTCGATCAGCCAGTCGAAGGCGTTGGCGTTGATGAAGGTGCAGCCGGAAAGGTTGTTGAGTTTGGCTCCTTCGCTGGCTGTTTTGATGGCTGTTTCGCTTTGGTCTATGCCAATGACTTCGCGGGCACCGCCTTTGGCGGCGTGCAGGGCAAAACCGCCCAGGAAGCAGAAGCAGTCCAGGACACGGGCACCGGCGGCCAGGTCGCCCACTTTCTTGTAGTTGACCTGCTGATCCAGATAGCAGCCGGTCTTATGGCCGGAATCAAAGTTGATCTTGAACTGGATCTGGTTCAGACGGATAAGCTGGTCGCCCGCGGGAGCGGTGCCGTACAGGGTGGAATGGACCATCTCCATTCCTTCAAAGGTGCGGGAAGGGGAATCGTTTTTTTCCAGGATGGCGGTGGGATGGAAGATCTCCTTGAGGGCTTCAACGATCATGGGCTTGCGCTGATCCATACCCAGCGAGGTAGTCTGGAGGACGAGCACATCTTCATATTTGTCAATGATGAGCCCGCTGAGGAAATCGCTTTCGGCGTTCACGACCCGGAAGGAGGTGGCACCCGGCATGGCATGGCGGCGCACTTGCAGGGCGGTCTCGATGCGTTTTTTGAAAAATTCGGCGTTGAGGGTCAGTTTTTCCCGACGGGACAGAAGACGTACACGGATCTTGGATTTGGAATTGAAAAGTCCGCATCCTACGAGGTGATTGCGGGAGTCCAGGACTTGCACACATTCCCCATCGGCAATGGGTTCACGAAGCGGGGTTATTTCACCATAATAGACCCACGGATGCCCGGCGCGCAAGCGGTCGGCTTCGCGGGGCTTGAGATAAACAGTTTTTAACGGCTCACCGTCCATGCAGTTAAGATATCCGGATGGAGGCGGATGTCAAACTCAGAATGAGGGAAAACACAGGGAAAGACGTTTTACTGATAGGGAGTGATTAGAAAAAGTTTTTTGAAAAACGCAAATTATATAAGTGCCGCTTATTATTTTAGTAAAGTTGTCTTTTTATTTGACTTAGAGCCGTCAGATTTTGTAGAAAAAAGGCGTATGGTTAATGCCAAAACGGCCAGAATAATCGTAATACTTGCTGCATTAACAATTTCCTCTTCTCCGTGCATGGCGGAGGATGCAGCGGCAGCCCCCAAGGCTGAACAAAACAACATAGACACTCCGGCAGTCGCAGCAGATGCTGCTGAAGTAGAAGAAGATGCCGACCAACTGGATGAAGCTGCAGAAGATGCGGCCCCGCAGGAAGAAGCTGAACAAACAGCGATCCAACCGGAAAAAACCTCAAAAGGTCTGACGGAAGAATGGATACAAAAGACAAAACATCCTGTTTCCTGGTTGAAATGGGGCGCGGATCTGCGTGCCCGTGAAGAGTATCTGACTAATCCGCAATATAATGAGGCGGACGAAGACAAACATCATCAGCGCTATCGTTTCCGCGTGTGGGCAGACGTGATGCCGACTGAGTATTTTTCCTTTGGCACCCGCGCGATGTATGTTTTAAGAAACTTTATTGATCCCAAAGCGTCCAGAGAGTGGGAATCCGGTGAGGTGATGTTTGACAATCTCTACGCGACACTGGAACCGAAGGATTCCAACTGGCGTTTGAGGATCGGTCGTCAGGAACTGCTGGATATGGGCCAAAACTGGATCGTGCAGGATGGTACGACCCGTGACGGATCCCGTACAACATTCTTTGATGGAGCGCGTTTCACATGGAAATTCCCAGATGAGGAAAACACGCTGGAAGCCGTCTATCTGTATCAGTGCGCCAAGTCGGATGCCTGGCTGCCGCCGATAGACATGCAGAAGAGCCGTCAATATCTGGCAGAAGATGATATCCAGGGCGGTATGCTGCTTTTGCGCAATAAACACTTTGAGAATACGACCCTGGACGGGCTTGTCATTTACAAGCACGAGTATCCGGGCGATTTGGCCAGCTCTATCTATGGTGACAGTGTGACGATGCAGCCGCAGGTCACCGTCAAATGGAATGACAACTGGTCAATGGTCGGGCGTGCCGCGCTTCAGGTCGGCAAACGCAATGACCGCAATTTCCTGGCTTACGGCGGTGACGCGAAAGTGACTTACTCCTTCCAGGATGTCGTGAACAGCAAATTGTGGGTCGGTTTTGAATACCTTTCCGGTGACAAGGGCGGGAATGGAACGGACAACGGTTTTGATCCGTTATGGGGCCGTTATCCGCGTATCAGTGAGATCATGGCTTATACCCGTGTGGACAGCGGCAGAGCCTGTGACTACACCAATATGTATTCACCTTACATCGGCTACTCTATGGAACCTTGGGAAAATGTTCGTTTCGCCGGAACTTATCGTCCGATGTTCGCTCCGGAAAATCCGCTGGGCGGAGATGCCAGACACAGCGCGAACAGCAGCTTCAAGGGACATCTGATCTACGGCATCGCGGAATACAGCTTTACCAAGCACATCAAGACCCATGCCGTGATCGAATCGATCATCCCCGGAAACTTTTACACACCTGACTACAGAGCCACGGCCTTGTTCATCCGCGGCCAGGTGTTCCTGACTTGGTAATAATAAAGAGAATAAAAGATAAAATATGACAAAATCACAGTTTATTAAGTTCATTATAGCAACAGCCTTTGCGATCGCGGCACTCTTTCTGCCGTATGAATCCATGGGCTTTACCGGTGAAAATACATTAAATCCGTTAGAGATCCGTGTCATTGCCATTTTTGTGATGGCTGCTCTCTACTGGATCCTCCAGCCGTTCCCGATCTGGTCCACCTCCATGCTTGTTATCGTGCTGATGATCCTGACGATATCTACCTCGTCATTGCTGCCCTGCCGGGTGGAAGGCGTTGAAATGCTGCCGTTCAAATCCATCATGGCGACATTCGCGGATCCGATCATCATGCTCTTCCTGGGCGGATTCTTCCTGGCTGCTGCTGCGACCAAGTACCGTCTGGACTTGAACCTGGCGCGCGTGCTGCTGAAACCGTTCGGTAAGAATCCTAAAATCGTTTTGCTCGGCCTGATGGTCATCACTGCTCTGTTCTCCATGTTTATGAGCAATACCGCGACTGCGGCGATGATGCTGGCTATTTTGACCCCGGTGCTGAAACTCTTTGATGCCGAGGACAGAGGCAAGGCCGCTTTTGCTTTGGCCATTCCTCTGGGTGCCAATATCGGCGGTATGGGAACTCCGATCGGAACGCCTCCGAACGCTATCGCTCTGGGTGCTCTCCAGAACGCCGGTATCCATATCTCCTTTGGTGAGTGGATGATGTTTGGTGTGCCTTATGTATTGGTCATGATGTTCATTGCCTGGCTGCTGCTGCTGAAGATCTATCCGATCAAGATGAAACAAATGACCCTGAAGATCGCCGGTGCTGACAAGTTTGATACCAGCCCGCGCGCGATCATCGTCTATTGCACTTTCACCTTGTGCGTCCTTCTGTGGATCATTGGTAATAAGGTCCACGGCATCAATGATAACGTGATCGCGATGATTCCGATGGCGGTATTCGCTCTGACGGGTGTGATCACCAAGAAAGATTTGAATGAAATGAGCTGGGACGTGCTCTGGCTGGTGGCTGGCGGTTTCGCTCTGGGCTTGGGATTGCAGAAGACCGGATTGGCGCAGCATCTGATCAACGCCATTCCGTTTGCCAGCTGGTCTCCGTTCATGCTGATGATCGGCTGCGGTTTCATTTGTCTCTTCTTCGCAAATTTCATGAGCCATACTTCCACGGCCAGTTTGATGGTGCCTATTTTGATCACGGTAGCAGTGGCTTGCAAGGATACGCTGGCTCCTCTGGGCGGTGTGACCTCTCTGATGGTGGCTGTGGCTTTCGCTTGCTCTCTGGGTATGTGTCTGCCGATCTCTACGCCGCCGAATGCGCTGGCTCACGCGACTGGTTATACCGATACAACAGGTATGTGGAAGACCGGTCTGGTGCTGGGCATCGTTGGTCTGGTACTTTCCTGGGTGATGATGTATATCCTTTCCAAGGTATTCTTTGTCTAAACAAAATAGACCTGGATAATAACAAAAGAGCGGTATCGGACAGATGCCGCTCTTTTTGCGTCCGGGGGGAGCGTTCACGGAAAGGGTTGTTTCGTAATACTGCTTAAGGGGTATAAAATTTTCTAATCTGAAAAATGAATTTTAATGTCTAATTTTAATAGTTAAAAAATCTTATGTTTTAGAATAGACATCGCGGAAGAATTTTATAAAATCATTTCAACAGCTAAACGGGCTGTGTCTTGTATTCAGTAAAGAGAATCAGAGGTCATCAACTCTCATAAACGATCATGAATGATATTGCAAACTGGCTTTTATCGAACTGGGTTTTCGCTACGCTTCCGGCTTTGACACTCATTATGGGCTTGGGCGAAGTCATTGGAAGAATAAAACTGCCGGGCAACTTTAAGCTGGGTGTTGCCGCTGTTTTCTTTGTGGGTGTAATGTTTGGTGTGATTTATCCGGATCTGGAGATCCATCATGACATAGAAAGATTTGGACTGGCATTGTTTATTTATTGCGTTGGTTTGACGGCGGCTCCCGCTTTTTTCCAATCGCTCAAACGCAATGGATTGATGCTGAATCTTACTACTTTTGTGGCTATGACCGCGATTTTCCTTTGCAGCATGGGGGTGATCAAGTTCTTCGGCAAGGACTCGATGGTGATGAGCGGTCTTTTTTGCGGCACACTGACGAATACACCATCCTTGAACGCAGCCAAAGAGGCAAAACGTCTGGTGAGCAAAAACGCGATCGAGAAATATATCAAAGAAAACGGATTGGAAGCACAAGAGGCGGAGGTGTACCGGGATGCCCAAAATGACCTTGTTGAAAAGGAATTGAAAAAAGTGGATGCCGGTTATGGCGTGGCGTATCCTTTTGCCATTGTCGGTGTATTATTGATCGTTCAATTCCACCTGATACGAGAGAAGAGAAGGAAAGTCAATTTGCCGCAGGCTCCTTCATATATGATCAGCGTTGTTGAGCTGAGCAAAGATGTGCCGGGAAATTACCGCTGCTGGACGGGTGCTTTGATCAATCGGTTCGTGGGTGTGGTCGCGTCCCGTTACCGGTTCAATGGGAAACATCATTTCATTGATGGGGATACGATGATCCCTATGGGGGCGATGGTCGTCATAGAAGGACCTGCCGCTTCTGTGGAGGCAGCGGCGGATATCCTGGGCAAGAAGGGTGATATGGGGCTTATCCAGGACCGCAACTTTTTTTCCACACGCTTTTTCACTGTCTCCAATAAACTGCTGATCAATCAAAGCGTCTGGCGGCTGAAACTCAGCAGCATGGGCGCAAGCATCTGCCGTATCAAGAGAGGAGATACCCGCCTTGAGATCAACCAGCGCACACGCCTTCAGCTGGGCGACCTGGTGCGTGTGATCGTCAAAAAGGATAAACAAGTCTCGCTCAATAAATTCTTTGGCAACTCCATGAACATCGCCACCGAGCAGACCTTTTTCAGTCTGTTCATCGGGGTCGCCCTGGGACTTTTGATCGGCCAGATACCCATTCCGGTTCCGGGTGTGGATGTTCCTGTCACTTTGGGATATGCCGGTGGTCCGTTAGTTGTCGCGCTGGTCTTTGGTTCCATAGGCCGTTCCGGGCCGTTTGTCTGGAGCATCGCCCCGGCGGCGAATATGGCCTTGCGCCATGCCGGATTCGCGTTGTTCCTGGCGGTGATCGGTGTCAATTCCGGCTCAAAACTGCTCAGCACATTGAGAGGAGACGGCTGGTTCCTGATCCTTGTTTCACTGGGGATGCTCGTCCTGGTTCATCTGATCATCTGGGTCGTGCTGCTGATCTGCAAAGTGCCCAGCATCCCGACCTTGCTGGGCGTGATGAGCGGTTTCCAGACTCAGCCGATGGCCATGGAGTTCGCGGCTTCCCGTTCAGATGCCACGACCGTGAATGTCGGCAACGCGTCCGTCTATCCTTTAGCGACCATCCTCAAGATTTTCTATGCCCAGCTTTTGATCGTCATGTTCTTGTGAAAGAACCACGGATGAACACGGAATTACACAGATATTTTGACAGGATCAAATCAACAGGATTGATTCATTTTTAAAGGTGATCCGTATCTTTTTTCCCGGATTCCAGATATTTCTTATAGGGTTTGAAATCGGGGTCGGTTTGGAACATTTTATCCACTTCTTTGGGGTCACCTTTGCGGCTGGCCACTTTGATCCAGTACTCTACCTTGTCGAAGCGTTTGGTCAGGCTGTGATAACAGGCATAGTCATAGGCGAAGCGCCAGTCATTCTTGAATTGTTTTTCTACGGAATGGAGGGTCTCATAAGCTTTCTGGTATTGCTTTTGATTGTAGAAAGACTGAGCCCGCATCATCCAGGAATCTACCCGGGCACTATGGAAGAGCGTCAGGAATTGGGAGGTATCTTTGCATTCCTTTTTGCGTCCTAATTTGTACAGGATGGACCATTTCAGTGCCAGTACCTCGAAGCGGACCATGTATTTGTCCACGATCTGGCTGACGGAATGCAGAGCTTCCTCATAGTTGCCCAGCTCCATCCATCCGACCGCTTCAATAAAGTAAGTCCGGTTGGGACCTTCCATGAACGGCTGTTGACTGGGATCAGAGTTTGAAGAGTTTGGATCTTTTTGCATCAGAATTTTACACTTTCATTTCCTGCTCCGCAGTGAGGACAGCGGGAGCGATCCACGTCAGGATCATCTGTATAAACAAAGTCGCATTTTTTGCAGCGGAAGATGCGGTCCTTGCTGGGCGCGGGTTCAAAACGCTTGCGCAGCTTTTCAGAGTGGATGTTCAGCGCACAGATGAAAATCAGGCACAGGACAACATCTAATAATATGACATCTTCTAAATTCATTACGCTTACGGGGTGGCAAGGGGGGAACGTGTGGCCCAGCAGATCGTAAACAGGACCGTTTGAGCGTGTGTCCAGTTATCCGGCCGGCGTGGTGTATCAGTCAGAAGAGGTTCAACGGGAAGCAGACGTATGGACTGGATGATGCGGATAGCGTCCTCGTCGGCCTTGGGCATCCCGGAGGATGAAAATAACGTGGCCGAAAAGACACGGCCGTCTTCGCCCAGTATGGCTTGAACAACGGTGTCGGACAGTGTGCCGTTCCAGGACTGCGTGGGAAGCGCCATCGGCGGGAGTTTCCAGGTATTTGTGAGACTGTTCGGGAGGCGGATATAAGAATGGTCGGGAAAGCTCCTGACATAGGATTCTTTCAGCTTGAGAGAGGGGATGTAGGGGCTGTCCTGAATCTCGATGCGCACCGCGACGGGCATGAGGACATCAGATAGTTCCTGAGCGAAAATATCAGCCGGAGGAGTTATTTCAAAAGAGGGATAGGCTGATTTTGAGCTGTAGATTGTGGATTGTTTTTCTTTCCATAAAAAACCGGACACCCCGTTTTCGTGCGCGCCGGCAAAGACGCTTGGATCAAAGGATTCTATAAAAGAAGCGATAATGGAATGAGGGTCCGCATCGTAATCAGCAGCCATCAATGTTTGCTGACGGATGACGGGCTGCTGAGGGACGATTTTTCTGGAGTCCAGGAAGATGTAGTAAAAAAGGATATGAGCGATGAAGATGCAGCCTATCAGAGTGTACCACTTCTTCAAAGGCCATGTCTGTTTTTCCAGCACGACCTGATCTGTGGTATAGGGGTTAGTGCTTTTGTGATTCATCGGATGATTGGATATCAGTTTGAGCCGGAGGCTCGTTTTCCACGTTGCGCCTGGATTTGGTAGCCATCAGGATCCGTTTCAAGCCTGCCTGATAGGTGAGGGCGCTCGCGTGAGCGATCCTGTCCACCTGTGTTTTATGGTCCGCAACGATGATGACCGCTGTATCCGGATTTTTTTCGGCGGCATTCTTGAAAGTTTTCAGCAATGCCTCATCGGAAACGCTCTTGTTAGAGATGTAGTACCGGCCGTCATCATCCAATCCAACTACCAGTGTGGGACCGGTGATCCCCGGAAGCTCAGTGTCCGGGGCGGGGAGTTCGATATTCACGCCGGATTTATTGACCAGCGAGGATTCCATCAGCAGAAACGCGATGATCAAGAGGAGTACGCAAGAAAAAGCGGAACCGTCCAAACGGTTGCTCATAGCTTTTAAATTGCGGTGATATTTCACAGGAAGCCTCTTAGTGGTTGTTGTTTAGATCATGGACCGAATCAAAAAGGAAATGAGTGATGTCCGTGGATGTTTTTTCCATATCCAGGACGATGTTGTTCACTCGCTCGATCAAATAATTATATCCGGCGCGGGCGGTGACGGAAAGAGCCAGTCCCAGCGCCGCGGAGATGAGCGCGGTCCAGATGCCGCCGCTCAGCACATTGATATCGGCGAAAGGCCCTGCCAACTGCATCGCGCGGAACATTTTGATCATTCCCAGAACAGTTCCCAGACAGCCTAACGGCTGCGCGATCTCGGCGATCGTTGCCAGCCAGGAGAGCCGTGTTTCCAGACGAGGCACTTCTATCAGCCCCGCGGATTCGATAGCGTCATCCACGCTTTTATTGCCCAGGTTCTTATTCAGGATGGCCAGTTTGACCAGACGTGCGACGGGACCGGGAGTCGCGTCGCATATCGAGAGCGCTTCCATCTGATTCTCACGGCGGAGTACGTTTTTGACACCGGTGATGAATTCTTTGGAGTCGATCTGAGCCCGGTGATAGTGCAGAAGCCGTTCAATGAATATGGCGGCTCCCAGTGCGCCCAGCACCAAAAGCACCCACATTATTGTCCCTCCGTTGTTGAAGAATATATGCAGCATATCCTATGGCTTCATAGTAGATGCTTTGGGATAAAATCGCAAGTGTTTAAGACCTCTCGTGTTAAAAAAATCCTCTGCCATCGGAGCAGAGGACTCGGAAAGGGGGAATGGATCCCAATATTATTTCAGCCCAAGACTTTGATGACGGGCAAGGATATCATCGGACATTTTATCCAAAGCGGCAAAAGTTTCCGCTGTGGGGGCGCCTTTGGTCATGACGGGAGACAGGAGTTCGACCTTGAGATTTCCCAACAGACCGGCAATTTGATCGGGGACTTTGACTCCGCTCCATCCAAAAGAACCAAAGACAGTTGCGAATTTGGCTTTGGCACGGAGAGCGTTGGTGATCAGTGCCGCGTAGGCAGCCAGCGGGTGCGCCGCGGTCAGGACACAGCCGGTGCCGATCGCGATCGTAGCCGCGTCCACCAGGTGACCGGCGATACGGCCCAGATCCGCTTTGGTCAAATCGTAGGGATGCACATCGATCCCGCGTTCAATAAGGGCGGAGGTCAGATGTTCGACCATGCGGGCGGTCGCGCCATGGGTGGAGACCCAGGGAATGAGAACTTCATTCCGAAGACTGTCAGAGACCCAGTTTTCATAAAGTCTTAAAGGAACGGATGTATCTTTGAAAACAGGTCCATGACTGGGACAAATCATCTTGGGAGCCAGAGCTTTGACTGTTTCCACGCGTTTGGCTGCCTGTCCGCGGTAGGGCATCATGATCTGAGCGTAGTAGCGCTTCATCGGCTCGTGGAAAACACGCTCGTCATCCATAAAGATATTGGAGACTGCTAAGTGGGAACCAAACAGATCGCAGGGGAACAGGATGGAGTCTTCCCGGAGGAAGGTCATCATCGTTTCCGGCCAGTGGATCCAGGGTGCCAAAATAAATTCCAGTGTGCGTCCGCCCAGATCCAGTGTTTCATGGTCTTTGATGGTGATGATGCGGTCGGCGGGGATATCGGGCATGAGTGCCAGCAGCAGATCACGGCACTTTTCATTTGTGACCAGTTTTGCTCCAGGATAAAAAGCTAAAAGATCGGGAATACTGCCGGAGTGATCCTGTTCGGCATGATTGGAAATGATATAGTCGATCTTTTCGATGCCGGCCGATTTGATATTCCGAAGCAGAAGATCCTTAAATTCAGGTTCTACTGTATCGATCAGGGCTGTCGCTTTTTGTCCCTGGATGATGTAGGAGTTGTAGGTCGTTCCTTCCGGGGTAGCGATGAGTGCGTCGAAAAGACGTCTGTCATAATGGGAAACACCAACGTAATAAATACCGGAAGCGATTTTTTGATTCGCCATAACTGAAGAACTATAGATACATTTTTAACGCAGGAAGAGGTAAGCCAGGATGATAATAACGACTGCCGCGCCTCCGCCAAGAATGTAAATATTCATTTTATTATCTTTCTTCTTGAAGGCAGGATTGGCCGGCGCGTTGGCTGAGCCTCCGGCTTCCAGCTTGATGCCGCCGCGATGGGATTCCATCACTTTCTTGAAGGAGGTACCGTCATCCAGCTTGAGTTCGCATTGTCCTAACCGCAGGATCATGCCGGCCTTGAGGGGGGCTTCGGTGATCTTATTTCCATCGATATAGGTGCCGTTTGTCGAGTTTAAATCCTTGATAACAAGATCATTTCCTGTCAGGACAGCTTCGCAGTGGTGACCAGAAACTGAGCCTTCTGGAATGCAGAAAGCGTTATCATCAGCGCGACCTATCGTAGTGACTCCCGCCTTAAGTTCGCAGGTCTGTCCTTTAAATCCCTCAGTTAAAACAATCAGTTTCGGCATAACAAGCAATGCAACTCCACAAAACTATGCCTTAAAATGTAAACGAAGTCAACCATTTTCAAAATAAAATGCGAGGTTAATCCACCTCGCATTTTATTTTTTTTCAGAGAAATAAAAACATTCTCTGTGTGTTATCTTTGTAACCTATTCCACATCTACACGATAGAACAACATTCCAACGGAAGGATCCACGGTGTAGGGGCTTTCCGCGCCTTCGACCTTGACCCAGTCGATATTGTTGGTACTGCTGTAGAGGATACCCTTGAAAGTAATGATCATCTTGCCGTCCTCGATTCTGTAGCTGATCCGCGGATCGACCGTGACCGAAGTGGTGCTGGTGTTGACAACTTTCAGTCCGTACCAAAGTCCTTCATCATCCAGTACCCATCCATCTTTAGCAGATGAATAATAGACTGTGGGAGAGCATTCTTCAAAGGAGATGTTCATTGCTGCCGGAGCGTTTCCAGGGAAGTGGAGACTCTTCAGGGCGGTGCACTCATAGAATGCGTAGATGCCGATAGAGGTGAACTCTTCACCGAATGCGACAGATTCCAGCTTGTCGCAGAAACTAAAGGCATTCTGATTGACACGGCGGACCGAGTTAGGCAGCGTGATGTTTGTCAGCTGCGTATAGGCAAAAGCAGAATCACCAATGGTATTGACCGTTGGAGGGATAACCATTCCGACTACGGGTTTGGCGGAAGGGAAGCACATCAGGATGGTTCCGTCCTTGGAGAGAAGGATACCGTTCTGACTGGAGTATGTGGTGTTGGCCGGATCCACATTGATGTTTTGCAGGGATGTGCAGCCGATCAGCCATCCGGAACCCAGGGTGGTGATCGCCGCGGGCAGATTGATTTCTGTCAGAGCGGAGCAACCCTGGAAGGTGTTGGCACCAATGGAATAAACATTCGGGCCTAAGATGATAGACACGAGTTTGGAGCAGTTCTCAAAAGCACTGGATTCTATTGTTAAGACGTTTTCACTAACAATAATAGATTCAATGGGCTGATACATGAACGCGCCTTTCGCGATGCTCACAACAGGATAATAGTCCTTGATGAGATTGGGGAGTACGGGATTCATGTTGGTTCCTTTGTAACCAATGATGATCGCTTTTCCATTAGAAAGGGTATATTCAAAACCGTCTTCGGTGATCAGGTTATGAACGATGCTGTCCACATTGATGAGACCGCCGGTAGAACACTTTTTGCTGAAAGCAGCTACCGGATCAACCCCATTCAGGATCCTGTTCTTGATCTGGAGGTAGGTGTCATCCGGATGTGCCGCGATACACAGAGCGGTAGCACCCGCGACAAAAGGACAGGCCATAGAGGTGCCACTCTTGAAATCATAAGCGTCATTATCATAAGAGTCACCCACTTCTTTGAGAACCGTTGACCAGATATCGCTGCCGGGAGCAAACAGATTCACAGATTTCTTACCGTAGTTTGAGAAGGAGCTGACTTTATTTCTATTATCACAACTGCCTACAGAAATGATGTTATCCATTTCCAGACAGAGACTGGAAGGATAATTGGGGTTTGTATCATTGTTGTTGGCTTCGTTGCCCGCAGCGGCTACGATGATGATACCTGCTCTTTGGCATGCGGCATATTCATCGTATTCGATCTGTGAATATCCTCCACCGCCTAAGCTCATATTGATGACCTTTGCGCCATGCTCACGTGCATAGCGGACACCGTTCGCAATATCGACTGAAGAACCTTTGCCCTCTGCATTCATGACTTTAACGGCCATGATTTGGGTTTTCCAAGCTACGCCGGCAACACCTAATGAATTATTACCGGTACCGCCGATCGTTCCCGAAACGTGAGTTCCGTGACCTTGGTCATCCATGGGGTCACCCGGATTCTCTGCACCTTCGACATAATTCGCGCCATGAACGTCATCCACGATGCCGTTGCCGTCATCATCAATGCCGTTATCGGGGAGCTCATTGGGCGTGACCCACATATG